>Ga0315910_10000562_pt1 | contig 36658 bp, 31 predicted proteins | sample EdamamesoilMG_FD_204470 | JGI IMG/M metagenome (GOLD analysis project Ga0315910, IMG submission 204470) | Garden soil microbial communities collected in Santa Monica, California, United States - Edamame soil | ecosystem: Environmental > Terrestrial > Soil > Garden | place: USA: California...
GGCCGCTGGAAGAGGTGGTGCCCGAGGCGCGACGCGAAACGGTCGGGCCGCTCTGGCGCGAGGCGCTCGAGATCGAGCGTGGCGATCGCGTCGCCGACCTGCTGCGCGAGCGGATCGCGACGCATCACACCGAGTCGCGCGCCCACTGGCTGCTGGCGCGCGACGACCAGCGACTGGCCGTGTTGCGCGAGCTGCTCGAGCTCGACAAGGACTTCGTGCCCGACCGGTCGCAGGGTGACGACGGCGGCGGCAGCGGCGGCGGGAACCCTCCGCCCGGCTCGGGTGGCGGCGCGCCACCGAGTGGCGGCGGTGGCGGCGGCGACGACGGTGGCGGCAGTGGCGGCGGTGGCAGCGGCAGTGGTGGCGGTGGCAGTGGCGACGACCCGGCCCCTCCGCCGACCACCGGCGACGACTCGCCGCCGGGCAACTTGCCGGGCGCGCGTCGCAAGAGCTACGACCCGACCCGCTTCGAGCACGACCTGCGCGCCTTCCTGATCGACTACTCGCCGTTCGAGCTCGCCGACCCCTTCGCGCGCTGAGCCGGACGCCGCAGGACGCAGCGGGTTGGAAATGCGCGGAGTCCCTCCTAGCCTCCGCATCGTTCCCGCGGCCAGGAGCGGGACGGTCGACGTGGCGGGGAGGTGCGGATGGCGGCGATCAAGCGGCAGCTCGAGTGCACCTTCCCGAAGGAGAAGATCCGCGACCCGGTCCTCTACCTGCTCGGCCGCAAGTTCAACGTGATCCCGAACATCCGACGCGCGCAGATCACCGACGAGATCGGGATCGTGTCGCTCGAGCTCGAAGGCGAGGCGGCGGAGATCGACAAGGCGATCGCCTACCTGCGCACCAGCCGCGTCGGCGTCGAGGTCGTCCCCTCCGCCTGAGCGGGCGCGGCGCTTCCCTTGCCGCTCCGGAGGGCGCGCCTATCATCCGGCGCGTCTCCCCGGTTCCCGGAGCGGCCGTCATGGCGCAGCGATCCCTGCCGTCGCGTCTCCTCGCGCTCGTCGCGCCAGCGCTGGTCGCCGCGAGCTTCGCCGTCGCGAGCTTCGCCGTCGCGGGCGCGTCCGCGCAGCAGAGCGGCGATGGACGCGGGCTCGCGCGCTACGGCGATCGCGGCCTGACGACCTTCGGCGACCGCTTCACCGAGAGCTTCGGGACGCGGCCGCTTTCCTCGATCGGCCCGATCCCGCTCGCGTCGATGGGGGGGCTCGACACCCTGCGCCGCTCGCGCAACTTCGCTCCCCGCAACGGCGACACGACGCGCCGCCGCCCCTTCGCGATGAAGGAGCGCCGGCTCGTGATCGACATCCGCGAGGACGCGCGCGCCGCGGCCCGCCGCTCGCCGCGCGGACGGTCGGTGGCGACGCTGCGCGGCGCGCTCGTGGCGTCGACCGATCCGGCCGACCGCTTCGAGCTCCCGGCGCTGCCGCTGCCGCCGCTCTTCCTCGACCACCGGCGCGCGGAGCAGGAGCTCTCCGAGTCGTTGCGCGCCGAGGCGGACGTCGCGCGCGCGCGCGGCGACCTCGCTGCGGCCGAGCTGCTGCAGGCCGCCGACCGCCGTTGAGCCGGTTCCGCCTCGTCTCGGAGTTCAAGCCGGCCGGCGACCAGCCGCGCGCGATCGAGGCGCTGACGCGCCGCGTGCAGGCGGGCGAGAAGCACCAGGTGCTGCTCGGCATCACCGGCTCGGGCAAGACGTTCACGATGGCGTCGGTGGTCGAGCAGGTGCAGAAGCCGACGCTGGTCCTGGCGCACAACAAGACGCTCGCGGCGCAGCTCTACTCCGAGTTCAAGTCGCTCTTCCCGCAGAACGCCGTCGAGTACTTCGTCAGCTACTACGACTACTACCAGCCCGAGGCGTACGTCCCGCGCACCGACACCTACATCGAGAAGGACGCGGCGATCAACGAGCAGATCGAGCGGATGCGCAACTCGGCGACGCGCTCCCTGCTCGAGCGGCGCGACGTGCTGATCGTCGCGTCGGTCTCCTGCATCTACGGGCTCGGCTCGCCCGGCTCGTACGAGGAGATGTCGGTCGCGATCGAGAAGGGCGGGCGCGTCGAGCGCGACGGCCTGCTGCGCCGCCTCGCGGCGATCCAGTACCAGCGCAACATGTTCGAGTTCAAGCGCGGCAGCTTCCGCGTGCGCGGCGACGTGATCGAGATCTTCCCGGCCTACGAGGAGAGCCGCGCGATCCGCGTCGAGCTCTTCGACGACGAGGTCGAGGCGCTCGTCGTCGTCGATCCGCTGACGGGCGAGGTGATCGAGCAGCCCGACGCCGTCACGATCTGGCCCGCCAGCCACTACGTCACGCCGACGGAGCAGCTCGCGCGCGCGCGCGCCGCGATCGAGGCGGAGCTCGACGATCGCCTGCTGCAGCTCAAGGGCAAGGCGAAGCTGCTCGAGGCGCAGCGCCTCGAGCAGCGCACGCGCTTCGACCTCGAGATGCTGCAGGAGACGGGCATCTGCCCCGGCATCGAGAACTACTCGCGCCACCTCGACGGCCGCGCGGCGGGCGAGGCTCCCGCGACGCTGCTCAACTACTTCCCCGAGGACTTCCTGCTGGTGATCGACGAGTCGCACCAGACGATCCCGCAGGTGGCCGGCATGTACCGCGGCGACCAGGCGCGCAAGGGGACGCTGGTCGAGTACGGCTTCCGGCTGCCGAGCGCGCTCGACAACCGGCCGCTGCGCTTCGACGAGTTCGAGCGCCTCGTGCCGCAGGCGGCCTACGTCTCGGCGACGCCGGCGCGCTACGAGCTCGACAAGTCGGGCGCCAACGTCGTCGAGCAGATCCTGCGGCCGACCGGGCTGCTCGACCCGAAGGTGGAGATCCGGCCGGCGCGCGGGCAGGTCGACGACCTGCTGTCGGAGATCAAGGCGGCCGTCGCGAAGGGCGAGCGCGTGCTGGTCACGACGCTCACCAAGCGCATGTCGGAGGAGCTGAGCGAGTACTACCGCGGCCTCGGCGTGAAGGTGAAGTACCTCCACAGCGACATCGACACGATCGAGCGCACCGAGATCCTCGAGCAGCTGCGCGCCGGCGTCTTCGACGTGCTGGTCGGGATCAACCTGCTGCGCGAGGGGCTCGACCTGCCCGAGGTCGCGCTGGTCGCGATCCTCGACGCCGACAAGGAGGGGTTCCTGCGCAGCACGACGTCGCTGATCCAGACGTTCGGCCGCGCGGCGCGCCACGTCGACGGGCGCGCGATCCTCTACGCCGAGAAGGAGACCGACGCGATCCGCACCGCGATCGGCGAGGCGGAGCGGCGGCGCAAGCTCCAGGAGGCGCACAACCGCGCGCACGGGATCACGCCCGAGTCGGTGAAGAAGAACCTGCGCCAGCTCCTCGACCTCGCGGAGCGCGAGGAGCACGCGGTGATGGACACGCCGGCGCCGCGCCGCGCCGCGCCGCGCAAGGACCGCGACGCGCTGCGCAAGGAGATCGGCGAGCTGCGGACGAAGATGCTCGCGGCGGCCGAGAAGCTCGAGTTCGAGAAGGCGGCGCAGCTGCGCGACCGCATGCGGACGCTCGAGCTCGACGACCTGAAGCTGGGCTGAGGGCCCGGCGATGGAGCGCGCCGCGCTGCTGGCGAAGGTCGACGCGCTGCCGCGCGACCCGGGCGTCTACCTCTTCAAGGACGCGGCGGGCGAGGTGCTCTACGTCGGCAAGGCGAAGTCGCTGCGCGAGCGGGTGCGCGGCTACTTCCAGCCGGGCGGCGACGGCCGCCTCTTCGTCCGCTTCATCGAGCAGCGCGTCGCCGACGTCGAGGTGATCGTCACGCGCTCGGAGAAGGAGGCGCTCCTCCTCGAGAACAACGTCATCAAGACGCGGCAGCCCCGCTACAACGTCCGCCTCAAGGACGACAAGTCGTTCCTCCACCTGCGGATCGACGGGAAGCACGCCTTCCCCGCGATCGTGCCGGTCCGCCGGCCGCGCAAGGACGGCGCGCGCTACCTCGGGCCCTACGCCGCCGCGCGCGCGATCCGGACGACGCTGCGGATGGTGCGCACCGTCTTCCCGCTGCGCGACTGCCGCGACGCCGAGTTCGCGAACCGGACGCGGCCGTGCCTCAAGCACCAGATCGGGATGTGCTGCGCGCCGTGCGTCGGCAAGGTGACCCCGGAGCAGTACGGCGAGCTGCTCGAGTCGGCGGTGCGCGTGCTGCAGGGCGACACGCAGCAGTTGCTCGACCGGCTGCAGTCCGACATGCGCGACGCGGCGGCGAAGCTCGAGTACGAGCGCGCGGCCGTGCTGCGCGACCGCATCTCCTTCCTCTCGACGTCGACCGAGGCGCAGGCGGTCGAGAGCAGCCGCTTCGTCGACCGCGACGCGTTCGGCTTCCATCGCCGCGGCCGGCGCGTCGAGCTCTGCCTGCTCGAGTTCCGCGGCGGCAAGCTGCTGACGAGCCACCCCTTCTCGCTCGCGACCGACCTGCCCGACGACGAGGCGCTCTCGACCTTCCTCGGCGCGTGGTACGCGGCGGGGCGGCCGCTGCCCGACGAGGTGGTGCTGCCCTTCGCGCCCTACGCGATGGAGGCGTTCGCCGAGCTCTGGAGCGAGCGGCGCGGGAAGGCGGTGCGCGTCGACGTGCCGCGCGCCGGGTCGGCCGCGCGCGCGATCGAGATGGCGACGCGCAACGCCGAGCTGGCCCAGCGGACCGCGCGCGACCAGGAGTCGATCGAGCTGCGCGTGCTGGAGGACGTGAAGCGCCGCCTCGGGCTGCCGCACGCGCCTCGCCGCATCGAGTGCATCGACGTCTCGCACACGCAGGGCGGCGAGCCGGTGGCGAGCCTCGTCGTCTTCGGCGACGGCCGGCCGGAGAAGGGGGAGTACCGCCGCTACCGCGTGCGCACGACGGCGGGCAACGACGACTTCGGCGCGATGCGCGAGGTGGTGCGGCGCCGCTTCAAGGCGGGGAGCGCGGCGCCGCCCGACCTGCTGCTGCTCGACGGCGGGCGGCCGCAGGTCGCCGCGGTCGCGGCGGTGATGAAGGAGCTCGGCGTCGCGGTCGAGCTGGCCGGCATCGTGAAGCCGGAGCGGCGCGGTCGCGGCCTCGCGCTGACGGCGGGCGAGGTCGACCACGTCGTGCGGCCGGACGTCGCCGAGGCGATCGCGCTGCCGCCCGACGACGAGGCGTGCTTCCTGCTGCAGCGAGTGCGCGACGAGGCGCACCGGTTCGCGATCGCCTACCACCGCCGGCTGCGCGCGCGCGGCGCGCTGCAGAGCGAGCTCTCCGGCATCGAGGGGCTCGGCGCGAAGCGGGCGCGCGCGCTGCTGGTCGGGCTCGGCGGGCTGCGCGGAGTGAAGGCCGCGTCGCGCGAGCAGATCGCCGCCGTCGCCGGCATCGGCGCGGCGCTGGCCGAGCGGATCTTCGAGCAGCTCCACCGCGCGAAGGGCGCCGGCTGAGAGCCGTCCGCCGCGTCACGCGCGCGGGTGGAACTTGCGGTGCGCGGCGCGCAGGCGCGAGGTCTCGACGTGGGTGTAGACCTGCGTCGTCGCGAGGCTCGAGTGGCCGAGCAGCTCCTGCACGACGCGCAGGTCGGCGCCGCCCTCGAGCAGGTGGGTGGCGAAGGAGTGGCGCAGGACGTGGGGCGAGAGCGGGCGCGCGATCGCGGCGCGCCGCGCCCGCTGGCGGATCAGCCCGAAGAGGCGCGTCCGCTCGAGCGGCCGGCCGCTTCGCGACAGCAGCAGCGCATCGCCCGAGCCGGCGCGCGCGAGGCGCGGCCGCCCTTCCGCCAACCACGCCTTCGTCGCCGCGAGCGTCGCGGGGTTGAGCAGCAGCAGCCGCTCCTTGCCGCCCTTGCCGGTGCAGCGCGCGACCTTCAGCTCGAGATCGACGTCGGCGAGCCGCTGGTTCGCGAGCTCCGACACGCGACAGCCCGTCCCGTAGAGCCACTCGACGATCAGCCGCTCGCGCAGCCCGAGCGGCGTTCTCGGCTCCGCGAGCGCGAGCAAGCGCTCGACGTCGCCGCGCGAGAGGAGCTTCGGCAGCGACGCGTGGAGCGTGGGGCGCGGGATCGTGCGCGTCGGATCGTCGACCGGCCCTTCGCTCGCCAGCAGCCGGTAGAGGAGGCGCAACGCGGTGAGGCGGCGCGCGACCGTGCGCGGGTCGAGGTCGCGCGCCTGCTCGGCCGCGAGGAACGTGCGCACGTCCGTGGCGCGGACGGCGGCGAAGGGGCGCAGCGGCTGCTGCCAGCGGAGAAAGGCGCGCAGGTCGCGGCCGTACGCCTCGACCGTCAGCGGTTGCAGCCCCGCCTCGACGCTCGCCCACTGGAGGAAGCGCTTCACCGTCGCTGCCGGCGCTTCCGCCATCCGCCTCCCTCCCGATCGAGCGGTGGTTTACCGCTTGACTGCCCGGGGTCGCCTCCTAGCATGCCGCCCCTCGCCCGCGGCCCGTGGGCGGTCGTCGTAACTGCTTATCTGACAAATGGCAAAGGCGAATCCCAGGGGAGCGGTCGCAGGGCGCGCCAAGGGCGCGCCGGGACCGCGTACGCCTGCATCGAAGGGCGCCGACAAGAGTTCGGCGAAGGGCGCCGTGAAGCCAGCGACGAAGAGCGCGGCCGCGAAGCCGGCTGCAGCCCCGAAGGCGGCGCCGAAGGCCGCGAGCGTGAAACCTGCAGCGAAGGTCGCTGCGTCGAAGGGCGCGTCGCCGAAGGCGACCGTGACCAAGAACGGTGCGGCCGCCAAGAGCGCTCCGGCGAAGCCGGCGGCGGTGAAGGTGGCGCCGAAGCTCGCACCCTCGAACACGGGCGCCGCCAAGGGCGCCGACAAGAGCGCTGCCAAGGGCGCCGCGAAGGGCGTGACGCCCAAGAGCGCGGCCCTCGCGGCGGCTCTGGCGGGCGCGGCCGCGAAGGCCGCCGAGAAGAACAAGAAGAACAGCCGGGAGAAGGCCACCGTGACGAAGGGCGGCGCCGACAAGAAGGGCGCGGACGCGAAGGAAGCGAGCGCGCCGGCGGCGCCGCCGCGCAAGATCCAGGTGATGCAGATCTCGTCGCTGAAGCCCGGCGCGAAGGGCAGCAAGGCGTCGGTCGCGCTGATCGAGACGCGGACCGAGGAGAAGGCGACGGAGGGGACCGAGGCGGGCGCGAAGAAGCGCCGCTCGGCCGAGCTGACCAAGCAGCAGCTCGACCACTTCCGCGAGCTCCTGTCGCAGCGCCGCGAGCGGCTCGCCTCCGACCTCCACATGATGCAGGACGAAGCGCTCAAGGTGACGGCGCAGGACAACTCCTCCGACAGCGTCGCCGACACCGGCACCGACAACTATGAGCAGGATTTCACTCTCGGATTGATCGAGAGCGAGGAGGTCCTCGCGCGCGAGGTCGACGAGGCGCTGCTGCGCATCGAGCAGGGCAAGTTCGGCGTCTGCGAAGGGTGCGAGACCCCGGTCCCCCTGGCGCGACTCGAGATCCTCCCGTTCGCCCGCTTCTGCATCACCTGCCAGCAGAAGCGCGAGTCGCAGGGCTGATCGCGGCGTGGAGGACGCAGTCGCGGCGCCGGCGGCGGCGCAGTCGACCGGGACGGCGTGGCGCTCGAAGCTCTTCTGGGTCGCCGCGGCGCTGATCCTCGTCGTCGACCTCTGGTCGAAGCAGCGCGTCTTCGACTGGCTCGGCGTCGACCCGTCGAAGTACTCGACGATGCAGGAGTTCTGGAACCAGGCGCCGCGCGAGAAGAAGTTCATCGCCGGCACGTGGCTCCGGTTCGTCACGATGCTGAACCCCGGGATGATGTGGGGCGCGTTCCAGGACCATCCCGCGCTGCTGCGCGTGCTGCGGCCGGCCGCGGTGCTGGTGATCTTCTTCCTGCTGTCGAGCCTGCCGGCGCGGCAGTGGGGCTCGCGCCTGGCGCTCGGCGCCATCCTCGGCGGCGCGCTCGGGAACATCTGGGACTCGTTCCGCTACCTCGGCGTGCGCGACTTCATCGAGGTCCACCTCGACGGCGTGCCGCTCTGCCAGCCGTTCCCGTCGTTCAACGTCGCCGACGCCGCCATCTGCGTCGGGGTGGCCGTCCTCGCGCTTGGCATGATGCGCAGCGGCAAGCACGACGCAGCGACGCCGAAGGCGTCCTGACGGGTCGCGCGGTGCGATCAGGAGCGATCGAGTGGCGGCGCTCGGGACGTCGGTCGGTGGGCTCGCGCTGGCCAATCCGCTGCTCTCCGCGTCGGGCACGTTCGGCCACGAGGACGAGATGGCCGGCTGGATCGACCTGCGCGAGCCGGGCGCCGTCGTCCTCAAGACCGTCACGCTCCATCCGCGCCGCGGCAACCCGCCGCCGCGCATCGTCGAGGTCGCCGGCGGGATCCTGAACTCGATCGGACTCCCCAACGAGGGGACCGACCACCTCGTCGCCGTCACGCTGCCGCGCCTGCGCGGCCGCACGTCGTCGCTCGTGGTGAACGTCGCGGGCGAGCGGGTCGACGAGTTCGGCGTGATCGGGGAGAAGCTCGCCGCCGCGCTGAAGAGCCATCCCGCCGACTTCCAGGCGGTCGAGCTCAACCTGAGCTGCCCCAACGTCGAGTCGGGCTTCCCCTTCGCGAAGAGCCCCGAGCTGGCGCAGCGTTGCGTCCGCCTCGTGCGCGAGCAGCTCGCGCTGCCGCTGCTGGCGAAGCTCTCGCCCAACGTCGCCGACATCGCCGAGATCGCGCTCGCCTGCAAGGAGGGCGGCGCCGACGGGCTCACGCTCAGCAACACCGCGCTCGGGCTCGCGCTCGACTGGAAGACCGGCAAGCCGCGCCTCGGCGCCGGCCACGGCGGCTTCTCCGGCCCCGCGCTCAAGCCGCAGGCGATGTACCTCGTCTTCACCGCGTTCAAGAAGACCGGGCTGCCGATCGTCGCGGCGGGCGGCGCCGAGACGGCCGAGGACGTGATGGAGTTCCTCGCGGCCGGCGCGCGCGCGGTGCAGATCGGCACGGCGACCTTCCGCAACCCGTACGTCATGCGCGAGATCCTCGCCGCCCTGCCCGAGCGGATGGCGCAGGCGGGCGTCGCGGCGCTGGCCGACCACGTGGGGCGCGCCCATCGGCCGGCGGCGGGGGCGAAGGCGTGAAGCTCTCGGAGTTCCCGGCCGCCGCGGTGAAGCGCGCGATCGAGATCTACCTCGAGGTCGCGTGGGGCGCCGACCAGGTCGCCAAGCGGATGCCGAAGCTCCCCGACGTCGCGGGCAAGACGGTCGACGTCCTGCTCTCGCTCCATCCGCCGCTGTTCAAGCACGAGCCGCCGAAGCGCATCGCGTCGCTCGATCCCGCGCTGCGGCCCGAGCAGCAGGTGAAGAAGCTCCCGCTCGAGCGACTCGTCGACCAGTACCTGCTGCAGCTCGGCAACCCGCGCTACCCGATGATGAAGCTCGTCCTCGGCGAGCACCTGATCATCGGCGAGTACTTCCTGCAGGTCGACACGCACGAGTGGATGTTCGACTCCGAGGACGCGGGGCCCGACGAGGCGGCCGAGTTCGCGGCGATCAAGCGGCACAACGCCGAGCTCAAGCAGCGGATCGAGGCGCGCTGGAACGAGGAGGGGCTGCCGACGCTGCTCGACCTCTTCTCCCACCTCACCGAAGGGCAGCAGTGCGCGGTGAAGCGGCGCGAGAAGCGCGTGCTGGTCGTCGACGACGACGAGTTCGCCGGCAAGGCGCTCGCGGCGTTCCTCGGCTCGCGCGGCTTCGACGTCGACCTCGAGCGCGACGGCGAGGCGGGACTCGCCGCCGCCGATCCCGTGCGCCACCAGCTGATCATCCTCGACTGCGACATGCCGAAGCTCTCGGGCCCCGAGGTCTGCGAGCGGCTGCGCGACGATCCGGCGCGCTCGCGCATCCCCGTCCTTTTGTCCAGTCTCGCGCCGCTCGGCGACAAACCGCCGCCCGGGGCCACCGCGTTCCTCATCAAGCCCTTCCAGGCGGACGTGCTGCTCTACTTCGTCGAGGCGCTGGTGCGCTGATTGCTGCAGCGCCTCCGGGCGCAGGCGCCTGCGCGTGTTGACGCTCTCTCGGGGGGGCGATAACACTCCCCGTCCTTCTTCGGCCGCCCGAGGTGCTCGCGGGGCGGCAACGGCCGCTTCCTCCCCCCGGAGCCGCGCCGGACCTCACGGGTGACGGAACGGCTCATGGGCGACAGCGACAAGGTCAGCAAGGACGTCGAGTTCATCGAGCGGTTCGGCCGCTGGATCGGCGAGCTCCTCGAAGCCCTCGGCGAGCGGTCGGGCGGCGTCCTGCGGAAGCTCTTCCGGTCGCGCAACTCCCGCCTCCTCGACGGCTACCGATCGACGGCCGAGAAGATCAACAAGCTCGAGCCCAAGGCCGTCGCGATGTCGCAGGCCGAGATGCAGGCGCAGACGGCGGCGTGGAAGGAGCAGCTCAAGGGGAAGACGCGCGAGGAGCAGGCGAAGCTCCAGCGCGAGATGATCCCGCTGGCGTTCGCGATGGTGCGCGAGGCGGCGAAGCGGACGATCGGGCTGCGCCACTTCGACGTGCAGCTCATCGGCGGCATCGTCCTGCACGAGGGCAAGATCTCCGAGATGTCGACCGGCGAGGGCAAGACCCTCGTCTCGACCTGCCCCGCCTACCTGAACGCGCTGGCCGGCCGCGGCTGCTACATCGTCACGGTCAACGACTACCTCGCGCGCCGCGACGCCGAGTGGATGGGGCCGGTCCACCGCTACCTCGGCCTCACCGTCGGCGTGATCCAGAGCAACATGGATCCCGGCTCGCGCCTGCTCGAGTACGCGGCCGACATCACCTACGGCACCAACAGCGAGTTCGGCTTCGACTACCTGCGCGACAACATGAAGCCGCGCGCCGACCTCCAGGTGCAGAAGCAGCTGCACTACGCGATCGTCGACGAGGTCGACTCGATCCTGGTCGACGAGGCGCGCACGCCGCTGATCATCTCGGGCAACCCCGAGCAGTCGACGCGCAAGTACTACGTCGCCGACGGCGTCGCGCGCCGCCTGAAGCCGGGCACCCACTTCGAGGTGAAGGAGAAGGAGCACGCCGTCATCCTCACGGACGACGGCATCGAGGAGGCGCAGCGCCTCGTCGGCGTGCCGACCTTCTACGACGGCCCGCACATGGACTGGCCGCACCACATCGAGTGCGCGCTCAAGGCCCACAACCTCTACAAGATCGACCACCACTACGTGAAGCGGGCGGGGCAGGACGGCACGCCCGAGATCGTGATCGTCGACGAGTTCACCGGCCGCCTGCAGGAAGGGCGGCGCTGGTCGGACGGCCTCCACCAGGCGGTCGAGGCGAAGGAGGGGATCCGGATCCGCGAGGAGAACCAGACCCTCGCGACGATCACCTACCAGAACTACTTCAAGCTCTACTGGAAGATCGCCGGCATGACCGGCACCGCCATCACCGAGGCGGCCGAGTTCAGCAAGATCTACGAGCTCGACGTCGTCCAGATCCCGACCAACAAGAAGAACGTCCGCATCGACCACGACGACGTGATCTACCGGTCGGTGAAGGAGAAGTTCCCCTACGTCGTGCAGGAGATCGTCGAGCTCCACCGCAAGGGACGGCCCGCGCTGGTGGGCACCGTCTCGATCGAGAAGTCGGAGCTCCTGTCGCGCTACCTCGCCGACCCGATGCACATGCAGGAGGTGGTGCTGCGCCGCGCGAAGCACGCCGAGCAGGCGCTGCCGAAGGCGAAGCTGCCCGACGACTTCAAGGAGGAGCTGAAGCTGGCGCTCGCGCAGCCGGCCCGCCTCGACGGCAAGAAGGCGCGCGCGCTGGCCGACAAGGTCGCCGAGCTGGCGCCGAAGGCCGACCTCGCCTTCTGGATCGACGGCGTCGCGAAGTCGGCCGACGCGCGCGACGCGGTGAAGGCCGGCATCCCGCACAACGTGCTGAACGCGAAGTTCCACGAGCGCGAGGCCGAGATCATCGCGCAGGCCGGCCGCTACGGCGCGGTCACGATCGCCACCAACATGGCCGGCCGCGGCACCGACATCCTGCTCGGCGGCAACCCCGAGTTCCTCGCGCGCACCGAGGCGCGCAAGCTCGGCACGCCCGAGAAGTACGACGAGCTGCTGGTCCGCTTCAAGGCGGAGTGCGAGGCGGAGAAGCAGCGCGTCATCGCGGCCGGCGGCCTGAGCGTCATCGGCACCGAGCGCCACGAGGCGCGCCGCATCGACAACCAGCTCCGTGGGCGCTGCGCGCGCCAGGGCGACCCGGGCAGCTCGCGCTTCTACCTGTCGCTCGAAGACGACCTGATGCGGATCTTCGCGAACGACCGCGTGCAGCGGATCCTCGAGCTCGTCGGCATGACCGAGGACGTCGACATCCAGAGCGGCATGGTCTCGCGCTCGATCCGCCGCGCGCAGAAGCGCATCGAGGGGCGCAACTTCGACATCCGCAAGAACCTCCTCGAGTACGACGAGGTGATGGACAAGCAGCGCCGCACCGTCTACGGCCTGCGCCAGGAGGTCCTCGAGGGCGCCGACTGTCGCAAAAGGGTCGGCGACATGTGCGACGACTTCATCGAGCGGACGGTCGCCACCTACGTCAGCGACAAGCCCGAGGAGCAGCAGTTCATCGACGCCGCGATCGCGATCAACCAGAAGATCGGCACCAAGCTCGACGGCAAGCCGTTCTTCGGCAAGGAGCGCGAGGAGCTGGTGAAGGCGCTGCTCGCCGCGGCGAACGCGCTCTACGCGGAGCGCGAGGAGGAGCTCAAGCCCGACATGATGCGTCGGCTCGAGCGCTACTTCCTGCTGAACGTGATCGACACGAAGTGGAAGGACCACCTCATCAACCTCGACGCCCTGCGCTCGGGCATCGGGCTGCGCAGCTACGGCCAGATCGATCCGAAGAACGAGTACAAGAAAGAGACCTTCCGGATGTTCGAGGAGATGCTGGCCTCGATCGGCGACGAGGTGCTCATGCTCCTCTACCGCGTGCGGCCGGCCGAGCCGGTCGGCGGCGGCGGCCAGGGCGGCGGCCAGGGCGGCGGCCAGGGCGGCAGCGCGGCCGCGACCCCGCGCGCGCAGGCAGTCGTCGGCGGCGGCGCTGCGCGCGCGATCGCGGCGACCCCCGCGACCGCCGCTCCGGTCGCGACGGCCGCGGCCCCCGCGCCGGCGGGCGTCGTCCCCGCCGCGCCGCCGCGTCCCGCCGCCGCGCCGATCGTCGTGCCGCCCGAGCTCGGCCGTCCCGCGATCGTGCCGCAGCGTCCGCTCGCGATGCCGAATCCCGCGGCCGCGCCTTCGCGTCCCGTGCCGCGTCCGACCGCGCCGCGCACCGGCCAGTTCGCCAACGTCGGCCGCAACGACCCCTGCCCGTGCGGGAGCGGGCAGAAGTTCAAGAAGTGCCACGGCAAGGATGCCGCCTGACCGCGCGGAGGAGGCGGTGAGAGGCGCGCGCCGCTCCCCGCTGGCGCTCTTCCTGCTGCACGCGCTCTACGACGGGCTCTTCCTCCTCTTCCTGCTGCTGTCGGCGCCGTGGTTCCTCGTCCGCGTGATGCGCGACGTCGGGCTGCGCCGCTCGCTGCGCGGCCGCTTCGGCGGCGGCCCGCGCCGCGCGGGGCCCGGCCGCTGCATCTGGGTCCACGGCGTGTCGGTCGGCGAGCTCAAGGCGGCGCGCCTCCTCGTCGAGCAGCTCGCCGCCGCGCGCCCCGACCTCGAGATCGTCGTGAGCTCGACGACGTCGGCCGGCTTCGCGCTGGCGCAGCGCCTCTTCGCGCGCCACCTCGTGATCCAGTTCCCGCTCGACCTGCGCTGGATCGTGCGGCGCGTGCTCGACCGCGTGCGGCCCGAGCTGATCGTGCTGGTCGAGCTCGAGATCTGGCCCAACCTGCTGGCCGAGGCGCACCGCCGCGGGATCGCCGTCGCCGTCGTGAACGGCCGCCTCTCCGCGCGCAGCTTCAGCGGCTACCGCCTCCTCGCGCGCCTCCTGCCGCAGTTCGAGCTGATCACCCGCTACGCGGTGCAGAACGGCGAGTACGCGGGACGGCTGCGCGCGCTCGGCGTGCCCGAAGCGCAGATCGACGTGACCGGCAACATGAAGTACGACACGATGCGCACCGAGCTGCCGGCCGCGCAGCTCGACCACGCGCGCGCGGAGCTCGGCCTCGCGCGCGACGCGCGCCTCGTCGTCGCCGGCAGCACCCACGCGGGCGAGGAGGAGCTGCTCCTCGCGGAGCTCGGCCGCTGGAAGAAGAGCGTGCCGGGCGCCCGCCTCCTCCTCGCGCCGCGCCACGTCGAGCGCGTCGGCGAGGTGGTGCGGGCGATCGAGCGGGCCGGCTTCGCCGCCGCGCGCGTGACCGAGCTGCGCGCGAGCGGCCGCGCCGCGCCGCCCGACGCCGTCCTCCTCGCCGACACGATCGGCGAGCTCGAGACCTTCTACGCCCTCGCCGCCGTCGCCTTCGTCGGCGGCAGCCTCGTCCCGCGCGGCGGCCACAACATGCTCGAGCCGGCCGCGCTGGGCGTCGCGACGCTCTACGGCCCCGCCACCGACAACTTCGCGGAGGAGGTCGCCCTGCTGGCCGCCCACCGCGGCGGCGAGGTGGTGGCCGACCGCGCCGCCCTCTCCGACGCCGTCGCGCGCCTCCTGCTCGATCCCGCCGCCGCCGCCGCGCTGGGCGAGCGGGGGCGGGCCGCCGTCGCCTCGATCCGGGGGGGCACGGCCCGCAGCCGCGATCTCCTCCTCTCGCTGCTCGCGCCACGGTGAAGGCGACGGCAGAATCTCCCGCCTCGTTCCCGACCCGCGGCTCCCGAGAGACCTCGATCCCGATGGCCAAGCGCACGCTCTTCACGTCCGAGTCGGTGGCGATGGGCCACCCCGACAAGCTCGCCGACCAGATCTCCGACGCGATCCTCGATGCTTGCCTCGCGCAGGATCCGCTGTCGCGCGTCGCGTGCGAGACGCTGCTGACCACCGGACAGGTCGTCGTCGCGGGCGAGCTCACGACGTCGGCGAAGGTCGACTACATGGAGGTGGCGCGCGAGACGCTGAAGAAGGTCGGCTACACCGACGACGCGTACGGCATCAGCGGCGACACCTGCGGCGTGATGATCGCGATCCACAACCAGTCGCCCGACATCGCGCAGGGCGTGACCGGCGCCTCGCGCAAGGTGAGCCTCGAGCAGGGCGCCGGCGACCAGGGGCTGATGTTCGGCTTCGCGTGCGACGAGACGCCGGAGCTGATGCCGGCGCCGATCATGCTGGCGCACCGCCTGATGATGCGGCTCGCGCAGCTGCGCTTCGACAAGAAGCTCAAGTACCTCCGCCCCGACGCGAAGAGCCAGGTGACGATCGAGTACGACGGCACGACGCCGCTGCGCGTCGAGGCGGTCGTCATCTCCACGCAGCACGATCCCGACGCGAAGGCCGAGAAGATCCGCGCCGACATGATCAAGCACGTGATCAAGGCGGAGATCCCGAAGAAGCTCCTCGACGACCAGACCAAGATCCACGTCAACCCGACCGGCCGCTTCGTCATCGGCGGGCCGCAGGGCGACACCGGCGTGACCGGCCGCAAGATCATCGTCGACAGCTACGGCGGGATGGGGCGCCACGGCGGCGGCGCCTTCTCGGGCAAGGATCCGAGCAAGGTCGACCGCTCGGCCGCCTACGCGGCGCGCTGGGTCGCGAAGAACGTGGTCGCGGCCGGGCTGGCCCACCGCTGCGAGGTGCAGGTCGCCTACGCCATCGGCGTCGCGAAGCCGGTCTCGGTGCGCATCGACACCTTCGGGACGGCGCTGGTCGACGAGGGGCGGATCGAGGCGGCGATCGCGAAGCACTTCGACCTGCGGCCGGGCGCGATCATCCGCGACCTCGACCTGCTGAAGCCGATCTACTTCGAGACGGCGCGCCACGGCCACTTCGGGCGCGACCAGTTCCGCTGGGAGAAGACCGACAAGGCGGCGGCGCTCCGCAAGGAATGCGGGGCCTGAGCCCCGGAGCGGGAGGGGCCGGACGGTTACCGCCGGCCTCTCCGGGCGGTATCGGAGCCGGGTCGCGAGTCGGCGGGCAGGCCGGTAGTTTTTCGGCCTGCCGCCGTTTTGCTCGGCCGCCAGCGAGCTCTCCAACGCCCTGGAAGTGCACGCTTGCACGAGGAGTCCCGATGAACCGCCGAACCCGCCGCGCCGGCTTCACGCTGGTCGAGCTGCTCGCCGCGATGGCGATCCTGAGCCTGCTGGTCGGGCTCTCGCTGACGCTGGTCTCGAAGTCGCGCGCGACCGCGAACGAGAACGCCTGCCAGCAGCAGCTGCGCGACATCGCCGGCGTGCTGCAGCTCTTCGTCGACAACCGCAACGGCGGCAAGTTCCCGCGCGCCGCGGGCCCGAAGCTCCTGCTGACGCCGGTGAAGGAGGGCTTCATCAGCGGCGAGGCGCTCAAGAAGTTCGCCTGCCCCGGCACCGACGACGAGACCTTCGACCCGGCCGACGTCTCGAAGACGATCGGCTCGGGCCTGACCGACTGGGACAACATCAACTACGACTGCATCTCGTACGCCGGCCGCGACCTGCTCACCGCTTCGGTGCGCAAGGACAAGCTCGACAACGAGGTGCTGGCCTCCGACGACAACTGGTTCGCCGGCGCGGGCCGCCCGAACCACGGCGACATCGTGAACATCGTCTTCTTCGACTCGCACATCAGCATCAAGAAGGTCGCCGACTACAAGGACTCGCTGCCCGAGGGGCAGGACTGGCTGCCGGTCGGCCCCGACTCCCCCGACGAAGACCTGAAGAAGCTCCTCTTCGAGTGATCCGCGCCGGTCCGCCGGCTTGACACCTCGCGCGCCCGCCGGCTGAATCCCGGCCCTCCCCGCTCCCAAGGAACCCCGGACATGCGACTCGTCCCGATCGCCGCCGCAATCGCCTTCATGGCCGCGCCGCTCTGCGCGGAGGTCCGCTGGCAGCTCGACGCGAAGGTCGAGGCGGTGAGCAGCGTCACCGTGCGCGGCGTCGAAGGCTCGGGCAACTACGCCTACATGGTCGTGACCGTGTCGAACAAGACCGGCCGCGAGGTCCCGATGAGCTTCGGCGCGTGGGCGTCGACCGACGTCGCGGGCCGCACCTACCGCGGCACGATCGATCCCGTCGTGAAGGCGGAGGTCGAGCGGCGCACGGGCAAGACGTTCAAGTCCTTCACCGACGTGCGCGGCGAGAAGCTGGCCGACGGCGCCTCGGTCGAGCTGCTGGTGAGCTTCGGCAAGATCGACCCCAACGTCGACTTCATGGGGATCCACCTCCAGGGGCTGGCCGACCGCGTCTACCGCGACAAGGGGAAGACCTACGTCGAGGACAAGGTGCTGCTGCTCGAGGCGGCGCGCCCGGGCGACGAGTTCCTGCGCCAGTACGACCTGATCAAGGTCAAGAAGACGAAGTGGATCACGCTCGAGCCGGCGAAGGAGCTGCAGCGGAGCTGAGCTCCGCGGCGGAGCAGCGTCCGATCGTCTGACGAAGCCGGCGACCCTGCGCGGGTGGCCGGCTTCGCGCGTTCCAGGCGCGCCCGCTCCCGTTGCGGCTCCTCGCGCGAGCCCCTAGGATCCTGCGTCCTTTTTCCAGGAACTCGGGCGGTACGCAGGAGCGAAGCAGCCATGGGCCACGCGGTCACGCTGATCCGCGGCGACGGGATCGGGCCGGAGGTCGCCGAGGCGACCAAGCGCGTCGTCGACGCGACCGGCGCGAAGATCGACTGGGACATCCAGGACGCCGGCGTCGACGTCCACGCGCGCGAGGGGACGCCCCTGCCGGAGCGCGTCAAGGAGTCGATGAAGCGGACGAAGGTCTGCCTCAAGGCGCCGATCACGACGCCCGTCGGCACCGGCTTCCGCTCGGTCAACGTCGAGCTGCGCAAGCTCTTCGACCTCTACGCCTGCCTGCGGCCGTGCAAGACGTTCCAGGGCGTCCGCTCGCGCTACGACAAGATCGACCTCGTGATCGTGCGCGAGAACACCGAGGACCTCTACGCCGGCATCGAGTTCAAGCGCGACACGCCCGAGGTCGCGCGCATCATCGAGGTGATCAAGGACCTCCAGCCGACCGCGAAGATCCGCGAGCACGCCGGCATCTCGATCAAGCCGATCTCGGTCGAGGGGACGCGGCGCATCGTCGAGTTCGCCTTCGACCACGCCGAGAAGAACGGCCGCAAGAAGGTCACGGCCGTCCACAAGGCGAACATCATGAAGTTCACCGACGGGCTCTGGCTCGAGGTGGCGCGCGAGGTGGCGACGAAGCACCCGAAGATCGAGTTCGAGGACCGCATCGTCGACAACATGTGCATGCAGCTCGTCCAGTACCCCGAGAAGTACGACGTGCTGGTGCTGCCCAACCTCTACGGCGACATCGTCAGCGACCTCTGCGCCGGCCTCATCGGCGGGCTCGGCGTCGCGCCGGGCGCCAACATCGGCCAGAGCGGCGCGATGTTCGAGGCGGTCCACGGCAGCGCGCCGAAGTACGCGGGCCAGGACAAGGTGAACCCGACGGCGCTGATCCTGTCGGGCGCGCTGATGCTCGACTACCTCGGCGAGAAGAGCGCGTGCGCGCGCGTGCAGAAGGCGTGCGCGGCGGTCATCGCCGAGGGCAAGGACGTGACCTACGACATGCGGCAGCCGGGCGACTCGCGCAAGCCGGTCGGCACGAAGGCGATGGCCGACGCGATCATCGCGCGGCTCTGAGACGCGGGAACCGGGACGCAGGGACTCGGACGCAGGACGGGTGAAGGCAAGGAGCGATCGATGGCGAAGGTGACGGTCGTCGGCTCGGGCTTCGTGGGGATGACCACGGCCCAGCGGATCGTGGAGGACAACCTGGCGGACGTCTGCCTGATCGACATCGTCGAGGGCAAGCCGCAGGGGATCGCGCTCGACCTGATGCAATCGGGTCCGGTGCGCGGCTACTCGAGCCGCATCGTCGGGACGAACGACCCGAAGGACACCTACGGGTCGGACCTGGTGATCGTGACCGCGGGCCTGCCGCGCAAGCCGGGCATGGACCGCAGCGACCTGCTCGGCGTGAACGGGAAGATCGTCCAGGCGGTCGCCGACTACGTGAAGGCGGGCTCGCCGAACGCGACGGTCCTCGTCGTCACGAACCCGCTCGACACGATGGTCTACCTCATGCGGGCGATGCTCGGCTTCCCGGCCGAGCGCGTCATCGGCATGGCGGGCGTGCTCGACTCGGCGCGCTTCCGCGCCTTCATCGCGATGGAGCTGAACGTCAGCTTCGAGTGCGTCCACGCCATGGTGCTGGGCGGCCACGGCGACTCGATGGTGCCGGTGCCGAAGTACTCGACGGTGTCGGGCATCTCGATCGAGGAGCTGATGACGCCGGAGCAGATCAAGCGCATCAGCGACCGCACGCGCAACGGCGGCGCCGAGATCGTCAACCTGCTGAAGACCGGCTCGGCCTACTACGCGCCGGCCGCGAGCGTCGTCGAGATGGCCCACTCGGTGCTGCGCGACCAGAAGCGCCTGCTGCCGTGCGCCGCCTTCCTCACCGGCCAGTACGGGCTGAACGACATCTACATGGGCGTGCCGTGCGTCCTCGGCAAGAGGGGCGTCGAGCGCGTGATCGAGCTCAAGCTGAACGAGGCCGACAAGGCCTCGCTCCACAAGTCGGCCGACGCGATCCGCAAGGACCTCGACACGCTCCGCAAGCAGGGCCTCCTCAAGTGAAGATCCACGAGTACCAGGCGAAGGAGCTGCTGGCGAAGTTCGGCGTGCCGACGCTGCGCGGAGCGCTCGCGCACGACGCCGACGGCGCGGCGAAGGCGTACGCCGCGCTCGGCTCGAAGGTGAGCGTCGTGAAGGCGCAGGTGCACGCCGGCGGCCGCGGCAAGGCGGGCGGCGTGAAGCTCGTGAAGTCGGCCGACGAGGCGAAGAAGGCGGCGGCGGGGATGTTCGCGAAGCCGCTCGTCACCCATCAGACCGGGCCGGAAGGCGCGAAGGTGCGCAAGGTCTGGGTCGAGGAGGGGTGCGAGATCGCGCGCGAGCTCTACCTCGGCGTCGTGCTCGACCGCGCCGCGCGCATGCCGGTCGTGATGGCCAGCACGGAGGGCGGCGTCGAGATCGAGGAGGTCGCCGAGAAGCACCCCGAGAAGATCGTGCGCGAGTGGTTCGACCCGCTGCAGGGATTGACCGGCTTCCAGGCGCGGCGGCTCGCGCTGAAGCTCGGCATGGCGGGCGACGCGTTCAAGGCCGCGGTCCCGCTGCTCCAGGCGCTGGCGAAGTGCTTCCTGGAGAAGGACTGCTCGATGGTCGAGATCAACCCGCTGGTCGTGACGAAGGCGGGGGGGCTCATCGCGCTCGACGCGAAGGTGGCGTTCGACGGCAACGGCCTCTTCCGCCACAAGGACGTCGTGGCGTTCCGCGACAAGGACGAGGAGGACGCGCGCGAGCTCGCCGCGTCGGAGCACGGCCTCAGCTGGGTCTCGCTCGACGGCAACGTCGGCTGCATGGTGAACGGCGCCGGCCTCGCGATGGCGACGATGGACGCGATCAAGCTGGCGGGCGGCTTCCCGGCCAACTTCCTCGACGTCGGCGGCGGCGCGACCAAGGAGCAGGTGAGCGCCGCCTTCAAGCTGATCCTGAAGGACCCGAAGGTGAAGGCCGTGCTGGTCAACATCTTCGGCGGGATCGCGAAGTGCGACGTGATCGCCGGCGGCATCCTCGCCGCGGCGAAGGAGATCTCGCTGACCGTGCCGCTGGTCGTGCGGCTCGAGGGCACCAACGTCGAGATCGGACGCAAGATGCTCGACGAGAGCGGCATGAAGATCCACACCGCGTCGACCATCGACGCCGCCGCGAAGGCCGTCGTGAAGGCCGCGCAGGGAGGGAAGGCGTGAGCATCCTGGTCGGCAAGTCGACGCGCGTGATCTGCCAGGGGATCACGGGCGAGGCGGGGAAGTTCCACACGCAGAAGGCGATCGAGTACGGGACGAACATGGTCGGCGGCGTGACGCCCGGCAAGGGCGGCACCGTCGTCGACGTCGGCGGCGCGCAGGTGCCGGTCTTCGGCTCGGTCGCCGACGCCGTCGAGAAGACGGGCGCCGACGCGAGCGTGATCTACGTGCCGGCCGCCTTCGCCGCCGACGCGATCCTCGAGGCGATCGACGCGAAGGTCGCGCTGGTGATCTGCATCACCGAGGGGATCCCGGTCAACGACATGGCGCGCGTCCACCGCGTGCTGGCGCACTCGAGCACGCGCCTCATCGGCCCGAACTGCCCCGGCGTGATCACGCCCGGCACGTTCGAGGAGGGGCAGCACAAGAGCGGCTGCAAGATCGGGATCATGCCGGGCTACATCCATCGCCCCGGCACGATCGGCGTCGTCTCGCGCAGCGGCACGCTCACCTACGAAGCGGTCTGGCAGCTGACCCAGCTCGGGCTCGGCCAGTCGACCTGCGTCGGCATCGGCGGCGACCCGCTGCCCGGCACGACCTTCGTCGACGTGCTCCGCCTCTTCCAGGACGACCCCGCGACCGAGGGGATCGTGATGATCGGGGAGATCGGCGGCTCGGCCGAGGAGGACGCGGCGCGGTTCATCGAGGAGCACGTGACGAAGCCGGTGGTCGGCTTCATCGCGGGCCAGTCGGCGCCGCCCGGCAAGCGCATGGGCCACGCCGGCGCGATCATCGCGGGAGGCAAGGGCACCGCGGCCGAGAAGGTGAAGGCGCTGAAGAAGGCGGGCGTCAGCATGGCGACCAACCCGGCCCGCCTCGGCGCGACGATGAAGGAGCTCCTGGGCGCCTGACCGCTCGCCGCGAGCGGCCGCCCCCCGGCGCCGCGCGCTCCCTCGCGGGGCCGCAGCGCCGGGCGTATCCTCCGCGCCCGAATCGGCGCCGCGCCCCGCGACGCGACGCCACGCACGCGACGACGAGGCGCCATGAGGTGCGATGAGGTGAGCTTGCAACTCCTGTTCTTCGGCTCCATCGGCTTCAAGGAGCTGCTGGTCATCGCGGTGATCCTGCTGCTCCTCTTCGGGACGCGGCTGCCGACGATCATGCGCAACCTCGGCAAGGGCGTGACCAGCTTCAAGAAGGGGCTGAAGGAAGGCGCCGAAGAGGACGACGCGGCCGACGGCGGCGGGAAGAGCGGATGAGCGCGGCGGGTGCCGGCGACGTCGTCGTCGTGCTGGCCGGCGGCCGTTCCAGCCGCTTCGGCCGCGACAAGGCGTCGGAGCCGTTCGGCGCGTCGGGCGAGCCGCTCGCGCTGCGCGCGCTGCGCCGCCTCGCGCCGCTCGCGCCGCGCCGCGCGCTGGTGCGGGCCGCTCCGCTCGCCGGCGTGCCGTCCGACGTCGTGGTCGTCGCCGATCCGAGCCCGGGCGAGGGACCGCTGCAGGCGCTGGCCGCCGCGTTCGCCGCGCTGCCGGCGCGCCGCTGGTTCGTCGCGCCGTGCGACCTGCCGCAGCTCGACGCCCGCCACTTCCGCGCGCTCGAGGCGGGGCGCGGCGAGGCGCCGATCGCCTTCGTCCGCAGCCGCCGCGGCGACGAGCCGCTGGTCGCGCTCTGGACCGCGCCGGCCGCCGCCGCGCTCGCCGCGTGGCCGCGCGAGCGGCTGCTGCGCGCGCCGGTCCACGCCGCGCTGGCGGAGCTCGGCGCGCGCGGCGTCGCGAGCGACGACGACGACGCGTTCCGCAACGTGAACACGCCCGCCGACCTCGCGGAGGCGCTGCGATGAGCGCGTCGGCCCGCTCGACCGCCGCCTCGCCGGCGCGCCCCGACCCGAAGGCGCTGCTCGCCCCGCTGCAGGAGGACCTGCAGCGCGTCGACGCCGTCTACCACCGCGCGCTCGCCTCCGAGTCGCCGCACGTCCGCAAGCTCGTCGAGCACGCCGCGCTCTTCCGCGGCAAGCAGCTCCGGCCCGCGCTGGTGCTGCTGGCCGGGCGGGCGGGCGGGCGCGAGACCGACGCTCACGTCGTCGTCGGCGCGATCGTCGAGATGATCCACACGGCGACGCTGCTGCACGACGACGTGCTCGACCACGCGACGACGCGACGCAACCTGCCGTCGATCAACGCGCTCCACGGCAACGAGGTGCCGATCCTGCTGGGCGACTTCATCTACGCCCAGGCGTTCGCGCTGGCCAACACGCTCGACGACCGGACCGCGGCGATCCACCTCGCCTGGACGACGCGCCGCCTCTGCACCGGCGAGATCGACCAGAACTGCAACCGCGGCCGCTTCGACCTCACGTACGCCGAGTACCTCCGCATCATCGAGGAGAAGACGGCGTCGCTCTACGCGGCGAGCGCGCGGCTCGGCGCGTGGTACGCGGGCGCGACGCCGGAGCACGTGACGGCGCTCGAGGAGTACGGCCGGCTGCTGGGCATCGCGTTCCAGATCATCGACGACTGTCTCGACCTCGCGGGCGACGAGCGGAGCGTCGGCAAGTCGCTCGGCACCGACCTCTCCGAGCGCAAGATGACGCTGCCGCTGCTGAAGCTGCTGGAGCGCGTGCCGGCCGAAACGGCGGCGGCGGTGCGGCGGATGCTGGCCGACGGCGGCGTCGACGACCCGCGCGCGGCGTTGCGGCGGATCGTCGACTTCGGGCCCGACGTCGAGGCGGCGCAGGCGATCGCGCAGCAGTTCGTGCGCGAGGCGCGGGCGAAGGTCCAGGCGCTCCCGCCCAGCGCGTCGCGCCAGACGCTGCTCGACATCGCCGACTTCGTGCTGGAGCGCGATCGCTGACGCGTTGGTGGCGCCGGCAAGCCTGCCGGCGCGCGCTGCGCGCGTCGCTTGCGATCGTGGAGGCGTGGCGCTGGGCGCGTCGGCGGCGCGACCTGCGGTCGGCCGCGGCGGCGTCAGGCCAGCGCGGGCTCGATCGCGAGGCCTTGCTGCATGCGCGCGGCGAGGACGGTGTTGTGGACCAGCATCGCGACCGTGACCGGCCCGACGCCGCCCGGCACCGGGGTGATCCAGCCCGCGACCGCGGCGACCGACTCGAAGTCGGCGTCGCCGCAGAGGCGTTGCAGCGGCGCCCCGTCGGGGCCCAGCAGCGGCCGGCCGTCGGGCCCCGTCTGCGCGACCTGCCGGATGCCGATGTCGACCACGACGGCGCCCGGCTTCACCATGTCGCCGGTCACGATGCCCGGCTTGCCGACCGCGGTGAAGATCACGTCGGCGTGGCGCGTCTTCACCGCGAGGTCCTGCGTCGCGACGTGGCAGACGGTGCAGGTCGCGAACTCGTTCAGCATCAGGAAGGCGATCGGCTTCCCGACCACCTCGCTGTGGCCGATCATCACGACGTCGGCGCCGCGCAGCGCGATCCCGGTCGACTTGAGGCAGCGCACGGCGGAGAGCGCGGTGCACGGCACCAGCTTCGGGACGCCGTAGACGATCGAGCCGATGTTGGCGGGGTTCAGCCCCTCGACGTCCTTGTCGGGGTGGATCTTCGCCTGGAGCCGCAGCTGCCGCATGTGGGGCGGGAGCGGGCGCTGCAGGATGATCCCGGTCACGCCCTCGTCGTCGTTCAGCTGGTGGAGGCGCTCGACGAGGTCGTTCTCGCTGGTCGACGTCGGCAGGTGCTCGAGGTCGAAGCGGATCTCCATCCGCTCGCACGCGCGCTTCTGGTTGCGGATGTAGACGGCCGAGGCGACGTCGTCCCCGACGTAGAGCGACACGAGGCGCAGCGGCCGGCCGGCGAGCGCCGCGCGCTGGAGACGGACCCGCTCGAGGATCCCCGCCGCGAGCGCCTTGCCGTCGATCAGTCGCGCCGCCATCGTCCCTCCCTGCCCGCGCCGGCCGGCGGCGGGAGCGCGGCCTAACATACCGGCGCCTCGCCGGCCGAAACGCGAGGAGGCGTGTCCCGGCGCGGCGGAGCGGTCGATGGCGTGGCGCAACGAGTGGGAGGAGGGCAGCGAGGCGGCGCACCGGCCGGGCTGGCGCGGGACGCTGGCCGCGGCGCCGGTCACGAGCGCGCTCTTCGTCGGCTCGATCGTCGCGACGCTGGCGGCGATCTTCGGCGCGAACGGCGTGCTGCCGTTCCGCGTCTCCGACTGGCTCGGGCTCTCGCTCGACCACGCGCCGTGGGTCTACCCCTTCTTCACCTACGTGCTGCCGCACGACGCCGAGCAGCCGCTGCACCTCATCTTCAACATGCTCGTGCTCTGGATCTTCGGCCGCGAGCTCGAGCAGCGCCTCGGCCGCGGGCCGTTCGCCACGCTCTTCTTCGGGGCGGCGCTGACCGGCGCGATCGCCCACCTCTGCGTCTCCGCCGCGGTCGGCGACGTCGCGAACCTGATCGGCGCGTCGGGCGGCCTCTTCGGCCTGATCTTCTTCCTCGCGCGCGAGTCGCCCGACCGGAAGATCCTCTTCTACTTCTTCCCGCTGCCGATCAAGGTCGTCGCGTTGCTGCTGGTGGTGCTCGACATCTACCCGCTGCTGCGCGGCGACCTCGCCGACGGCGTCGCCCATCTCTGCCACCTCGGCGGCGCGCTCTTCGGCTTCCTCTGGTTCCGGCTGCGCTTCGACGCCTTCTCGTGGTGGGGCGCGGCGCGCGAGGCGCTGCGGACCGGCCGCGCGCGCGCCGCCGCCGACCGCGAACGCGACGACGACGCCGAGATGGACCGCCTCCTCGCGAAGATCCACGCCGAGGGGCTCACCAGCCTCACCGATCGCGAGCGCCGCTTCCTGCAGGAGCGGAGCGACTCGCTCAAGGGCGGCCGGCGCTGACCGGCGCGCGGCGCGATCGAGCGCGCGCCGCCCGCGATTTGACTCCCTTCCGGGGCGCCCCTAGCTTCCGGCCCACCTGCGTTCCCGTCGGGAGATCGCGTCCATGCGCCCCGTGTCCAGCGCGATCGCGCTCTCGCTCTCGCTCCTCCTCACCCTCCTCGCCCCGTCCGCCGCCGCCCAGGAGCTCGGCGCGAAGCACCAGGCGACGCTGAAGGAGTACGACGCCCTGCACGAGTTGCAGGACCTGCGCGGCATCAACCGCCTCGTCGCCCGCGACCCGAAGGTGATCGACGAGATCCTGACGCAGTTCAGCGTGAAGTACGCGCTCGACGGCGACAACGCCGTCTTCGAGCGGCTCGCGCCGATGGTCGCCGGGTTCGACGAGGTGGAGCAGGGCAAGCGCGTCACGCTGCGGTTCGAGCGGCTGAAGACGATGGACACCGGCGGGCGGCGGTCGTGGATGGCCGCGTGGAACGCGTGGGTCGAGGCTGCGAACAAGTTCGCCGACGCCAACAGCAAGCGCGAGCGCGCCGACCTCACGACGGCGCAGTCGCTGATGAAGGACGCCGTGACGGCGGCGGAGAAGGCGAGCGACGGCGAGATGGCGAGCATGGCGCGCTACCACGTCGGCTACACGCACGAGCTGCTCGGCGAGTACCAGGAGGCGATCGACACCTGGGCGAAGACCATCGACGAGTGGAACGCGGCCGGCCGCCCCAAGGACTCCATGTACAACTACATGGTCGACAAGCGGCGCGAGCTCATGGAGAAGAACCCCACGCCGGGCGGCGATGGCGACGGCGCCGGCGGGATGGGCGCCGGGAAGAAGAACTCGACGACCTCCTACAAGGAGGGCGCCACGTGGATGGACTGGGAGACGACCTACCGCGAGATGAAGGATCCGGCGCAGATCGCGTCGACCTCGCCGTGGGGGTGCGAGAACCTGCTGCTGTGGCGCGAGTTCGGCTGGGGCGACAACGACCGGCCGAAGGACTTCGGGATCCTGGTGCAGGCGGCGCCGTTCGGCAAGCCGCTGAAGCTCTACCGGCAGGGGGCGAAGGGCTTCTTCGACCTCGACGGCGACCTGAAGATCGGCAAGGGCGATCCGCAGGTGAAGGTGATCGACGGCAAGCCGTCGCTGAACAGCATCTCGATGGGCGAGGGCAAGGAGGCCGAGCACTACGCCTTCTTCATGATGTCGGGCGGCCAGGGCCAGACGTGGTTCCAGACCACGGTGAACTTCCAGCAGGCGGGCCGCTACCGCATCGGCTGCTACCGCGAGGCGAAGGTCCTCGACGAGACCGTCCTGCTGGTCGACGACAACTGCACCGGCTCGATCGGCGACCCGAGCGACCAGGGCGACAACATCTGGCGCGGCGGCCCGCGCTGGATCGACAACGACGGGATCATCGTCGGCAAGGGCAAGCCGCAGCCGTGGTCGGACGTCGTGCAGATCGCCGGCAAGTGGCACCACCTCAAGGCCGTCGACCCGCACGCGAAGCGGATCCGCACGCGCGAGCTCAACATCGAGACGGGCCAGGTGGTCCTGAAGTGGAACGGCCCGGTCGCGCCGAAGATGCTGGTCCTCGCCGAGATCGGCGACATGAAGGGCTCCTACTTCGACGTCGCGGGCGGCGCGCCCGTGACCGTGCCGGCCGGCCGCTACGAGATCGCCTACGGCCGGATCGAGTCCGGCAAGGGCGCGCAGATGAAGCAGGCGTGGATCTTCAAGGGCGACTCGCCCGAGTTCGAGGTGAAGGCGGGCGCGGCGACGACGCTCGACATGGGCGGGCCCTACGTCATCGACTTCAAGACCGACATGCGCGACAAGTCGCTGGTGGTCGTGGGCAAGTCGCTGATCGTGAAGGACAAGACCGGCGCGATCCTCGGCCGGATCTACGACGAGATCCCCTACTGCGACGTCGCGATGCGCAAGAAGGGCGGCCCCCCGATCGGCAAGCCGAAGACGATGAGCAAGATCTCCACCGAGGTCTTCAACGAGGACAACGTGGCGGCGTGGTTCCCGGCCGACTTCTCGATCGACAACGTCAAGACCGAGGACGGCGTCGAGGTGCAGCTGAGCCTCAAGAAGCACGCGCTCCTGGGCGGGCCGTTCACGTCGGACTGGAAGTGAGCGCGGCCGGCTGAGCGCGCCGGCCCGCGCCGCTCCGCGCCCGCGGCGGCGCCGCCTCCGCTAAGCTGCCGCGCCCGTTTTCCGGCGCGCGCGGCGCGCCGCCGGCGGCCCGGCGAGAGGCACGCGATGCTCGATCCCAAGTTCGTGCGCGAGAACGTCGAGGCGGTGAAGGCCGCGGCGAAGAAGAAGCGGATGACGGTCGACGTCGACCGCGCCGTGGCGCTCGACGCGCAGCGCCGCGAGCTCGTCGCGCGCCTCGACAACGACCGCGCCGAGCAGAACCGCCTCTCGAAGACGATCGGCGCGCTGCCGGCCGACCAGCGCGCGAAGGCGGCCGAGGAGGTGAAGTCGCTCAAGGCGCGCCTCAAGGTCCTCGAGGAGGAGGAGCGGGCGCTCGAGGCGCAGCTGCGCGCCGCGCTCCTCACGCTGCCGAACGTCCCGTCGCCCGAGGTGCCCGACGGCCTCTCCGACGCCGACAACGTCGAGGTGAAGCGCGTCGGCACGCCGCGCAAGTTCGACTTCGCGCCCGTCGACCACGGCGAGCTGCTGACGAAGCTCGGGCTGCTCGACCAGGAGCGCGCCGCGCGGATCTCCGGCGCGCGCCAGTACATGCTCCTCGGCGACGGCTGCCTGCTCGAGCACGGCATCCTCCGCCTCGCGCTCGACCACATGATCGAGGCGGGCTTCACGCCGGTGCAGCCGCCGCTGATGGTGCGCTACGAGCCGATGGAGGGGACGGCCTACTTCCCGGGCGGGGAGGAGCAGGCCTACAAGATGGCGAAGGACGAGCTCTACCTCATCGGCACGGCCGAGGTGCCGGTCACGTCGATCCACTCGGGCGAGATCCTCGACGAGGCGGAGCTGCCGAAGCGCTACGTCGCGATGTCGCCCTGCTTCCGGCGCGAGGCGGGCGCCTACGGCAAGGACACGAAGGGGCTGTACCGCATCCACCAGTTCTGGAAGGTGGAGCAGGTCGTCGTCGACCGCGCCGACGAGGAGCTCTCGCGGCAGCACCACCAGGCGATCCTGCAGAACGCGGAGCGCCTGCTGCAGAAGCTCGAGCTGCCCTACCGCGTCGTGAACGTCTGCGGCGGCGACCTCGGCCAGCCGCAGATCCAGAAGTTCGACATCGAGACGTGGATGCCGTCGCGCGGCAACTACGGCGAGACGCACAGCGCGTCGCGCTTCCACGACTTCCAGGCGCGCCGCCTCGAGCTGCGCTACCGCGGCAAGGACGGCAAGGTCCGCTACTGCCACACGCTCAACAACACGGTCGTCGCGTCGCCGCGGATCCTGATCCCGCTGGTGGAGAACCACCAGCAGGCCGACGGCTCGATCGTGCTGCCGGCGGCGCTGCGCCCCTACGTCGCGGGCCGCGAGCGCCTCGTCGCGCGGCGCTGACCGGCGTCGCCGGCCGGCCCCGCCGTTCCCGGCGCGCGCTCAGCCGCCGCGCGAGCCCGAGCCGCCGCGACCGCCGCCGCCGCCCGGACCCCCGCCGCCGCCGCCACCTCCGCCACCTCCGCCGCCGCCCGGCTTGAAGTCGTTGCGGTACTTCTCGAGGAACTCCTCGATCTTCGCCTCGTCGGCGGGCGAGAGCTGGCCGTCGCCGCCGAGGTCGATCTGCATCCCCTCGGAGTTCTCGCCGAAGTAGGTGAAGTCCATGCCACCGTCGGTCGGCAGCTGGCCGTCGTTCGCCATGTCGATCAGCGACTTGCCGCCGCCCGTCAGGCCGTCGGCGCCGCCGCCCGCGCCGCCTTGCGGCTGGCCATCGGCCGGTCCGCCGTTCTTGCCGCCGTTCTTCCCGCCGCCCGGCCCGACGTTGTCGTTGCGCGCGGTGATGGTGGTCGGCAGGTAGGGGCGCACCGACAGCGCCAGCGTCTCCTCCTCGACGAACGCGATCACGCGCGTGTAGGAGTAGAGCTTCTGCTCGTCCTGCGCGAGCTCGACGAAGCCGCCGACCAGCTCGGGCGACGCCTGCAGCTCGAGGTCGATCCGGATGCCGCCCGGGAGCTGCTTCTTCTCCTCCATGTCCCAGTCGGTCTCCTCGTCCGCCTTGTCGCCGAGGTGGGTGAGGTAGGTGATCTCGAAGCGGGTCACGCGGTCGTGGATCTTCTCGAACGCGCCGCCCTCGAAGGGCTCCTCGTCGACGAAGAGGTCCTCGCGCCGCCAGAGCTCGAGGAAGTCGTTCGACAGCGCGCTGGGGCGCAGCGCGTAGCCGACCTCGTTCAGGTCGCTCGCGACCTCGGCGTCGTCCTTCACCGTCTCCGCGCCGTCGCCGAGGCGCCGCGCCGAGTCGTTGGTGCAGACGAAGTCGATCCGGTCGCCGCGCAGGCCGGCGGGCGACATGCGCTTGCCGCGCAGGACGGCGCCCTTCTCGAGGTTGTAGACGTGGAGCGCTCGCAGGTCGCGCTCGATCATGTCGAGGATGCGCGGCCCGTCGCGCACGCTGGCGATCTCGAGCTCCGCCTCGTCGCGCGCGCGGAGCGTCCCCTCGAGCGTGGCCAGCAGCGCGGTCATGACCAGCGCCATGATCGCGACGGCGACCATCAGCTCGACGAGGGTGAAGCCGGAGCGTCGGCAGTGGGTCATGGGATTCTCATCGGTCGGTCGGGGGCCGCCGCGCGGGGTCGCGCGGCGGGAGGGAAATCTATCCCTTGTTCGGGGGGACGACCTCGCGGCCGTTCTCCTTCTTGAGCTGCTCCTGCGTCGGCATCGGCGGCACGTAGGTCTCGACCACGAGGCGGCGCTCCTCGCCGTCCCCGAGCTTGTAGGTGCAGGTGACCTTCAGATAGCGGACGCGGAACCGGGCGTCGATCGCCGCGTCCTGCTCGTCGAGCTCCTCGCGTTCGTCCTTCTTCTCGTCGCGGCTCTTCTCCTGCCGCTCCTTGCGCTCCTCGTCCGACTCGCCCGCGACGGGCGCGACGTCGACCGAGAGGTCGACCGACGCGCACTGCCACTCGTAGCGGATGTCGGCGTAGTCGAAGCGCTGGTCGAAGCCCTCCTCGCTGGTCATCGTGCTGAAGTCGCCGGCGCCGCTGGTGCCCGGCTTCGCGCCGCGCGTCAGCTCGGCGAGGAGCGAGCGCACGCGGCCGGTGCAGAGGTTGGCGAACTTCGCGTCGTAGACGTCCTCCTCCGCGTTCTGGACGCTGAGCAGCAGCGGGAAGATCGAGAGCGCGACGATCACCAGCGCGACCATCACCTCGATGAGCGTGAAGCCGCCGCGCGCGCGTCTCGGGCGTCGGAAGGGCGCGCTCACTTGAAGGCGTCCTCGCGCAGGAACTCGGGCTCGACGAAGCGGTTGAGGACGCGCGGCTGGCCCAGCAGCCCGGCGACCTGGATGCACGCCCAGCCGTCCTGCCTCGCGTTCGCGGGGTCGAGCTCCGGCGCCACGAGGCGCACGAGGAAGCTCGGCATCGTGCCGTCGGGCCGGATCGGCACCGAGACGATGTCGTCGGTGTAGGGCTGCTGCTCGCCGATCGCGACCGACTCGATGCGCACCTCGCGCGGCACCTCGCGCCAGTCGCGCACGGTGAGGATCGCCTCGTCGTCGTCGGCCTGGTCCTCGCGGCCGGGCAGCGTCTCGCGGATCGAGCGGAAGTACTGGCGCGCGTCGACCGTCGAGCCGAGCGAGAACTCGAACCAGACGATGCGGCCGCAGACGATCGCGTCGGAGCGCGCGTCGGACAGCGCGGACGAGATCTCCGAGGCGGTCGCGTTGAGCGAGCTCTCGGGTCCCGTCATGTCGCGCACCTGGACGCCGACGACGATCATGATCGCGACGATCGTGATGACGATCAGGAGCTCGATCAGGCTGAAGCCCGCCGTCCGCGCGCGGCGGGCGGCGGGCGGCGGCAGGAGGCGGCCGCGACGGCTCATCCGCTCACTTGTCTTCCTCGACGTCGAGCGGACGCTCGCTCGAGAGGTCGCGGTCGTAGCCGAGCTCCATGCCGAAGCCGTTCTCGGTCTTGTCGGCGCCGAGCGAGATGATCTCGAACTCGCCGGCGCGCTCGCCCTTCTTGAGCTGCAGCAGCGTGCCCCACGTGTCGCGGAGGTCGTCCTCCTTCAGCCACGGCCGGTTGCCGTTCTTCGGGTCCTCCTCGGTGAGGCGCATCAGGTCGTCGGGGATCTCGCCGTGCTTGCGCTTGTAGGACTGCACGACGTTCTTCACCTGGGTCAGCTTCGTGTGGGTGCCGACCTGGTTCGCCTCGTCGACGTTGTCCCAGAGGTTGGTGATGACGACGGTGCCGAGGATCCCGAGGATCGCGATCGCGACCAGGAGCTCGATCAGGGTGAAGCCGCGGCGGCGGCGGGCGTTGCGGAAGGGGCGGGCCATGACGATTCCTCGGTTCGGGTCGGGCGGAACGGCGGCGCACCGGGGCCGCTCCCAGGCAAGTTCCAGCCGGACGGTTCGACAGCCTACCCCCGCTCCGGCTTCCCGGCTCGGCGCCCCGGGCGTACCGACGCGGGAACGGATCGCCCGGACGCGCCGACGCGGGAACGGACGCCCGCCGGGCGGAGCGACGCGGGATGGACCGCCCGCATCGCGCCCTCTCCTGGTGTCCTGATCCTCAATTCCGCTTCAGAATTCGGGGCGCCCTTCGCGCATGGCTTCGTCGGGCCTCCTCATCAACTTCCCTCGAAGTTGAAGTCGTCGGCCCTCCTCGCCCTGCACGAAGCTCGCCTCCGACTTCTTTCGCGAACTTTCGGATCAGGACACTAGCCGTGCCGGAGCTGACGGCCGACCTGCAGCATCGGCAGGATCACGGCCAGCACGATGAAGGCGACCACGAAGGCGATGCTGACGATCAGGATCGGCTCCAGCACGGCCGTCATGCGCTGCGTCGCGACGTCGACCTCCTCGTCGTAGGAGTCGGCGAGCTGCGAGAGGATCTCGTCGAGCTGACCCGACTGCTCGCCGATGGCGATCATGTGGCCGACGACCGCCGGGAACATCTTGCTCTTCTTCAGCGGCGAGGCGATGTCGGTGCCCTCGACGATGCGGTCGTGGATCACGCCGACGATCTCGGCCAGCACCGAGTTGTCGACGACGTTCTTCACGATCTTCAGCCCGTCCAGCACCGGCAGGCCGCTCTTCAGCAGCGTCGAGAGCGTGACGGCGAAGCGCGAGATCGCCTGCTTGCGGAAGAGGTCGCCCATCACGGGCATCCGCAGCTTCGCCGAGTCGAGGAAGTAGCGCCCCTTCACGCTCTGCTTCAGCGAGAAGAGCGCGAGCCAGACCGCGAAGATCGCGAGGATCAGCAGCATCCAGTAGTCGGCGACGAAGCCCGACACCGAGCGCAGGATCACGGTGGGGAGGGGGAGCTTGCCCGCCTTCGAGGCCACCAGCGCCAGGATCTTCGGCACGACCCACGTCATCAGCACGATCACGACGAGCGTGCCGACGACGATCATGATCACCGGGTAGGTCAGCGCGGCGGTCACCTTGTTCTTCAGGCGCGCCTGCCGCTGCAGGAAGATCCCGATCCGCTTCATCACGAGGTCGAGCTGGCCCGACGCCTCGCCGGCGCGGACCATGTTGACGTAGAGCTCGTTGAAGACGCTCGGGTGGTTCGCCATCGCGTCGGCCACCGAGTCGCCGCCCGTGACGCGCTCGCGCACGTCGCGCAGGACCGCCTCGAAGCGCCGCCCGCCGCTCTGCTCGATCAGCACCTGGAGGCACTCGGCCAGCGGCGTGCCGGCGTGCAGCAGCGTCGAGAACTGGCGCGTGAAGTTCGACAGGTCGTTGGTGGAGATGCGCGCCTTCGGCTGCAGCCAGCGCGGCAGGCGGATCTCGCGCGAGAGCCCCTTGCCGGTCGCCGCGGCCGCCTCGCCGCCCGCCAGCTCGTTGGCGACGCGGATCGACGTGACGTGGACCTTGTCCTTGCGCAGCTTGTCGCGCGCCGCGCGCGCCGTGTCGGCGTCGAGGATGCCGGTCTTGGTCTGCCCGGACTCGGTGAGCGCGGTGTACTCGTAGATCGGCATCGGGCGGCGCCGCTCAGTGTGCCTGTCGGAATGAAGCCGTCGCACCGAGGCCGTGCGAGGGCGTCGTGGACGAGGAGACCGAAGCAGGCGACCCAGGAACGGGGTCGCCGATGGAGGTCGACGAAGTCCGCGGCGTCCGCAGCCGGCCGAATGCAGGCGTCATTCCGACAAGCACTCCTCAGTCCTGCTGCGTGACGCGCAGCACTTCGTCGATCGTGGTCACGCCCTTCAGCACCTTCTGGATCCCGTCCATGCGCAGCGTGCGCAGCCGGCCGCGCTCGATCGCCGACTTCTTGATGGACGTCGCGTTGGCGCGGTCCATCACCTGGTCCTTCACCGCGTCGTCGATCTCGAGCATCTCGTAGATCGCGATGCGCTCGACGTAGCCGGAGCCGAAGCAGAAGTCGCAGCCGGCGCCGACCGTCACCTTCCCGCCGGGGAAGGCGTCGGGCACGAGGCCGCACGACTTGAGCTTCTTCTCCATCGCCTTGTCGGGCACGACCGTCTGCTTGCAGCGCGGGCAGATGCGGCGCAGCAGGCGCTGGGCGATGACGAGGAGCAGCGACGAGGAGACGAGGTAGGGCTCGATGCCGATGTCGAGCAGGCGGGTCACGGTCGAGGCCGAGTCGTTGGTGTGCACCGTGGAGAAGACGAGGTGGCCGGTGAGCGCGGCGCGGATGGCGATGTCGGCCGTCTCGCGGTCGCGCACCTCGCCGACCATCATCACGTCGGGGTCCTGGCGCAGGAACGAGCGCAGGCCCGTCGCGAAGGTGAGCCCCTTCTTCTCGTTCACCTGCACCTGCGAGATGCCCTCGAGGTTGTACTCGATCGGGTCCTCGATGGTCAGGATGTTGAGCTTCTTCGAGTCCATGCGCGACAGCGAGCCGTAGAGCGTCGTCGTCTTGCCGGAGCCGGTGGGGCCGGTGAGGAAGATCATCCCGTGCGTGTACTGCAGGTACTTCGAGATGATCGTCAGGTGGTCCTCGTCGAGGCCGATCTCCTCGAGCTTCAGCACGCGCATCGTCTTGTCGAGGAGGCGCATCACGATGCGCTCGCCGTAGCTGGTCGGCACGGTCGAGATGCGGACGTCGACGTCGCCCTGCCCGACGCGCAGCGTCGCGCGGCCGTCCTGCGGGAGGCGCCGCTCCGCGATGTCCATCTTGCCCATCACCTTGATGCGGCTGACGATCGCGTCGTGCACCTTCTTCGGCGCCGACTCCATGTCGTAGAGGATGCCGTCGACGCGGTACCGGATCTGGACGCGGTCGGAGTAGGGATGGATGTGGATGTCCGAGGCGCGCATCTTCAGCGCCTGGAAGAGCACCATGTTGACCAGCTTGATGATCGGCGCCTTGTGGGCGACGTCGAGCAGGTCCTCGCCTTCCTCGATCTCGGCCGAGAGCGAGACGATGTCCTCGTCCTCGAGGCGGTCGAGCGCCTCGTCCACCAGGTCGCCCTGGTGCTTGTAGGAGCGGTTGATGAGCGTCGTGATCTCGGCGCGCGGCGCCAGGACCGGCTCGACGTCCTCGCCGACCATCGCGGCGAGGTCGTCCATCGGGTGGACGTCCATCGGCGCGCACGTCGCGACCTGCAGCACGCCGTCCTCGCGGCCGAGCGCGCAGAGGTTGTAGCTGCGCGCGAACTGCACCGGCACGCGCTTCATGAACTCGGGCGGCACCGCCTCGACGCGCAGCTCGGCGCGGAAGTCGTAGCCGAGGTACTCGGCGAAGAGGCGCAGCATCGCCGCCTCGTCGAGGTAGCCCTTCTGCAGCAGGATCTTGTCGAGCCCCTGCCCCGTCTCCCGCTGGAGGCGCAGGCAGTCGTCGACGCGCTCCTGGTCGAGCCCGCCGACGCGCTTCAGCATCTCCGGCAGCGTGGCGGACATCGGCTCAGCGCTCCGGTCCGGCGGCGTCCGACGCGGCGGGGGAGGCGCGATCGGCGACGCTGGCGTAGGCCGGCATCTCGAAGTAGCGCTCCAGCATCGCCTCGCTCACCTTGCGGATGTCGGGATCGTCGCTGGTGAAGAAGCGGTTCAGCTTCTCCACCTTGCCGCCGAGCTTCTCCGCCTCGAGCTTGTGCTTCGCGGTGAGGTCGTCGAGCGTCGCGAAGTCGTCCGCGATGATGTGCGGCGTCAGGAAGAAGTAGAGGTTGGTCTTCTTCGAAGAGTCGCTCGAGTTGCGGAAGAGGAAGCCGATCAGCGGCAGGTCGCCGAGGATCGGGATCTTGTCCTCCTGGCGGCGCTGGTCGTCGGTGATCACGCCGCCGAAGATCATCGTGTGGCCGTCGGGGATCGTGACGTTGGTCTGGATCTCGCGCGCCAGCGTCGGCGGCGGGATGGTCGGGTCCTCCGACGGCGCCGAGAAGGCCGACACCTTCAGGTTGATGTTCAGCCGCAGGTAGCCGCCGGCGCTGATGGTCGGGCTGATGCTGAGCGTGATGCCCGCCTCCTTGTCGCCGCCGTAGCCGCTCGAGTCGGAGTTCTGCCCCTGCTGCACCGTGGTGTAGGGCACCGCGTCCTGCGCCGTGATCGTCGCCTCCTCGTTGTCGTTCGTGAGGACCGACGGCAGCGAGAGGATGTTCGAGTTGTTCGCGGTCGCGACGGCCTGCAGCACGAAGGGCAGCGCGAAGTCCTCGGGGTCGAAGATGCCGCCCGTGAGCCCGGTGCCGAGCGGGTCGTTCAGCGAGCGCGAGTCGGGGAAGCCGTCGCCGTCGGTGTCGACGAGCGACGTGATGCCGAAGCTGGTCAGGCCGAAGCCGGTCTTGCTGGTCGCGTTGACGTCGACGGCCGCGAGCTCGACGCCGATCAGCTCGTTCAGCGAGTCGGTGATCTCGATCAGCGCCGCCTGGATCAGCACCTGGTGCGGCCGCACGTCGAGCTTCTTCATGATCTCGAGCAGCTGCGCGTAGCGCGTCTTGCTGGCGGTGATCACCAG
>Ga0315910_10000564_pt1 | contig 36547 bp, 27 predicted proteins | sample EdamamesoilMG_FD_204470 | JGI IMG/M metagenome (GOLD analysis project Ga0315910, IMG submission 204470) | Garden soil microbial communities collected in Santa Monica, California, United States - Edamame soil | ecosystem: Environmental > Terrestrial > Soil > Garden | place: USA: California...
CGTTCCATCTTGAGCCCCTCCTCGCGCAGGCTGCTCGTCCCCTGCACGCGCATCACCTCGGTGCCCGCCTCGCCGATCAGCGTCGCGCGCCCCTGGTGGAGGTTGCGGATCCGGTCGGCGTACTCGGCCGAGACGATCGCGCTGGCGGTGGCGAGGTACTGCCCCGTCTTCGCCAGCGCGCGCACGTGGCCGAGCGCCGCGGTGGCCGCCGCGACGCGCGCCTCGCGCTCGCGCTCCGCCTCCTCCTCGCCGTCGGTCGCGACGCCGAGCTTGCGGATGAACCACGGCATCGAGAGCCCCTGCACGACGAGCGTGCCGAGGATCACGGCGAAGGTGAGGAAGACGATGAGGTCGCGGTTCGGGAAGGCGGGCGCGCCGCCGTCGCCGCGCGGGAGCGCCAGCGCGGCGGCGAGCGAGACGACGCCGCGCATCCCGGCCCAGCCGATGACCGCGACGTGGCGCCAGCGCAGCGGCTTGTGCGCGGTCCAGCGCAGCGCGTAGAGGATGCGGTAGAGCACGCCGCCCGCGATCACCCAGACGTAGCGCGCGCCGATGGCGGCGCCGACCGCCACCAGCGCGTCGAGCGCCAGCGTCGCCGGCGACTCGTCGCAGCCGCGGCGGATCACGTCGGGCAGCTGCAGCCCGATGACCAGGAACGCGGCGCCGTTCAGCAGGAAGACGACCATCTGCCAGAAGCCGAACCCCTCGAGGCGCGCGGTGGCGGAGAGGACCTCGGAGGCGAGCGTGCCGAGCACGATGCCCTCGGTCACGACGGCCAGCACGCCCGAGACGTGGAGCCGCTCGGCCAGCAGGTAGGCGAGGTAGGGCGCGACCAGCGAGAGCGCGATCGCGATCGAGGGGTCCTTCACGCGCCGGAAGATCGACGCGATGCCGACGCCGACGAGCAGGCCGATCGCGATGCCGCCGAGCGCGACGAGGCAGAACTGGCCGGCCGCGTCGCCGAGCGCGAACGAGCCGGTGGCGACGGCGGCCAGCGCGAAGCGGTAGGCGACGAGGCCGGTCGCGTCGTTCACGAGGCTCTCGCCCTCGAGGATCGTGACGATGCGGCGCGGGAGGTGGAGCTTGCCGGCGATCGCGCTGGCGGCGACGGCGTCGGGCGGCGAGACGATCGCGCCGAACGCGAAGGCGGCGGCCCACGGCAGCTCGGGGATCACCAGCTTCGTCGCCCACGCGACGGCCGCGGTGGTGAAGAGGACCAGCCCGATCGCGAGCAGGCTGATCGTGCGCAGGTGGGCGCGGAACTCCTTCCACGACGTGATCCACGCCTGCGCGTGGAGCAGCGGCGGCAGCACGAGCAGGAAAACCCAGTCGGGATCGAGGTCGACCTTCGGCAGGCCCGGCGCGAGCGAGAGCGCGAGCCCGGCCAGCACCCAGACGATCGGCTCGACGAGGCCGAGCCGGCGCGCGAGCGCGCCGAAGAGCGTGACGGCCGCGAGGATCAGCAGCAGCGATTCGCCGGTCTGCATCGGGACGTCACCGGGATCGGGCAGGGAACGGGGGGTCGTCCGGGGCCGTCATCGGCCGCGCGCCCGCCCCGGCCCGAGCCCTTCTCACAGGTCGGGCAGCGTGTGCTTGCGACCCCGGTTCTGCTCCTGGAGCCACGCCATCAGCGGCTCGAAGTAGCGCAGCATCGCCTCGGCCGAGAGCTCCTTGCCGAGCGAGCTCTTCATCAGGGCGCGCCAGTCGACGCTGGCGCCGGGGGTCAGGATCCCCTTGAGGAAGTCGCCGACCTCCTTGCGCCCGAAGTAGTTCGTGTCGTGCGGATCCTCGTGCAGGATCTCGCGCGCGATGTGGTCGTGGAGCTGGAAGAGCAGCAGGAAGGAGAGCGCGTAGTCGTAGTACTGCGCCGCGTCGTCGTTGATGTGGGTCTTGGTCGCGGCGTCGCAGAACTCCTCGCCGCGCGCGGCCGGCGGGACGACGCCCTGGTACTTCGCGACGAGCTCCCACCAGCGCGCGTTCCACCGCTCCTTCGGCAGCTCCTTGCCGTAGAGCTCCTGCTCGAAGCGCGTCATCACGCCCGAGCTCCACGGCATGAAGACGACGTAGTTGAGCGCGTCGCGCAGCAGCAGCTGCGTCTTCATCTCCGCGGTGAGCGCCGGCGCCTTGCCGTCCGCCGTCAGCCCGGCCGCCGCCATGAAGCGCGGCTGCATCGCGGCGAGGCCCATCATCGTGCCGACCGCCTCGTGGTAGGCGCGGTTCGCCCCGCTGCGCAGGATCGCCGGCACCTGCGGGTTCGCGTAGCAGAGGTAGTAGTAGATGTGGCCGAGCTCGTGGTGCGTCGTCTCGTACCACTCGGAGTCGCTCACGACGCTCATCAGCGAGCGGACGTCCTGGTCGAGGTCGATGTGCCACGCCGACGCGTGGTTGTTCTTCTTGAAGCCGGCGCCTTCCGGCACGGGATAGAGCGACGACCTCTCGTAGAAGCTCTTCGGCAGCTTCGGGAAGCCGAGGCTGACGTAGAAGCGCTCCGCCTGCTCGACCTGCCACGACGGCTGCTTGCCCTTCAGCGCGGCGTCGAGGTCGACGCCCTCGACCTCGATGAGCGCGTTCCAGTCCTGGCTCCAGCGGTTGGGCAGCCAGTGGGCCGGGATCATGTCGGGCGGCGCCACGCCGTAGCGCTTCGCGAGCTCGTAGCGCGCCCACGTGTGGAGCTCGCGGTAGAGCGGCCGCAGCTGCCGCAGCGCGTTCTCGTTCATCGCGACCATCTCGTCCGAGGTCATCCCGTACTCGGAGACCTGGTAGGCGAAGAAGTCGGAGTAGCCGAGCGCGCGGACCGTCCCGTTGCGCAGCCGCTGCAGGTTCGCGAGGCCGTCCTTCAGCGTCGCGCCGACCGCCTTGCTGGCCTCCCACGCGGCCTGCCGCTTCGCGAGGTCCTTCTCCTCCTTCAAGATCTTGTCGAGGTCGTTGGTCGTCGTCTCCTTGCCGTCGAGCTTGAAGGTGAAGCCGAAGAGCGCCTCGGTCTGGCGCGTCTCGGCCGCGATCCGCTCGGCGACCAGCTCCTTCGCCGTCGCCGGCTTGTCGCCCGCGAGGTAGAGGATCGCCTGGAGCTGGCGCACCTGCAGCGCGGGCAGCTCCTTCGCGTGCTCGAGCAGCGCGCGGCAGCTCTTGATCACCTGCTCGCTGCCGGTGAACGCGGCCATCGCCGCCTTCGCCGCGTCGTTGCGCTTCGCGTTGCTCTCGTCGCCCTCGACGATGCGCGTGTTGGTCAGCCACTCCGCCTCGCTCGCCTCGGTGTAGAGGCGGCGGTAGTCGGACTCGTAGGCGGCGAGGAACGCCTTCGTCTCCGCGACGACGTCGCCGCTCGGCGCGACGCGCAGCGAGGCCGCGCCGCCGTCGCCGCCGTGATGGCCGGCGCCCTTCGGCTGCGGCGCGTGGACGTCGGGCTGCTTGCTCGCCTGCCCCGCCGGTCCGGTCGTGAGCCGCATCCCGAGGATCACCGCCGTCGCGAGGACGAGGATGACGGCGGCGACGTTGCGCACCTTCGCCCAGTCGGCGGGCGGTCCGCTCGGCGCCTCGTCGTGCCCGCCATGGCCGCCGTGTCCGCCGTGGCCATGTCCGTCGTCGTGGCCGCCGTGGCCGTGGGGATCGCTGCTGCTCATGGAAGGCCGTTCCTCGCGCGTGCGTCGCTTGGGTCGCGGAAAAGAGGCGCGCGGTTGTAACGGGGCGCTGCGAAGCGTTCCATCGAAGCCGTCCCTCTCCCCGCTGACTTTCCGCACTCCGCGTGACAGCTGGATGACGGCGCCCCATCGAGCCCCCGACATCGTGCTGCCGAAACGGTAAACCAACCGTCCGTTCCGCTCGGAAGGTTCCTCGGTCAGGAGAAAACATGGCGCTCGCGAAAGCGATCGGCCTCGCGGCTGTCGCCTCCGCACTGCTCGGCGGCACCGCGCCGGCGCAAGGCAAGATGGCGAAGGTCGGCGAGAAGATGTCCTACTCGTTCCAGGAGGCGCTCCAGAACGGGCAGGGCGTGAAGAGCCTGGGCGACCTCGCGGGTCGGCCGGTCGTCGTGGAGTTCTGGGGAACTCATTGACCCCCTTGCATCGGGTCTGCCGTGCCGCAGGCCATCGAGATGCAGGAGAAGTACGGCGACGACGTGCAGTTCCTCTTCGTCGAGTCGCAGGGGACCTCTCCCGAGGACACCGAGAAGTTCGTCCTCCAGAAGAAGTGGATCTCCGACCACGCGATCTGGACCAACGAGGCGCCGTTCGAGACGGGCGCGCGCGGCATCCCGCATTGCGTCGTGCTCGGCATCGACGGCGAGGTGCTGATCAACGACAACCCGCTGTCGGCCCACTCGGCGATCGAGGCGGCGCTCGAGGCGCAGCTCAAGCTCGCGAAGAAGGGGCCGAAGGAGTTCTCGGCGCCGCTCGCGAAGGCGTGGCAGGACTTCGACAAGGGGCTCTACGCGGCGTCGATCAACTCGCTGAAGGCGCTGCCGGAAGGGGCTGACAAGGCGGAGGGCGCCAAGCTCGCCGCCAACCTCGAGTCGCGCGCGAAGGCGAAGGTCAACCGCCTCGCGTGGCTGATCGAGGCGGCCGAGTTCGAGCAGGCCGACAAGCTCTCGGCGCAGCTCTCGAAGGGTCTCGCGGGCCACGCGCTCGAGGAGAAGGTGAAGGAGCTCGCCGGTTCGCTCACCGCGAAGGACCTCGCTCCGGAGCGCGAGGCGGCGAAGGCGCTCGACAAGGTCGAGAAGAAGATCGTGAAGGACGGCGTCGACGCAGCGGCTCTCAAGCAGCTGAAGTCGGTGGGCGAGAAGTTCGCCCAGACGCGCGCCGGCAAGAAGGCGGCCCGGATGGCGAGCATGCTCGGCGCGTAGGCGCCCGACGCGACGTCCGAGTCCGAGTCCGAGTTCGAATGACGTGATCCGCGGCCGGGGGCGACGAGCTCCCGGCCGCGGTCGTTCCGGGCCTCAACGGCCGCCGCCGCCCTCGTCGTTCTTCTCGTCGTTCTTCTCGTCGTTCTTCTCGTCGTTCTTCTCGTCGTCGTCGCTGTCATCGTCGCCGTCGCCGTCGCCGTCCTCGTCGCCCTCTTCCGCGGGCTTCGCCTCCTCCTTCGGCGGCTTCGGCCGCGCCGCGTCCATCGCGGCCCACTCCTCGTGCGTCATCGCCGCCGCGCCGAGCTTCGCCTGCGCCTGCCGGAACTTCTCGACGTACGCCTCGGCGCCGACGCCCGACTTCGGCAGCTCGCCCTCGTCGATCAGCAGCCACTTCGCCCGCTCGCGGCAGGCGTCGTCGGTCCGCGGGTCGAGCAGGAAGTTGCCCGGCGAGATGCGGAAGAAGTCGACCCGCTTCAACCCCTCGTAGAAGAGGTCGATGTGGTCCATGCACGAGATCCCGGGATAGAGCGTGCAGCGGCCGCTCGGGTCCTCGGGATGGGGATCGTCGGCGCCGTCGTGCGCGACATGGCCGACCGCCATCACCACCTCCGAGTTGCAGGCGCGGATGAAGTCGGGGTCGCGGAAGAGGCCGACCTTGGTGCGGTCGCACTGGCCGCACGTGTCGTACTGCAGCGTCAGGAAGAGCGGCACGTTGCGCTCGCGCGCCTCGCGCAGCGCATCGGGCCACGTCTTCGCGAGGCGCAGCGACGTGGCCGGCGCCATCGGCAACCCGGCGCCCTCGCGCACGACGCAGCGGAAGCCGACGGTGCGATCGCCGACGTCGAGCGACTGCATGCAGAGGTCGAAGGTGCGCAGGTTCAGCGGATGGGGCGACGCCCAGCTGCCGCCGCGGATCATCGACGGCCCGCCGCCGCGCCGGCCGCCGTAGACGCGCTCGTAGACGTTGCCGGCCATGTCGAAGCAGCCGACCGGGCTCACCCCCTTCGGGTAGCTGCGCACCGGCATCGGCATGTCGGGCCCGAAGCGGCGGCAGTTGGCGCGCGTCGCGTCGCACGGCTCGCTGCCCCACGGGAAGATCCGCCCGTCGATCCCGCCCGCCGCCTTCTGCCACTCGGGCAGCTGCGGCAGGTCGCCGCCGACCCAGCGCGCGTAGGCGAGCGCGCCCCAGCCCGTGACGCCGAGCGCCGGCAGCTCCTCGCAGCCCGGCCGCACGCGCCACGCGCCGTCCACTTGCTCCAGCCCGCTCTCCACCGCGACCACGAGTCGCCGCCCGTCGTCGTCGACGTCGCGCTTCGTCGCCTCGAGGAACTTCGCGAACTGCCGGTTCGTGACCTCCGCCTCGTCGATCGCGAAGGCGTCGACCCACGTCCACGCGAACTCGGGCGCGTCGGTCGGGCGCGGCTCGTAGCCGTTCATCTTGAACGAGCCGGCGGGCACCCAGACGACGCGCGCGCCGTCGCGCGTCCGCTCGAAGAGCGCCATCCCCTGCTCGTTGACGCCGAGCGGGCGGAACGCCGCCTCCTCGCCGCCCGAAGCGCCCGATCCGATCGACGCGGCCAGCGCGGCCGCGAGCGTGACGAACGACACCATGGGACGCTCCTGTCCGGGAAAGCGGCGATCGTAGCGGTACGATCGCGCCCCCTTCGCGGGACGCGACGGATCCGGGAGCACCTCCAGGTTGGGCGAGATCGACGTCCGCATCGCGCTGCTGGGCCTCGGCGTCCAGACCACCAGCGCGATCCTCCTCGCGGCGACCTTCCTCGCGCTGCGCCGCGTCGCCGTCGGCCGCGGCGACCTGCGCGACTGGAGCCGCGCCTTCGTCGCGCTCTCGATCGCGCTGATCACGGTGCTGGTGCGCTACCGCTACATCCCGGAGGCGACCGCGCCGGCCACGCGCGTCGCGCGCGTCGTGCTCGACTTCGCCTACCAGGGCGGCAAGTTCGCCTTCTTCGCGTGGCTGCTGCTCGGCGCCTGCCGTTTCGCCGAGCGGCCGCTGCCGGTGCGTCCGCGCCTCCTCGCCGCGGGGCTGCTGGCCTACGCCGCTTTCATCGTGCTGTACACGCCGGTGATGAACCGCGGGATGCTGATGCAGACGCCGGTCGCCTTCGCGGCGTGCGCCTGCGCGGCGTGGGCGATGGCGCGCGTGCCCGCGGGCCACCGCACCTTCGGCTCGCGCGCGACGGCCGTCGTCTTCGCGCTCCTCGCGCTGCTCTGGGCGTTCTACTCGGTCAGCTTCGCGCTCGAGGCGCTGCAACCCGACTCGCACCGCGTCTTCCTCGTCTCGCTGGCGCGCTACAACTCCTACGTCGACGTCGTGCTGCAGATGTCGCTGGGCTTCGCGCTGGTCATCACGGTCTTCCAGGAGCTCGAGCGCCGTTCCGAGGTGGCCCGCCTCGAGCGCGCCGCGCTGCAGGCCCGCCTCGCCGAGTCGCAGAAGCTCGAGTCGCTGGGCGTGCTGGTCTCCGGCGTCGCCCACGACCTCAACAATCCGCTCACGTCGATCCTCGGCTTCGCCGACGTGATCAGCAGCGACGAGCGGATGCCGGCCGAGATGCGCCAGCCGGCGAAGATCATCGCGGAGCAGGCGCTGCGCTGCAGCTCGATCGTGCGCGGCCTGCTCGACGCCGCGCGCCAGCGCCGCGCCCCGCGCGAGCGGCTGCGCCTCTCCGACGTCGTCGCCCGCGTCGCGCGCGGCGTCGCGCCGCAGCTCCATCGCGCGCGCATCCACGTGCAGAGCGACGTCGCGCCCGAGGTCGCCGAGATCGTCGCCGACCCGACCGGCCTCGAGCAGCTCTTCGCCAACCTCTTCGCCAACGCGATCGACGTGCTCCCGGGCGGCGGCCGCATCGCCATCGCCGCGCGCCTCGCCGCGCCGGGACGCGTCGCGATCCGCTTCGAGGACGACGGCCCCGGCATCGCGCCCTCCATCCGCTCGCGCATCTTCGAGCCCTTCTTCACCACGAAGGGCGGCGGTCGCGGCACCGGGCTCGGCCTCGCGATCGTGCAGCGCATCGTGCGGACGCATGGCGGCACCATCCACGTCGTCGAGCACGGCGGGGCGGGCGCCTGCTTCGAGATCGACCTGCCGCTGCAGCCCCCCGCCCGCGCCGATCCGAGCGACAGCGCCGTCCTCTCGCTGGCGGCGTACGGCCTCGCGCCCGCGCTTCCGATCGCCGCCGCGCGCGCCGAGCCGCCGCGCGAGGCGGCGCCGGCGGCGGACGCCACGTCGCCGCCCGCCGCGCCGCCGGTGGCCGAGCCGGCGGCAGGCGTCGCGCGCCGCGCGTGCGTGCTGGTCGTCGACGACGAGAAGACGGTGCGCGAGCTGCTGCGCCGCTACCTCGGCGCGCGCGGCTTCGACGTCGTCGAGGCGCCGGGCGGCCGCGAAGCGCTCGCGCTGCTGCGGCCGTCGTCGCTGCGCATCGACGCCGTCGTGACCGACCTGCGCATGCCCGGCATGAACGGCATCGAGCTCTTCGAGGAGATCCGCGCGCTCCATCCCGAGATCGCGCGGCGCACGATCGCGATCACCGGCGAGGCGCTGACCCCCGACGTCGCCCAATTCGTGCGCAGCCGCGCCTGCCTCGTCCTGCAGAAGCCGCTCGACCTGGCGCGCCTCGTCGAGGAGCTGACGACGCGGACTGCCGACGTCACTCGCCGTCCTCAGGATCGCTCCGCCGCTTCAGCGTGACGTCGGCGCACGGGACGACGAACGCGTCGAGCGGATGGATCTCCATCCCTCCGTCGACGTACTCGAACGCGCGCCACTTCCCGGGCGCGAGGCCGCTCGCCGAGAAGCGCCCGTCGCCGTCGGTCCAGATCATCACGGGCCAGCGGCCGACGATCGCGACCTCCTGCGACGGCAGGAACTGGAGCTGCGCGTGGCGGCGCGGCTCGCCGCGCTCGTCGACGACGCGGCCGCTCGCCCGCTCGCCGTCGCCGAGCACGAGGTCGACCCGCTCGAAGACGCCGCCGGCCATCGGCCGCGGCAGCGGGACGAAGGCGCGGACCGCGTGGCGCGCCGCGACCACGCGGACGGCGCTCCCCGCCAGCTCGAAGAGCCATGGCGGCGACCCGTCGTCCGCCAGCGCGAGGAGCCAGCGCCCCTTCGCGTCGGCCCACGACTCGATGGTGCCCGCCTCGTCGCCCTCGCCGTACGCGATCACGATGGCGGAGTCGGCCGTCGGCCCGCCGCGCGGATCGACGACGCGACCGGCCAGCAGCGCGCCCTTCGGGACGACGCGACCGAGGTCGCGCGTCTCGCCCGCGGCAAGCTCGCCGACGCCGACCATCTCGCCGGTCGCTTCGTCCCGGCGCCGCAGCGAGAGTCGCAGCGCGACCGCGTCGCCGAGCAGGATGCCGAGCGACCCGGGTCGGCCCGGCGGCAGCGGCGGCGAGACGAAGCGGCCGTCGCTCCCCACCGTCGCGCGCAGCGTCTGCGGCCCGTCGGCGGCGTCGACGACCGCGCCGAACTCGAAGCCGAGCTCCAGCAGTTCCGGCGGCAGCGCCAGCTCGCCGCGCACGCGCGCCGGAGCGGCGAGCTCGATGCGGCCGAGATCGAGGTCGCGCGGCTCGCGCGGCAGGTCGAAGTTGCGGCGCCACGCGACGCCGCCGGCGAGCTCGAGACGCAGCTCGAGCGCGGCCGTCGCGGCGAAGCGGACGGTGAACGTGCCGTCCTCCGCGATCGGCGCGCGTTCCGGCTCGGCCACCGTCGTCGGCGACGCGACCTGCGCGTCGATGGCCGCGATCTGCGCCCTCGTCGCCTCCGCGCGCTCGACGCCGGCCGGCGGCCACGGCACGAACCACCCCTTCGCGGCCAGCAGCGGCTCGAGCTCGAAGTCGATCCCCTGGCGCCCCCGCTTCCCGTCGACGTCGAACTCGAACCAGCCGCACGACGCCCACTCTGCGGCCGTCGCCCGCAGCGCGATGCGCCCGCCCAGCAACGCGTCGAAGGCGAAGCGGCCGTCGCCGTCGCTGGTGGTCTCGATGCTCACCAACGCCGTCGGCGAGCCCGACGACGAGATCATCGGCTGGGAGAACTCGACGCGCGCGCCCGCCACCGGCGCGTCGCGATCGCGCTGCCGGACGCGCCCCGAGATCGCGCAGCCCGCGTGCATCACGAGATCGACGCGCCGGCTCGCGCCGCCGGACCACTGCTGCGCGACGCCGACGCCCGCCTTGCGCGCGTGGAGCCAGTGCGCGAAGCCGCGGCTCGTGCTCGAGCTCTCCCACGTCCGCTGCTCGACCGCGACGCGGTAGCGCCCGCGTTCGTCGCTCGTCGCCACGACCTTCCCGTCGTGCCGGATCGTCGCTCCCGCGCACGGCTGCGAGTCGGGCGCGTGGACGACGCCCCAGAGCAGCGCGCGCCCCTCCGACTCGATCGCGTCGATCTCCGAAGGCTCGGGAGTCGCGAGCGGATCGACCGCTTCGGCCGAGCGCGACGCCTCGAGCGCTCCGGCTCGCCGATCTTCGTCCGGATCGCCGCGAGCCGCGTTGCCGCCGTCGCGATCGGACGCGCCGGCGCGCTCCGCGCTCGACGCGCTCGCCGCGTTCGACGTCCGCAGCAACGGCGCCGCGTCGCCGCCGCTCCACGCGAACCAGGCGACGCCGCCCCCGATCGCCGTCGCCAGCAGCGCCGCGATCCACCGACCTGCGATGCGTCGCGTCGCCAACCCCGAGCTCCTCGAACGCGCCGGCCGTCTCTCTTCGCGCCCGGCGGGCGAAGGGTAACGGCGCCCGTGCGGCCCCGGGGGAATCCAGTCGCCGCGCAGGTTCGGCCGATGCCGAGGCGGGAGTGCAGGAGCCCGGCTGGTGGCAGGCAACAAGACAAGCTCGCCCGAGCGTCCGGCGTCGCGGCCCGCGTGGCCGACGCGCATCGTGCAGCCGCAGACTGCGCTGCGCTGCGCGCGCCATCGCCACGTCGACGCCGCGGTCCGCTGCGACCGTTGCCAGATGCTCTGGTGCGAGTCGTGCGTCACGCGCCGCGACGAGTTCGGCGCGCAGTTCTGGATCTGCAGCTGCGCCGGCCGCGCGTCGCGCCTGCCCGAGCCGCTGCCGACCGAGGAGCGCACGACGCGGCAGTGGCTCGTCGCCGCGCTCGCGGAGCCGCTGTCGGGGACGGCGCTGCGGCTGCTGCTGGTCGGCACCGTCTTCTACGGCCTGCTCGATTGGGGCGTCGGCGGCGCGACGCGCTCGGCGCTCGGCGGGATCTTCGGCATGACGAGAGCGTCGAGCGCGGCGGCGGCGCACGGCGGCGCGAGCGTCCTCTTCTCCGCGACCGGCATCGCCCTCTTCTTCCTCGTGCTGGGCTACCAGTTCGCGTGGTTCCTGCAGGTCGTGCGCGACCGCGCGCGCGGCCGGCCCGCGTTCGAGTCGTTCCCCGACTTCTCGAGCCTCCATGACTCGGTGCTGCTGCCGGCGTTCCAGGGCTTCGCCGCGTTCGCCGCGACGATCGGGCCCGGCCTGCTGGCGATGACGGCCGGGCCGCTGCCGCCGTGGATCGGCGGCGCGATCGTGATCGCGGGCTTCCTCGTGCTGCCGATGGCGCTGGCTTCGATCGCCAGCGACGGCTCGCTGCGCGGCGGCCTCGATCCGCTCCGCGTCGCGGAGGGGATCCGCGTCTGCGGCGTCGAGTACGCGCTGGCGGCGCTGCTCTTCGTCGCGATGGGCGCGACCGTGTCGGCCGGCGCGCCGCTCTTCGCCGCGCTCGGCTTCCTCGGCCCCTTCGCGCGCGCGTTCGTCATCCTCGCCTGCTCCGCGTTGTCGGCGAACGTGCTCGGCGCCCTGCTCTCGCGCCACGAATCGCGCCTGCGCTGGCAGGCGGGCCTGCCGCCGCGCGCGTGACGGCGGCCGCGCCGCGCGGCGCCGCTATCGTCCCCGCCCCATGCGGATGCGACCGTCGATCGCGGGAGCGGGCGCGCTGGCGTGCGTCGTCGCGTGCCACGGCGCGCCGGACGGCGGCAACGCGCCGCGCCTCCTGATCGTCGACGTCGACGCCGACCCGCTCGGGCTCGGCGGGAGTCCGGGCGCGCTCTTCTCCTTCGATCCCGCGAGCGGCGAGCTGGCGGTCGTCCACTCGTCGCGCGCGCTGGTCGATCCGGTCGACGTGATGGACGCGGGCGACGGCGCGCTGCTGGTGCTCGACATGGTCGGGCAAGGCGGGCGCGGCGCGATCGTGCGCGTCGAGCGGGACGGACGCGCGAGCGAGGTGAAGCTCCCGCTCGCGCTGGTCGATCCGGTCAGCTTCGCGCGCGCGCCCGACGGCGCGATCTGGGTCGCCGACCGCGGCGAGCGGTTCGAGGACGGCGGCGGGCCGGGCGCGTTCGTGCGCTACGGCGCCGACCTCGCCAGCGGCGGTCGCGTCGCGTGCGGCGCGCCGCTCGACGTGCCGACCGCGGTCGCCTTCGCGGACGGCGCGGCGTGGCTGCTCGACGCCGACGCGTTCCGGAAGAAGCTGGCCGAATATTCGGAGGGCGGGCTCTTCCGCGCGGCGCTCGACGGCAGCGGCTTCGCGGAGTCGGGACGCCTCGCGCTGGTGAGCCCCTACTCGCTCGAGCCGCGCGCCGACGGCCGCTTCCTCGTCGCCGACGTGAACGCCGACCCGAAGGTGCGCACGCGCTTCTGCGGCGGCGTGTACCTCGTCGCGCGCGACGGCACGAGCGAGCTCTTCGCGTGGAGCAAGGAGCTGCGCGACCCGACCTGCGCGACGACGTTCGGCGGGACGATCTGGCTGAGCGACGGCAGCAGCGATCCGCTCGGGCTCGGCGACGACGGGAGCGGCAAGGGCTTCTCGGGCCACGGCCGCGGCGCGCTCTACGCCGTCGATCCGGGGACGCGCGCGATCACGCTGGCGAAGGCGTCGCCGCTCTTCTGCAATCCGACGCGCGTGCGCGCGGTCGTCGGCGGGCCGCGATGACGCCGCGCGCGAAGCGGTGGGCCGGGCGGCTCGCGCTGGCGCTGTGCGGCGCGGTCGGCGGCCCGCTCGTCGCGGAGCTGGCGATCCAGCTCGCCGGCGATCCGCGGCGCGCGCGGCTCGAGCAGCAGATCGCGACGCAGCCGGCGTGGTGGAAGCTGGCGAGCGAGGGGCTGCTCGAGCTCGACGACCGGGCGCTGCGCTTCCGGCTGAAGCCGGGGTTCCGCGCGACGGTCGATGGCGTCGACTACCGGATCAACGCGCTCGGGCTGCGCGGGCCGGAGCTCGCGCGGAAGAAGGCGGCGGGGACGCGGCGCGTGCTGCTGGTCGGCGACAGCTACGCGTTCGGGCTCGGCGTCGCGGAGGGCGACTCGATCGCGGCGCGGCTCGAGGAGCGGCTGAACGCGGCGCCGGCGGGCGGCGGCGAGGCGCGCGCTCGCGTCGAGGTGGTGAACCTCGGAGTGCCCGCCTACCAGACCGAGCAGGAGCGGCTGCTGCTGGAGCGCGTCGGCTTCGCGCTCGAGCCCGACGTCGTCGTGCTGCTCTACTTCGCGAACGACAAGCTGCCGTCCGCGCTGACGTGGGCGCCGGCGATCCCGGCGCTCTACCACGACGAGGTGCCGGTCCCGTACGGATGGAAGGCGACGCTGGCGCGCAGCTACCTCTACGCCATCGTCGCGCGCTGGGAATTCGCGCGGCGGTACGAGCGCGGCGACTACGACGCGCGCGGCGCGCAGCACTGGCCGCTGACGGCGGCGCGGATCGAGACGCTCGCCGAGGCGTGCCGCGCGCGCGGAGTCGCCTTCGTGCTGGCCGCGATCCCCGAGCTCTCGACCAGCGCCGAGCTGCGCGACGAGCAGGGCGAGGTCTGCACCGACCATGCCGCCGTCCTCGAGCTCGCCGCACGCCACCGCTGGCCCTGCGTCGACCTGCGCGCCGGCCTGCTCGCCCAAGTGAAGGCGATCGAGCTCCTCTACCTCTCCGCCGTCGCGCCCGTCGACCCCCACTTCAATCCGCGCGGCTGCCAGCTCGCCGCGGATCTGATCGCCGAGGCCGTCCCGCGGGCGTACTGATGCGGGAACGAATCGCCCGCGAACTCCGCACGCGGGCGATTCGTTCCCGCATCGGTACGCCCATCAGGCGAGCGAGGCGCGGAGGAACCAGCCGTGCTTCTCGAACTCGCTGACGATGCCGGTGAGGAGATCGACCGTGTCGGTGTCGACCTCCTTCTCGGCGACGGCGCGCGCGGAGCGGAGTCCCTTCAGGTAGGCGTCGATCCGGTCGGCGAGGAGCGCGACGTGCTCGAGGTCGCGCGTCACGTCCTGCGGGTAGTCGGGGAGGCGCGAGTTCGCGGCGACGTGGCGCGCCGTGCCGCGCGCGAGCGAGCCGAGCGTCACGGCGCGCTCGGCGATCGAGTCGTTGTGGTCGGCGAGCGCGACCGCGAACGACTCGAACAGCGGATGGAGCGCGGCGAACTGCGGCCCGCGCACGTTCCAGTGGGCGACCTTGATCTGGCCGTGGAGGTCGAGGCCGTCGGCGAGGGTCGCCAGCAGCGCGGTCGCGATCTTCTTCCGCGACGCGTCGGTGAGATGGCTCGGGGTGGCGTACATGGTCGTTCTCCTTCGATCAGTGTCCGAGCGACGCCGGTGAGCGCCGCGCCGAGAGCTTGGCGAAGTCCGTGCCGCGATTCAGCGGGGCGCGACCGCGGCGATCTCCCCGATCGCGACGCCCGACCGCGACCGGCCGCGCCCCGCCGCCGCCCGCCGCGTCAAGTTGGCCGGCGTCGCTGCTGTTTTGTTCCAGGAACGAAACAGCAGAAATCGGTGACACGTGCTTGATGATCCGTTCCAGGAACGAACCAGCAGCGGCGGTGACGACCCGGCCTGTGGGTCGGCCGTTTCACTCCGGGTTCGGGACGGAGGACTCACAGGCTCCAGCCGCTCCGGTAGTCGCGCTTCAGGAAGGCGTCGGCGGCGGCGTTGCCGGTGGTGCCCTTCTCCGCGTCCCACGTCAGCGTCAGGTTGCCGGCGCGGTGCGCGACGCAGCCGAGCAGCACCGCCTCGGTCAGCGGCGCCGCGTACTCGAAACGACAGGTCGCGACCCCAGCCCCCTTCGCCTGGCCGATCCACTCGGCGTAGTGGCCGGGCGACGACGCGATCGTTGCGGCGGGCGGCGCGACGCCCTCGAACTGCTTCTCGGGCAGCAGCACGTGGCGGTCGTAGTCGGTCAGCAGCATCCCCTTCGTGCCGACGAAGAGCGTCCCGTTGCCCCACGTCGGCAGCAGCCCCTCCGCGAAATGGCGCGGCCGCTTGTCGCCGTGGTACCACGTGAGCGGCACCGTCCCGCCCGCGCGCCGCTTCATCGCGTACTTCACGATCAGCCACGGCGGGCAGCTCGCCTCATGCGGCGGCGGCCCCTCGACCGCGACGCTCGCCGGTCCGACGAGATCGAGCGCCCAGAACGAGAGGTCGACGTGGTGGCACGCCATGTCGCCGAGCGTGCCGTTGCCGAAGTCCCACCAGCCGCGCCAGTGGAACGGCGCGTAGCTCGGGTGGTAGGTGCGCTGCGGCGCGGGCCCGAGCCAGAGATCCCAGTCGAGATTCGCGGGCACCGGCGGCGCGTCGGTCGGCCGCTCGCCGCCCGAATAGCCGCCGCCGACCCAGACGTGCACCTCGGTCACGTCGCCGATCGAGCCGGCCGCGATCCGCTCGACGACGCGGCGGTAGTTGTCCTTCGAGTGGATCTGCGTGCCCATCTGCGTCGCCGCCTTCGAGCCGCGCGCCAGCGCGAGGATCGTGCGGCACTCCTCGATCGAGTGGGTCAGCGGCTTCTCGCAGTAGACGTGGAGCCCGGCGCGCAGCGCGCGCGCCGTCGCCGGCGCATGCGTGTGGTCGGGCGTGCTCACGACGACGCCGTCGAGGCCGCCCGCGTCGATCAGCTTGCGGAAGTCGGCGAACCCCTTCGCGCCGGGAAAGCGCGCGAGCGCCTCGGCCAAGCTGCCGCCGTCGACGTCGCAGAGCGCGACGATCTCCTCGCCCGCGACGCCGTTCAGGTTGTCGCCGCCGCGGCCCGCGACGCCGATCACGCCGAGCTTGAGCTTGCCGTTGGCCGGGTAGCCGTGCGCGAGTCCGGCGTAGCGCCCGATCGTGAACGCCGCCGCGCCCGCCGCCGTCGCCTTGAGGAAACCGCGGCGCGTCGTGCCGCTCGCCGTCGTCGTCGTCGCCGTCGTCGCCCGAGCCTTCATGCCGCTCTCCCTTCGTTCCCCGAGTCCCGCCGCCGCCGCAACACGATGCCCGCCACGAGCGCGAGCGCCGCGACCAGGAAGGCGGCCACCGAGAGCGGGCCGCCGCGTCCGAGCCAGCCTACGTCCATCCGCTCCGCCGCGGGCGGCGCGAGCGTGAACGCCTCGTCGCCGAGCGTCGCGCCGAAACGGGCGTCGAAGGTCGTCGTCGCGGTGATGGCGACGCCGCCGAGGTCGCGCCGCTCCTCCAGCCGCCGCAGCAGCAGCGAGTCGACCGCGAACCACGCCGACTGCCGCACGTCGCCGCGCGCGAGCGCGAGCCGCCAGCAGTCGACGCCGTCGACCGTTTCGCGCGTCGGCGCCGCAGCGACCGCCGCGCCGAGCCGCGGCCCGTCCGCGAAGAGGTCGGGCAGCAGCAGCGACGCGACGATCGGCGCCGCGCCGCCCGCGTCCTCCGCCAGCGCGCCCGCCAGCGACGTGCACTCCCACGGCCCGCTCGCGCCGAGCGGCCAGCTCGACACCTTGTCGCGCTCCAGCACGACGACCTCGCGCCCGCGCTCCGCCTCGGGCGCGCGCTCGCCCCACTCGAACCGGAAGCGGCCCGGCCGCGCGAACGCCGTCGCGAACGGGAAGCGCGACTCCATCGGCGCCGCGTCGGCGCCGCGGTACTCGACGACGCGCAGGCCGCGATCGGCGTAGCTCGCGCACGTCGCGTAACGCGCCAGCGCTTCCGCCAGCAGCTCCTGCGCCGTCTCGCCGCTCATCGCGCCGCGCTCATCGGTTGCCGACCGCGACCAGCGCGGAGAGCCCGAGGCCCAGCAGGAGCAGGAACGCTCCGGTCGCGACGACGCGCGTGATGCGTCCCGAGCTCAACGTCAGCTCCTCCGCGTCGAGGCAGCGGGCGATCCCGCGGAACAGCTCGTCGCGCGTCGACTCGGGCATCTCGCCGTGCACCTTGAAGACGACGACGCCGACGAGCTCCTTCGACTGCGTCTGCAGTCCCGGCCCCTCCTTGCCGAGGCGCACGATCGACGCGTCGCCCTCGTCGGCGACCAGCTTGGCGTCGGGCGCGACCGCCTGCAGCGCGGCGCGCGCGAGCTGCCGTCCGCGGTCGATCGTGAGGCCGCCGACGTAGAGCTTGCGCGCCGCCGCCCGCATCTGCAGGCCGACGAAGATCGCGACCGCCAGCAGCGTCACGCCGAGCCCGACCCAGTCGCCGGTGGTGCCCCACTCGCGCGTGCTGCGCGTCGCTCGCCGGCCGAAGCGGCCGAACTCGGCCAGCACGAGGAGGCCGACCAGCGGCGCCGCGAGACGCGTCGGGACGACGAGCGGTCGGCGATTCCGGCGCGCCTGCGCGCCGAGCCGCATGAGGGTCACGCCGAGGAACGCGAGCCCGGCGCCGAAGAGGGCGAGGAAGAGATCCGACGGATCGATGCCCGCCGGCTCGGGCGTCGCGGGCTGCTGCAGGAGGAGGAGCGCCATCGCGCGGTCCGCTGCCGTCGTCCGATCCGCCTTCCTCGTCGCCTACTTCTTCGCCGGCGCCGGCAGCTTCTCGTCGAGGAACGCCTGCACCTTGGTCCACGCGGCGGCGGCCGACTTCGCGTCGTAGGCGCCGCCCGACGGGTTGGCGAAGGCGTGGTCGGCCGGGAAGGAGAGGATCTCGCTCGCGACGCCCGCCGTCTTCAGCCCCGCCTCGAACTGCGCGACCAGCGCCGGCGGGAACGCCTTGTCGCGCTCGCCGAAGATGCCGAGCAGCGGCGCCTTGATCGCCTTCAGCTTCGCCGCGTCGGCGACCGGCTTGCCGTAGTACATCACCGCCGCGTCGAGGTCGGGCGCCGCGAGCGCGAGCTGCAGCGACATGCCGCCGCCGAAGCACCAGCCGATCGACGCGCGCTTCGACGCCTTCACGCGCGCGTCGTCCTTCAGGAACGCGTGCGCGACCAGCAGCGTCGCGACCGCCTTCTTCTCGTCGACGGCCTTCATCATCGCGCCCGCTTCCTTGCGGTCCTTCGTCGACTTGCCGCCGTAGAGGTCGACGGCCAGCGCCGCGCGCCCGGTCGCGGTGAAGCGGTCGGCCCAGTGCTTGATGTGGGAGTTGAGGCCCCACCACTCGTGGATCACCAGCACGGCCGGCCCGCCCGGCGTCCACTTCTCCGGCAGCGTGAGGTACGCCTTGCTGCCGTCGGCGAGGTCGACCATCGTCCCCTTCGGCGCGGGCGCCTCCTCCTCCTTGATGGTGTGGAGCTTCGCGAACTCCTCTTCCGAGAGGCCGCCCATGTTCCCGGCGTCGGCGGGAGCGGCCGGCGGCTTCGACTCCTGGAACAGCAGCGTCGAGGCGAGCGCGGCGGCGGCGATCCAGCGTTCGAAGCGGACCATGACGAGCTCCTCCGACGGGGACGTCTGTTGCGAAGCGAAGGCTGGCAGCCTAACGCGGCGGACCGGCAAGATGCCGCCCCGCGCCCTTCCGGCGCCGACGGCAAGCTGGAAGAGAGAGGAAGAGGTTCGATGAGCGAGCTCCTCGCCGCACCGCTCCTGCTGCCGTCGCTGCTCCTCGGAGCTGCGCACGCCGCCCCCGCCGCGCCGCAAGGAGACGCCGGCGCGCCGGTCCTCGAGCGCGGCGCGATCGTCGCCGTCGCCGACGCGCCGCAGCTGCCGCCCGGATTCGTCGCCGAGCTCGTCGTCGCCCATCCGGTCGTGAAGTGGCCCTCCGCGGTCCACGTGCGCGAGGACGGCGCGCTGCTGGTCGGCGAGGATCCGATGGACATGCCGGGTCCGTCCGACCAGCCGATCGACAAGCTCTGGCTGCTGAAGATCGCGGACGACGGCACGTGGACGAAGACGCTCTTCTGCGACCGCCTCTTCGCGGTGATGGGGATCCAGGAGATCGACGACGCCATCTTCGTGATGAACATGCCGCACCTGACGGTGCTGCGCGATCGCGACGGCGACGGCGTCGCGGAGGAGCGCAAGGAGCTGCTGACCGACCTCGGTCCGAACGCGCCCGGCTGGCCCGGCGGCTTCAACGACCACATCGTGACCGGACTGCGGCTCGGCATGGACGGCTGGCTCTACGTCTCGGTCGGCGACAAGGGAGTTCCCGGCGCGCACGGGACCGACGGCAGCACGATCCAGTTGCGCGGCGGCGGCGTCGTGCGGCTGCGTCCCGACGGCAGCGAGCTCGAAGTCGTCGCGTCGGGCACGCGCAACCATCTCGACGTCGCGCTCGACGAGCGCGACACGATCTTCACCTACGACAACACCGACGACGGACTCGGCTGGTGGACGCGCTTCACCCACGTCATGCCGACCGGCTGCTACGGCTACCCGTGGGACTACCACGACCATCCGGAGCGGATGCTGCCGTGCATGCGCGACGACGGCGGCGGCTCGGGCGTCGGCGCGCTGGTCTATCGCGAGGCGGCGTGGCCCGAGGAGTGGCGCGGCGCCGTCTATTGCTGCGACTGGGCCGACATGGCGATCCGGAAGTACGTCGTCGAGCCCGACGGCGCGACCTGGAAGTGCAGCGGCGTCAGCGACTTCATGACGCCCGGCAAGAGCGGCGAGTTCCGGCCGCTCGACCTCGCCGAGAGCCCCGACGGCCGCTGGCTCTACGTCGCCGACTGGAACCACGGCGGCTGGAAGGCGCCCGACGTCGTCGGCCGCGTCTGGCGCGTGAGGCGCGAGCAGGACGTGCCGGGGCCCGCCGCGATCGGCGACCTCGCCGACGGGACGATGGCGGCGCGCGCGACGGCGAGCGTCGACGGTCTGCTCGCGAACCTCGCGCATCCGAGCTTCCGTCGGCGCGTCGCGGCGCAGCGGGAGCTCGCACGGCGGATGGCGGGCGACAAGGCGGTGATCGACCGGGCGACGAAGGCGCTGCTCGAGTCGCCGTCGGAGCGCGTGCGGCGCCACGCGACCTGGGCGTTGGCGGAGGCGCGGCGCGGCGCAGGAGCCGAGCTCGAGCCGGTGATCGACAACGTCTTCGGCTGGACGATCCACCAGCGGACGAGCGACGAGTCGGGCCCGGCCGTGGACGACACGCTCGCGCAGGTCGTCCGCGCGGTCGGCCAGTCGACGAAGCCGCAGGGCTCGTTCGCCGACGCGCTCTGCGAGCTGCTTCCGCCGATGCCCGACCCGGTCGCGGCGCGCGAGGCGGCGATCGCGCTCGGCCGCCTCGGGGACACCAGCGCGACCTACGTCATGCTCGATTCGCTGGAGCATGCGGACGACCGCTTCCTCCGCTTCGCGATCCGCCAGGCGTTGCGCGCGCTGGCGCAACGGCCCGACTTCAAGTTCGACCTGCTGCTGCAGAAGTTCATGCCGCTCTCGTCGCCGGCGACGCAGCAGGAGATCTGGCTCGCGCTGCGCGAGCTCCACGACGCGCGCCTCGCCGACGCGCTCGCGACGGCCGCGTCCCTCGAGACGATCGCGCCCGAGATCCGCGCCGGCGTGCTGCTCACCCTCGCCTCGATCGAGAAGAAGACGGCGCCGTGGGACGGCAAGTGGTGGGAGACGCAGCCGGCGAAACGGCCGCGCCCCGCGAAGACGGAGACGTGGGAAGGGACGGCCACCGTCGCGGCCGCGCTCGAGCGCGCCTTCGCGGCGCCGCAGCAGCCGCCCGCGATCCGCGCCGCGCTGGCCGCGATCGTCCGCGAGTCGCGCAATCCCGCGCTCTTCCCGCGGCTGCGAGCGATGGCGGCCGAGAGCGCCGACGCCGCCGAACGCGCGTCGCTCCTCGCCCTCCTCGCCGAGTTGCGCGACGCCGACGCGATCCCGCTCTGTCGCGGCGACCTCGCGCACGCCGACGCTCCGGTCCGCGCTGCCGCCGCGACCGCGCTCGCCGCGCTGGCAGGCGCGCCGTCGCGCGGCGATCTCGCGCCCCTGCTCGACGACGGCGACGCGACGGTCCGGCGCGCGGCCGTCCTCGAGCTCTCGCGCTGGCCGCGCCGCGACGAGCTCGGCGCCTACGTCGCGCACCTCGCCGACGCCGCCGCGCCCGCCGCGGTGCGCGACGGCTGCCGCAACGCGCTGGTCGCGCTGCGCGCCGACGTGCGCGCCGATCTCGAGGAGCTCGCGACGCGCGGCGTGCTCTGCGGCGACGCGCTCCGCGAGGTGCGCTCGATCTACGAGACGCCGCAGCCGCTGCTCGACTGGCAGCTCTGCGGCCCCTTCCCGCGCGAAGGCGGGCCCGCCGATCCGGCCGCGCTCGCCGCGCTGGCCGCGCCGCGCGTGCGCGCCGCCGCGGCGCTGCCGCACGGATTCGTCGACCTCCGCGTCGCGCTCGCGGCGAAGGACCACGTCAGCGCCTTCGGGCTCGCGACGATCGAGTCGCGGCGCGCGCGCACCGCGACGATCGTGCTCGGCAGCGACGACGGCGTCACGGTCTGGGTGAACGGGCAGCAGGTCCACCAGAACCTCGTCGATCGCGGCTGGGGCCCCGAGCAGGATCGCTTCGAGGTCGCGCTGCCCGCCGGCCGCAGCGAGCTCATGGTGCGCGTCGACCAGTCGGCCGGCGACTGGCAGTTCAACGTCAAGGTGACCGACGAGCCGACCGGCCCGCTCTTCGACGGCGTCGCCGACGCGCGCCCCGCCGAGATCGCCTTCGACCTCGCGACGTGGCGCGCCTTCGCGCTCTCGAACGCGGGCGACGCGACGCGCGGCAAGGCGCTCTTCCATTCCGAGTCGGGCCCCGGCTGCTTCCGCTGCCACGCGATCGCGGGCGTCGGCCCGAAAGTCGGCCCCGACCTGCGCGACGTCGGCAAGAAGTACCCGCGCGCCGAGCTCGTCACGTCGATCCTCGAGCCGTCGCAGCGGATCCAGGACGGCTATCGCGCCGTGAACCTCTTCCTCGCCGACGGCGACGTCTGGACCGGCCTCGTCACGGCCGAGGCGAACGGCCAGGTCACGCTCGTCGACGCGACCGGCCGCGCCCGTGTCGTCGCCGCCGACCAGGTCACGTCGCGCCGCGAGAGCAAGCTCTCCGCGATGCCCGGCGGACTCGCGGAGCCGTTCACCCGCCAGGAGCTCGCCGACCTCGTGGCGTGGCTGGAGACGCTGCGCGATTGAGGGCGGCGCGAGTAGAACTCCGCCTCCCGCACTCCCCCCGAGATGTGAATGGCCTCGATCCAGGATCCCGAGGACCGCGACCTCGCGGCCGGGCTGACGGCTCCGCCGGGCCTGCCGTTCCTGCAGTGGCTGGTCGGCCACCTCGCGCGCGAGCTCGGCTGCCGTTTCGCATTCCTATGGGAGCGTTCGGGCGAAACGTGGGAGCGCGTCCGCCTGCTGGCGGGCAGCGAGCGCGGCCGGCCGTTCGAGCGCGACCTCGACCTCCCCTTCGCCGACCTGCCGTGCGAGCGCGCCGATCCGGCGAACGCGTTCCTGCAGCAGCTCGGCGCGCAGAGCTGCGTCGGTCTCGCGTTGGCGGACGCGGCCGGCCGGCAGCTCGGCCACCTGACGCTGCTCGACGACCGGCGCTGCCCCGATCCGGCGGCGTGGCTCGCGGCGCTGCAGCGCTTCCGCGAACGCGCCGCGGGCCAGCTCGCCGCGCGCCGCGCCGTGCGCGAACTCGAGGAGCTGATCGCCGCGTCGCACGTCGCCGGCCAGGAGACGATCCACGCGCTGGTGCGCGGCCTCGCGCGCGCGCTCCACGCGAAGAGCGCGTTCCTCTGCGAGCTCCTGCCCGGCCGCGCCGACCGGGTGCGCACGCTCTCGATCGTCGTCGGCGGCCGGCTGCGACCGTGCGGCGAGATCGAACTCGACGGGACGCCGTGCGCGGCGACCCATCGCGACGGCGCCTGCTTCATCGCCGACGGCGTGCAGCAGCAGTACCCGGAGGACGCGCTGCTGGAGGAGCTGGGCCGGCGCGGCTACCTCGGGCTGCGCCTCGACGCGCGCGACGGCGCGCCGCTCGGCCACTTCGGCGTGCTCCACGACGGACCGCTCGCGCCCGCGCTGGCCGAGCTGCCGATCGTGCGCCTCTACGCCGACCGCGCCGCGATCGAGCTCGAGCGGCGTCGCACCGACGAGGCGCGCCTGCTCGCCGAGCGCCGCCTCTTCGAGGCGCAGAAGCGCGAGAGCCTCGGCGTGCTGGCGGGCGGCCTCGCGCACGACCTCAACAACCAGCTCATGGGGATCCTCGGCCACGTCACGCTCGCGCGCGCGCCGGCCGCCGGCCGCGCCGACCCCGAGTGGGTGAACCACGTCGAGTCGATCGAGCAGGCGACGCGGCGCGCGGCCGGCGTCGTGCAGCAGATGATGGTGTGCGCCGGCAAGCGGATCGTCGCGGGCGGCGCGCTCGACCTCGCGTCGCTCGCCGCCGAGACGGCGCGCGCGATCGAGGCGGCCGCGCCGCCCGGCGTCCGCGTCGAACTCGCGCTGGCCGAGTCGCTGCCGCCCGCCCACGGCGACCGCGCGCAGTTGCGCCAGCTGCTCGACGCGCTGGCCGGCAACGCGGTCGAGGCGATGGCAGGCAAGTCGGGCGCGATCCGCCTCGCCATCGGCCGCGTCGCGCTCGACTCCGCCGCTCGCCGCGCGCTCCACCTCGCGGGCGAGCTCGGCGACGGCGACCACCTCTGGATCGAGGTCGCCGACGACGGCTGCGGCATGGAGGCCGCGACGCTCGCGCGCGCGGCCGAGCCCTTCTTCACCACGAAGGGCGACGGCCGCGGGCTCGGCCTCGCGGTCGCGCACGGGCTCGCGCGCGCCCATCGCGGCGCCCTCTCGCTGCGCAGCGAGCCGGAGCGCGGCACGGTCGCGCGGCTCTTGCTGCCGCTCGCCGCGCCGGCCGAGCCGGCGGGGACCGCCGCGCGCGCGGCCACCAGCGCGGCGCCGCCGTCCGTGCGGCGCGACGGCCGCGTGCTGCTCGTCGATGACGAAGCGATGGTGCGCCAGGCGACGCAACGGATGCTCGAGCGGCTCGGCTATTCGGTGCGCGCCGAGGCGAACGGCGCCGACGCGATCCGCGCGCTCGCGGAGCTCGGCGACGCGACGCGCTTCGCGCTGCTCGACCTCACGATGCCCGGCATGTCGGGCGAGGAGCTCTTTCGCGAGCTGCGCCGCATGAGCCCGCGCCTGCGCGTGATCGTGATGACCGGCTATTCGGCGCCGGAAGCGGTGAAGCGGCTCGAGGGCGACGGCCTCGCCGCGTTCCTGCAGAAGCCGTTCGGGCTGTTCGAGCTCGAGCGCTGCCTCGACGCGGTGCTGGCGGCGGAGCGGGGCGCGGTCGGCTGAGCGCGGGTCGTCACTCCGCGCCGTCGAGGCGTCGCGCGACCCTCGCGTCGGCGCGCAGCTTCGCGTGGAGCCATCCGGCGACGCGCGCGCAGCCGGCGACGTTGTAGTGGCCGGCGCTCGGCTCGGGCTTGCGCAGGAAGAGCGCGGCGTGGTCGGCGCTGTCGAGCGCGCGGAACTCCGCCAGCAGGTCGATCCACGAGCCGCCGAGCGCGCGCACCTCGGCGGCCAGCAGCGGCGCCAGCGAATCGATGCTGCCGCCGACCGAGCGCTCGCTCTCGACCGGCAGGTGGAGCACGACCGGATGGGCGCCGCGCGCCGCCGCCAGCTCGTGCAGCTCGCGCAGCACCACCCGCGTCAGCTCGATCATCGAAGCGTCGCTCGCGAGCTGCGGCTCGTCGCGCTCCAGTCCGGCGAAGCGCTCGATCGCCTGCGACAGGCGGAGCTGCCTCGTCTGCGTGCCGGCCTGGCGGAGGAAGCGGTCGAGCGGCTCGACGCGCCGCACCGGGACTCCCGTCACCTCGAGCTCGCCGTCCTTCACGACCAGGCGCGGCTTCTCGGCGCCCCACTCGGTCGCCACGACCATGCGGCGCAGGTCCTCGGTGATGAAGCCGAAGAGGGCGAGCTGGTGCTCGAGGTCGGCGGCGTCGCGCCGATAGCGGAGGAACGCCTGGTCGACGCCGAAGCCGCCGACCGCGACGTTCACCGTCTCGAGCCGCGGCTCGCGCGCTTCGAGGCCCATCGCCCACGTCTCGCCGTCGGCGACGCCGGAGCCGAAGGAGAAGGAGTCGCCCGCGACCACCATGCGCACGCGATCGGCGGCGACTTCGCGCGCGACCGGCCGCCGGCCGCGGATGCCGCGGGCGCCGGTGGAGACCGGGCGGCCGGGGCCGCAGGCCGCGGGCTCGAAGTAGCCGGGGACCGGCGACCAGCCGAGCTCCGCGTCGAACTGCACCAGCCCCTCGCGCCGTGGACGGAGGATCGGGTCGGTCCGCGTCGCGATCCCGTGCGCCACGAGCGCGAAGGAGAGGAGCCCTTCGGCCAGCGCGAGCAGCAGCACGGCGGCGAGCGCGCCGCCGAGCGCCTTGCCGACGAGGCGCGCGACGCGGTTGCGGGAGCGGACCGGGATCGTCATGGAGACGAGTCTTCCGAGAAGTGGAGCGCGTTGCCGTCGCGGTCGCGCGCGAGGAATTCTCGGCTGCCCCACGGCCGGAGCTGGAGCTTCCCGTCGTCGCCGGGCGGCAGCACGCCGGCCGCCTGGTACTCGGCGTGGAGCGCGTCGACGCCGCGGACGCGGAACCGGCAGCTCGCGCCGCGCGGCGGCGACGCGGCGTCGCACTGCTTGAAGTGGAGCGTGGCGCCGGCGCGCGCGACGCCGGCGTAGCCGAGCGCCTCGAAGCAGAAGACCTTCGTCCAGCCGAGCTTGCGCTCGTAGAAGTCGAGCGTCGCCGCGAGGTCTTGCGACGGCAGCACCGGCGTCGCGCCGTCGAACGCGGTCGCGGCGACGGGGCGCGCCTCCTGCCGCTCGTGCTCGTCGTCGAGCACGCCCCACAGCTCCATGTCGTGGAAGCGGCCGTCGCGCTGGAAGTGGGAGCGCAGCCGTCCCTCCCACTTCATCCCCGCCTTGCGCAGCACCGCGCCCGACGCCGGATTGTCGGCCATGTGATGGGCGTGGACGCGCTTGAGGCCGAGCGTGCGCAGCCCGTGACGGACGACCGCGCTCGCCGCCTCGGTCGCGAAGCCGCGACCCCACCACGGCACGCCGATCCAGTAGCCGAGCTCGGCGTGGAGCTGCGGCGCCGAGAAGCGCAGGCCGATCCCGCCGACCACGCCGTCGGCGGCCGTCGTGATCGCCCAATCGGTCGAGACGCCGGACTGGTGCTGCTCCGGCCGCAGCGCGATCCACGCCGCCGCCGCGCCGTCGGGATAGGGATGGGGGATCGACGCCGTCCGCGACGCGACCTCGCGCGCCGAGACGAGCCGCTGCACCGCGGGCGCGTCGGACGCGACGAACGGGCGGAGCAGCAGGCGGGCGGTCGGCAGCTTCGGGATCGCGCTCATCGTTGCAGCTCCCGGGTCCGTTGCGCGAGGTGGGTCAGGGCGACGCCGATCCGCTCGACGAGCCCGCCGTCGGCGCCCTGCGCGGAGAGCTTGCGGATCGCCCAGTGGAACGGCGCGATCACGACGCCGGTCGCGCGGTCGACCAAGAGCGACTCGAAGTAGGGCCAGTCGGCGACCCACTGCAGCGACGGCCGCGCCGCGCGCAGCGCCGCGCCGACCACGCTGCCGAGCTCGCACGCGGTCACGAGCAGCGCGTTGCCGAAGTCCTCGGGCGGGCTCTCCGCGTGGAGCGCCGCGATCGCGTCGCGGTCGAAGCCGGCGTCGATCGCGCCGAGCCCCTCGCGCGTCACGACGTCGTGGCGTCCGCAGAGCTCCTTCCAGTCGCTGCGCGCCGCCGCGACCATCCGCTCGATCTGCTGCGCCACCTTCTCCGCGACGTCGGGCGCGACGGTCGCCAGCTCCGCCGCCGCCGCGCCGCGGAACGCCGCGATCTCCTGCAGGTCGGGCCGCAGCCCGCCCGCGCCGCGCCGCTCGCGATCGACCGGCTTCAGCCAGCGCTCGAACCAGCGCGCATAGACCTCGGGTGCGTCGATCAGCTCGCTCATGGGCCGCGCATTCTGCCGGCGCGGCGCGCCACGGCGATGAGGGATGGGCAGCGGCTCAGCAGCCGCTCACGCGCGCATGGCTACGATCTCGATCCGCGAGTACGAAGGGTCCGCCATGACGACGAAGCAAGAACCCCTCTCGCCCACCCAATCGTTCTGCTTCGAGAACTCCCGGGCTCGTGACGTGGTGGTCCGCCTCGAACCGTGGGCCGACGAGCTGACCGTCGCGACTGGCGAGAAGATCGAGGTGACGGCGCGCTCGACGCGCGAACCGGGGCGATTCGAGATCGAGGTCTCCGACGCCGCCATCGTCGTCTACGCGTGGTCGGGGGCGACGCTCGTCGTCGAGAAAGAGGGCCACGTCGTGCTGCGCTGCGAACCCCCGGCCCCGCGCCTTCCGAAGGCGCGCCCGAGCTGAGGTGGGACCTCACCGCTCCGGCTCGCGCGGGTGCTTGACCCACGGGAGGTGCAGGCCGGCGAGGCCGTCGGCGAGGCGCACGCGGGAGCTCGCGATCTGGGCGAGGACGGCGGCGTCGACGGTCAGCGCGTCGAGGCGCGACAGCGCGGCGTCGAGGCCGGCGATCGCCTCGGGCTCGCTCAGGAAATCGCAGCGGACGCGGGCGGGCGCGGCGAATCCGGCGCTCGCGCCGGCGTCGGCGACGAGGTCGTCCTGGTCGACGCCGTCGCCCGAGACGCCGATCGCGCCGACGAGGACGTCCGCCTCGTAGAGCGGCACGCCGCCGGGAAAGACGGTGATCCCGTTCGCGAGCGCGCCGCCCGCCGTCTCGCCCGCGACGGTCAGCGCGGCCTGCAGTCCGTGGAGCGCGCCCGCGCTCGTGCCGTCGATGCCCGGCGGATAGAGGCCCTGCGCGACGAAGCCGAGCGCGCGCGTCGTGAAGCCGTGGTCGTCGTCGCTGAAGAAGGCGGCGGTGCGCGCCTTCTGGATCGCGACGTCGAAGGAGAAGAGGGTCGCGTCGGGCGTCCGGAAGGCGGCCAGCACGTTGCCGGCGCGGTCGACGACGACGATGAAGCACTGCATCGCGGTGCCGAGCGGACGGCGGATCGCGGCGCGCGTCCGCTGCGAGCGCGCCGCGGCGGCCCCGACGATCGCGCTCACCTCGAGCGCGTCGAGCTTCACCGGATCGAGCAGCGGGCTCGCGACGATCGGACGGCGCAGCTCGCCCGACACGCCGCCGAGGTTGGCGATCGGGAAGACCGCCGGCATCGGGCTCGCGCGCGGCGCGAAGCCCGCGACGACCGCGCCCGGCAGCGCGCCGAACGGCAACGTCGCTCCGTCGCCGACCGGTTCCGCCTCGCTGAACGGCAGCCGGATCCCGTCGAGCAGCAGCTGGTCGCCGCGGATCGAGTGCGGCGCGACGAAGCCGGCGCTCCCCGCCAGCGCGATCCGTTCGAGGTCGGCGGGCGCGACGCCGACGCCGGCCACGCCGACGCCGCCCGCCGCCGCGCCGCCCTTGAACAGCGGCACGCCGCCGCCGCCGCCCGCGACCGTGAGGCCGGTGAGCCCTTCGCCGACCGCGGTCGCCAGCGCGTCGCGCGCGATCGGGTTGCCGTCGGTCGTGAGGAGCGCGCCGCCGAGCTCGTCGGTCGCGACGCGGTTGCTGAACGCGACGCCGAAGAGCGGGCCGCCCGGCGTGTTCGGCGTCGTCGGCGGGAAGTGGTCCTGGATCAGGAACTCGGCGGTGCGCGTCGTGAACGCGTCCTGGTTGCTGGCGAAGAAGGCGGCGGTGCCCGCGGCGGAGATCGCGTCGTCGTCGTCGGCCGTCGAGCCCGCCATCGCGAAGACGGCGAGCACGTCGCCCTCGCGGTCGTTCACGGCGACGGTCACGGCGACGCCGCGCGCGATCGCCTGCGTGACCGCCTGCGCGACGACCTGCTCGACCTCGCCCTGCGTCAGCGGGACGAGCGGCGTGTCGACGCGGCCGCCCGCCTGCGCGAAGTCGCTGCCGCCGCAGCCAGTCGCGCTCGCGACGGCCGCCAGCGCCACGCCACGCACGAGCCACCGCTCCACCGCGTCCCTCCCCGGGGATGAGCCGCACTCACGCCGCCGAAGCGTAAACGGGAGGGGGGAGGAACCGCCGCTTGCCACGAGCGGACCGGGCGGCCGCAACGTCCATCGTCCGCGTCGCGCTCGTCGCGATCGGCGGCGCCGCGCCCGCGTCGGCGCAGGAGGCGCAGCCCGCAGCGAAGGTCGACGCAGAGGAAACGCCGCCCGGAACGACGCCGCCCACCGTCGACTTCCTGCCGCTGCCCGATCGCTGGCGCATCGATCGCGACGCGTGGTGGAACCCCTATCGCCGCAACGTGCTGAAGGGCGACGCGCCGATCGTCGGGCAGGAGTGGTTCCTCGCGCTGACCGCGACGAGCGATTCGCTCGTCGAGGCGCGCCGACTGCCGACCGCGAGCGGCGTCTCGACTGCGTCGCCCGGCTCCGATCCCTTCTTCGGCAGCGGCGACCAGGTCGCGGCGGCCGAGACGCTGCTGCTCACCTTCGAGCTCTTCAAGGGCGACGCCGCCTACCGGCCGCGCGACTTCGAGCTGCGCGTGACGCCCGTCTTCCAGAGCAACTACCTGCGGCTCGAGGAGAACAACTCCACCGCGATCGACCCGCGCGAGGGAGACACGCGCCGCGACCGTTTCCTCGCGTGGCAGGAGCTCTTCGTCGAGCTCCACCTCGCCGACCTCTCGCACCGCTACGACTTCGTCTCGTCGCGCCTCGGCGTGCAGCCTTTCGCCAGCGACTTCCGCGGCTTCGTCTTCAACGACCACGAGCCCGGCGTCCGCCTCTTCGGCACCGGCCGCGACAACCGCGACCAGTGGAACCTCGCGTGGTTCGCGATGGCCGAGAAGGACACCAACTCGGGCCTCGTCGATCTCCACGACTCGCGCGAGCAGCACGTGACGATCGCCAACTGGTACGTGCAGGATCTCCTCGCGCCGGGCTGGACCCACCAGTGGAGCCTCCACTGGAACCAGGATCGCGGCGGCAGCTTCGTCGACGACAACGGCTTCCCCGCGCGGCCGACGCGGCTCGGCGACGCGGCGGAGCACGACCTCGACAGCGTCTACTTCGGGTGGGCCAGCGAGGGGCACGTCGGCTGGCTGAACGTCAGCCACGCGCTCTACGAGGTCGTCGGCCGCGACACGCACAACCCGCTGGCCGGCCGGCGCACGCGCGTGAACGCGCAGATGGCCGCGCTCGAGCTGTCGCGCGACTTCGACTGGCTGCGCCCGAAGGGCTCCTTCTTCTGGGCCAGCGGCGACCGCGATCCCGACGACTCGCTCGCGCAGGGCTTCGACTCGATCTTCGACAACGTCAACTTCGTCGGAGGGCCGTTCTCGTTCTGGAACCGCCAGGGTCTCGCGCTGACCGGCACCGGCGTCGCGCTGGTCGACCGCCTCTCGCTCCTCCCCCACCTGCGCACGTCGAAGCTCCACGACGCCGCCAACCACGTGAACCCTGGCCTGCTGATCGCGAACGCCGGACTCGACGCGAAGCTGACGCAGGAGCTCAAGGTCGAGCTCAACGCGAGCTGGCTCCGCTTCGCCCGCACCGCGCCGCTCGAGCTCGCGCTGAACGACGACGACCTCGCGCCCGACATCGGCTGGGACCTCTCGATCGGCGCGACCTGGCGGCCGTGGCTGAACGACCACGTGATCGTGACCGCCGGCCAGTCGTGGCTGCTGCCGGCGGAAGGGCTGCGCGACATCTATGGCGACGACACGTTGTACGCGGGATTCGTCGGGCTGACGCTGACCTGGTAGGCCGCCCGCCTCGCGTTACGCAGCGCCAACAACCGTGCCGCCGATTCAGTTCGGGTTTGAATCTGCGGCACTACTTCGCCGTCGACTCCTCCACGAACGCCTTCAGCTTCGCCAGCGCCACGTCCCACTGCTGCGAGATGCGGTCGAGCTGGCGGCGCGCCTCGTCGAGCCCGCCCGGCAGCAGCTTCCAGCGGCTCTCGCGCCCCGCGCGCGTCGCGGCGACCAAGCCGGCGTCCTCGAGCAGCCGCAGGTGCTTCGCCACCGCCTGCCGCGTGACGCCCGATCCTTCGGTGAGCCCCGCGATCGACGCCGGCCCGCCGCTGCAGAGGCGCGCGACGATGCCGAGCCGCGTCTCGTCGCCGAGCGCGAAGAACGTCTCCGCGCTCGCGCGCAGCGCCGCCGCCTCACCGCGCCGCGACATGGCGCTCGATGTTCTTCAGCTGGCCGGTCCAGCCGCCCTCGTTCATCCGGAACGCCTCGGCGCGCCGCGCCGCCGGCACCTTGTCGAAGCCCGACTCGACCACCTTCAGCAGCGTGCGCCCCTTCGTCTCCTCGAGCCGGAACTCGACGAGCGTCCGCTCCTCCTTCGAGTAGTCGACCTTCGGGTCGACCGCGTACGGGTTCCAGCGCCACGAGAAGAAGCTCTCGGGCTCCACCTTCTCGACCTTCACGTCCATCGTGACGTGCTCGTAGCCCTTGATCGTGATGCGGCCCTTCACGTGCGCCCCCGGCTTGAACGCCCCTTCGAGCGCCACGCCGAACCACGCGTTGAACTCCTTCACGTCGGTCAGCGCCCGCCAGACGCGGCTGCGCGGCGCGGCGATCTCGATCTGCTTCTCGATGCGGTCGGTGGAAGACGAGGGGGCTGGGGAAGGGGCCATGACGAGGATTCCTGAAGGAGGAGCGGCGGTGCGAGGGCCGCGGGGATGAGCAACCAACGGGTTGCACAGTAGCCGGGCGGAGGAGATAGGCAACTGGGAAGTTGCCTTTTATCTCGGCCGCGCCCGCACCTCTCCCGGCGCGACGATCTGGATGCGGAAGGCCAGCACGTCCGGCACGACGATCTGGAGGAAGTAGCGCGACGGGTCGGGGCGCACGACGTACGCGGCGTACTCGACGATCACGCGATGCGGCGGTCGTCGCTGGCGGAGCCCCTCGTCATCGGCGGCGCCGTCGCTCGCGGAGATCGCGAGGAAGGGCGCGGCGCCGGCGAGGCGGACGACGAGGGCGCGGGCGAGGCGTGGCGCGCGGAACGGCATGGTGGACCCTACGGAGCGCGCGACTTCGTGTTGGCCCGCGCGCGCGCAGCTACGCTGCCGCGCGATGGTCGTCGCGCACCTGCTCCTGGCTCCGCTCGCGCTCGCAGGGCCGCCCGCGTCCGGCGGCGGCGACGCGCCAGTCGACTTCTCGCGCGACGTCGCCCCGCTCCTCTCCGATCGCTGCTTCAAGTGCCATGGGCCGGACGAGGGTTCCCGCAAGGCGGGGCTGCGGCTCGACGTGCGCGAGGCGGCTCTCGCGCCGGCGAAGTCGGGGAACGTCGCGATCGTGCCGGGCGACGCGGATGCGAGCGAGCTGGTGGCGCGGATCACGGCGACGAATCCGCGGAAGCGGATGCCGCCGGCGAGCTCGGGCAAGGAGCTCTCCGACGCCGAACGCGCGACGCTCGTGCGCTGGATCGAGCAGGGGGCGAAGTGGAGCGGCCACTGGGCGTGGCAGGCGCCGCGCTCGTCGAAGTTGCCGGAGCTGCGCGACGCGAACGACGAGGCGTGGTGCCGCGAGCCGCTCGATCGCTTCGTGATGGCGCGGCTCGAACGCGAAGGACTGGCGCCGTCGCCGGAGGCGGACGCGATCACGCTGCTGCGGCGCGCGACGCTCGCGCTGACGGGATTGCCGCCGACGATCGAGGAGGTCGACGCGTTCGTCGCCGAGGCGGAGCGCGACCGCGACGGCGCCTACGCGCGCGCGGTCGACCGGCTGCTGGCCAGTCCCCACTACGGCGAGCGGATGGCGCTGCCGTGGCTCGACGCGGCGCGCTACGCCGACAGCAACGGCTTCCAGCAGGATGGCGACACGTACCAATGGGTCTGGCGCGACTGGCTGGTGCGCGCAGTGAACGACGACGTGCCGCAGGATCGGCTCGCGACGCTGCTGCTGGCGGGCGACCTGCTGCCGGCGGCGACGCCGGAGCAGCGGCTCGACCAGCAGCTCGCGAGCGCGCTGCAGCGCTGCCACCTGCTGAACGGCGAAGGCGGCGCGATCGCCGAGGAGCAGCGCAACGTCATCGTCTTCGACCGCGTCGACCTCTTCGCGACGGCGTTCCTCGGCTTGACCGCCGCGTGCGCGCAGTGCCACGACCACAAGTACGACCCGATCACGCAGCGCGACTACTACTCGCTCTTCGCCTTCTTCAACCAGGTGCCGGAGAGCGGCGTCCCGCCGGGCGGCGGGCAGTACCGCATCGCGGAGCCGGCGATCCGCTGCGGCACGCCGAAGCAGAACCAGCAGCTCATCGCGCTCGACGCGGCCCTGGCCGACGCCGACGCCGCAGTCGCGCGCGAGGAGGCGGAGCCGGCCGTCGTCGCGGCGAAGCAGGAGTTCGAGCAGCGGCGGCGCGACGCGCTCGCGCAACTCGACCGCGGCGCGTGGGAGAGCGCGGCGCCGATCGCGGCGGCGAGCTACGACGCAGCGTTCGCGCTCGAGCCGGCGGCGATCGATGCGGCGACATGGGCGGCGCGGAGCGACCTCGGCGACGGCGTCGTCCATCCGCTCGCGGGCGACGCGACGGCGTTCTTCTTGCGGCGCACGCTGAAGCTGCGCGCGCCGCTCGAGCTCTTGCTGCGCTTCGGGAGCGACGACGCGATCCGCGTTCGGATCGACGGCGCGACGATGCTCGAACGGAAGGTCACGCGCGGTGCCGCGCCAGACCAGGAGCGCGTCGCGATCGCGCTCGACGCGGGCGACCACGAGCTCCTGCTCCAGATCGTGAACGGCGCGGGGCCGGGCGGCTTCTGGTTCGACCTCTCGCTCGGTGGATCACTCGCCGACTTCGCGCCGCCGCCCGCGCTGGCCGCGGCGCGCGAGCGGCAGCGTTCCGCGCGCGCCGAGCGCGACGCGCTGCGCGACTCGCTCCCGCAGGTGATGGTGATGTCGGACGCGCAGCCGCGTGCGACGCACGTGCTGGCGCGCGGCAACTACGAGGCTCCGCTCGCTGCGGTCGACGCCGCGCCGCCCGCGTTCCTGCCGCCGTTGCCCGACGGCGCGCCGCGCGACCGGCTCGGCCTCGCGCAGTGGCTCGTCGCGCCGGAGAACCCGCTCTTCGCGCGCGTGCTGGTGAATCGCGCGTGGCAGCACTTCTTCGGCGTCGGCCTCGTGAAGACCGCCGAGAACTTCGGCGTGCAGGGCGAGGCGCCGAGCCACGCGGAGCTGCTCGACACGCTGGCGGTCGAGCTGCGCACGAACGGGCACTGGAGCATGAAGGCGCTCCACCGCTCGATCGTGACGAGCGCGACGTTCCGGCAGTCGTCGCGCACGGCGGGTCCGCGCGGCGTCGCGCTGCGCGAGCGCGATCCCGTGAATCGCCTCCTGGCGCGCGGGCCGCGGCAACGACTGCCGTCGCTCCTGCTGCGCGACGTCGCGCTGTCCGCGAGCGGCTTGCTCGACGCGCGAGTCGGCGGCGCACCGGTCTATCCCTACCAACCAGCCGGCATCTGGGACGGCCTCGCGATCACGAAGGAGCGCGACTTCGCCTACCCGCAGTCGCGCGGCGCCGATCTCTGGCGGCGCAGCCTCTACACCTTCTGGCGGCGCACGGCGGCGCCGGGAAACATGTTCGACGCGTCGGACCGCCAGACCTGCAAGGTGCGCCTCGCCGTGACGTCGACGCCGCTCCACGCGCTGACGATGCAGGACGACGCGACGTGGGTCGAGGCGGCGCGCGCGCTGGCGCAGCGGGCGATGGCGGAGGAGCGCACGCTCGACACGCGGCTCGCGCGGGCGTTCCGGCGCGTCTGCGCGCGGCGGCCCAACGACGACGAGGTCGCGCTGCTGCGGCGGACTGTCGAGCGAGCGCGCGCCGCGTTCGCGGCCGATCGTGACGCGGCCGCGCGGCTGCTCGCGGTCGGCGAGAGCGCGCGCGATGCATCGCTCGATCCGCTCGACCACGCCGCGTTGACGGTCGCCTGCCTCACGCTCCTCAACCTCGACGAGGCGATGACGTGCGAATGAACGCCGCGCCGGCGAGCGCGCCCCTCCACCGTCGCGCCTTCCTCCAGCAGTGCGGCGCCGGAGTCGGGCTCGCCGCGCTCCAGTCGCTGCTGGCACAAGCCGCAGATTCAAACCCGATTCGAATCGGCGGCACGCACTTCGCGCCGCGGGCAAAGCGCGTGGTGGTCCTCTGGCAAGGCGGCGCGCCGTCGCACGTCGATCTCTTCGATCCGAAGCCGGGGCTCGAGGCGCTGCGCGGGACGGAGCTGCCGGAGTCGGTCCGCGCGCGTGCGCGACTGTCGACGATGACGTCGGGACAGGGCCGCTATCCGATCCTGCCGCCGATCCGGCCTTATCAGCGCTACGGCGACTCTGGCATGGAGCTCTCGACGCTGCTCCCCCACATCGGCGGCATCGCCGACCAGTTCTGCCTGGTCCGCTCGCTCCACACCGAAGCAGTGAACCACGCGCCCGGCGTCACGCTCTGGATGAGCGGCAGCCAGATCCCCGGCCGGCCGAGCTTCGGCGCGTGGACCGTCTACGGCCTCGGCAGCCTCTCCTCGAACCTCCCCGCCTTCGTGGTGATGACTTCGTCCGACACGGCGAAGACGTGCGGCCAGCTCTTCTACGACCACTACTGGGGCGCCGGCTTCCTGCCGTCGAAGCATCAAGGCGTCCGCTTCCGCTCCGGCAGCGACCCGATCCTCTACCTCGCCGATCCTCCCGGCATCGCGCGTGAACTCAAGCGCGGCGCGCTCGACGACCTCGCCGCGCTGAACGCGAAGCACCTCGCCGAGTTCGGCGACCCCGAGATCGACACGCGCATCGCGCAGTACGAGATGGCGTTCCAGATGCAGGCGAGCGTGCCCGAGCTGATGGACCTCTCGGGCGAGCCGCAGAGCGTGCTCGATCTCTACGGCCCCGACGTGCAGCGGCCGGGCAGCTACGCGCGCCACTGCCTGCTCGCGCGCCGCCTGCTCGAGCGTGGCGTCCGCTTCGTCCAGCTCATGCACGCCGGCTGGGACCAGCACCAGAACCTCGCGACGCAGCTCGAGGTGCAGTGCCGCGACACCGACCAGCCCTCCGCCGCGCTCGTCCACGACCTCGCGCAGCGCGGCCTCCTCGAAGACACGATCGTCCTCTGGGGCGGCGAGTTCGGCCGCACCGTCTTCGTGCAGGGCGACGTGAACCGCGTCGACGCCCACGGCCGCGACCACCTCGGCACCTGCTTCTCCATGTGGATGGCGGGCGGCGGCTTCCGCGGCGGCCACGTCCACGGCGCGAGCGACGACTTCGCTTATCACGCCGTGCAGGACCCCGTCCACGTCCACGACCTGCAGGCGACGCTGTTGCATCTCCTCGGCTTCGACCACACCAAGCTCACGTATCGCCACCAAGGCCGCGACTTCCGCCTGACCGACGTCCATGGCGAGGTGGTGAAGGGGTTGATCGCGTGAACCGGCGCGCCGCGGCGATCGTCGTCGCAGCCGCGGGCCTCTTCGGGATCGTCGTGGTCGCGTGGTTCGCGAGCGAGCGGAGCGACGACGCGCGCAGCCCGCGACTCGAGCGGCCGGCCGCGAACCGCGGCGCGACGAGCGTCGCGGACTCGCCGCTCCCCTCCCCCGTCGAGTCGCGCGCTCCTCCGCTCCTCGAGGCCGAGC
>Ga0315910_10000565_pt1 | contig 36543 bp, 31 predicted proteins | sample EdamamesoilMG_FD_204470 | JGI IMG/M metagenome (GOLD analysis project Ga0315910, IMG submission 204470) | Garden soil microbial communities collected in Santa Monica, California, United States - Edamame soil | ecosystem: Environmental > Terrestrial > Soil > Garden | place: USA: California...
TGCCCTCGCCCGGCTCGTCGCCCGCCGACTGGGTCGTGCTGCCGCTCGCGTTCGCGTGGCTCTATCCCGATTCGATGCTGCTGCTCGAGGCGCTCGACTTCGCGACTCGCGGCCTGATCCTCCACGGCGAGCGGGACGCCGAAGCGCCCGACGCCGCGCACCAGCGCCTCACGCGGATCCTCGCCTCGCTCCGCCTCTCCGCCGAACTCGCCGCGTCGGAAGCGTCCGTCACCGTCGTGATCGCGCGCCGGCTCGCGGAGCGCTAGCGCTCCAGGTCGGCGTGCGACCGCTCGAACTCCCGGCCGGCCCGCCGCACCTCGGGGAACCGGCAGCACGGCTCCGTGCCGTCACGCTGCCGGGCGCGCGCGGCTCGACCGCTCAAAGGACGTCGAACACCTCCTGCAGCGGACGCAGCACGGTCGTGTAGTTGGCGTCGACGAGGTAGCGCCAGTTCCACGGCAGCTCGGTCTTCTCGGCGAGCAGGCCGAGCGCGACGACGGCGAATGCGCGGCGGAACTCGGGGAGCGCCTGCTCCTGCGCCAGCGCGATCAGCGGCTCGACCGAGGCGGTGCCGCCGAGGAGGCCGAGCGCCTTCGCGAACGCGGCGGCTTGCGGCAGGTCGTCGGCGGCGGCCATCTGCTTGAGGAGCGCCTGCTCGAAGCCGCGGTCGCCCAGCATCCCGAGCGCGCGGGCGCAGTCGATCCGCACCGACGGATGGAGGCTGCGGTCGGCGATCCGCTCTCGCAGCGTCGGGATCGCGCGCGTCTCGCCCCAGAGCGCGCAGCCGATGGCGAGGTGGCCCTGCTCGACCGGGTTCGACGAGCCGGCCAGCATCGACGCGAGCTTGGGGCCGGCGTCGGCCGCCTGCATCAGGCCGAGCGCGATCGAGAGCGCGCCGATCAGCGACGGGTCGCGCGCCAGGTCGAGCTCGTCGATCAGCTTCGCGCCGCACCGCTGCGTGACGGCGGAGACCCTGCCGTCGGCGCTGGTGAGCCGGTCGCCGCGGCCGACGAGGCCGAGCGCCAGCGCGGCGAAGGGCCGGTTGGCGCCGCGGTCGGGGTTGCGCACCTCGGCCAGGAGCCACTCCTGCGTCGCGTTGCGCCGCTCCTTCGCGGCGTCGTCGGGCGCGCCGGCGCGCTCGAAGACGCGGCCGAGCGACAGCATCGCGAGGTGGCGCGTCGCCGCGTCGGAGTGGACCTTCGCCGCGCGCAGCAGCGCGTCGAGCAGCTCCGCCTCCTCCGGCTGGCCGAGCGCGCCGAGCGCGATCGCGACCGAGCGCGCCACCTCGTTGCAGGTCGACTTCTCCGCCAGCAGCGGCAGCAGGGTGGCCAGCAGCGCGTTGCCGCCCGGCAGCCGCTGCAGCGCGATCGGCGCCTGCGCGCGGACGTCGCGGTCGAGCGACTCGTCCTCGAGCAGCCGCTTGAGCTCCGCCATCGCGAACGGCGCATGGGCCGCGTGGAGCCCGAGCGCCAGCACGCACGACGCGGCGATCTCGCGGTCGGCGCCCGGCGCGCGCGCGAGGCCGGCCAGCAGGTCGACGTTCTCGCGCTGGTCGGTGAGGCCGAGCGCCAGCGCCGCCATCCCGCGCAAGAGGTCGTCGAGCGGCCCGGTCGCGTCGCAGAGCTTCCGGCCCGCCGGCGTGTCGGCGACGACGTCGCGCAGGATCGCGGCCGCCTCCGCGCCGCCGAGGATCCCGAGGCCCAGCACGGCCGCCTGCCGCGGCGACCGCTCCGCGTGGCCGAGCGTGCGCGACAGCGGCTCGAGGAAGGGGCCGGTCATCTGGAGCGGCGCGGCGCGGCCGACGGCGATCGCCGCCGAATCGACCACCTCGGTCGAGCGGTCGCGCAGCAACGCGACCAGCACCGGCAGCACGCGCGTGCGCGCGTCGTTCGGGAGCGTCGGGTCGCTGCTCGGATCGGGCGGCGCCGAGCCGAAGCCGGCGACGTAGCCGGTGGACTGCTGCGTCGCGATGCGGCCGGCGGAGTGGCGCGGGAGGTAGCCCTCGCGCTGGAACCACCACCACGCCTCCCAGCGGTCGAGCGTGCTCGCGCTGCGGCGCGCGCCGCCGCCGGTGGAGGGCCCGCGTCCGCCCGTCGTCGGCGCGCCGGCGCCGCCGGGTCCCGTGACGCTGTCGCTCGGCGGCCGCCAGACGGCGCCATGCGACCAGGCGTCCGGCCCGAACGAGGCCAGCAGGACGAGCGCGGCGATCAAGCGCGACATGGACAGCTCCGCATCGCGGCGGCCGGGGACCGGCGGCGCCGCCGCGCTGATGGACTGCAGCATGGCGAGCAACCGCAGGGCCGTCGCGGGGGGCGCCGCCGCGCGAGGGGCGGGGCGCGCGGAGATGCACGCCTCCCCGGGGCGGCGAGCGCCGCGGCCGGGGAGGGAGCGGTCCGATCAGTGGCCGATCACGGTCCGATCAGAGGATGTCGCTGATGGCGTCGAGCGGACGCAGCTCGACCGTGAAGTTCGAGTCGACGAGGTAGGGGACGTTCCACGGCAGCGCCCGCTTCTCGGCCAGCAGGCCGAGCGCGACGACCGCGAAGCCGCGCTGGATCTCGGGCCGCGTCCGGTCCTCGGCCATCGCGCGCAGCGCGGGAGCGGCGTCGCGCCCGCCGACGAGGCCGAGCGCCTTGGCGTAGGCCATCGCCGACATCGAGTCGGGCGCGTCGCCGAGGAGGCCGATCAGCTGCTTCTCGAACGCGGCGTCGCCCAGCAGCGCGAGGCCGCGCGCCACGTCGACGCGCTGCGTCGGCGGCAGCGCCGGATCGGAGATCAGCGCGCGCAGCGGCGCGATCGCCTCGTGGTCGTCGAGCATGCCGAGCGCGACGGCGAGCTGGCCGCGCAGCTGCGGATGGGAGCTGGCCTGCAGCCGCGCGCGCAGCTCCGGCGCCGCCGCGCGGCAGCGCATCAGCGCCAGCGCGGTCGCGGTCGCGCCTTGCAGCGACGGGTCGCGCGCCTCCTCGAAGGTCGCGAGGAGGCGGGCGCCGGCCGCCGCGACGCGCGCGTCGGACTGCGGCGAGCCGGCGTCGCCGCGCGCGGCGAGCCCGAGCGCGAGCGCCGACCACGGCTGCTGCGTCTTGCGCTCCGGACGCGCGACCTGATCGAGCAGGAAGGCGTGGATCGAGTCGCGCAGCGAGGAGTCGCTTGCGGGGTCGCGCGCGACGCCCTCGTCGGCGCGCTCGCCGATGCGGCCGAGCGCGATCAGCGAGAAGGTGCGCGTCGCCGCGTCGTCGTGGCGGCGCGCCGCCTCCATCAGGGTCCGCGCCGCCTCGCCGTCCTCGAGCGTCGCCATGCCGCCGAGCGCCAGGGCGACCGAGCGGGCGACCTCGTCGGGCGTCTTCTTGTCGGCCAGCGTCGCGACCAGCTTCGGCAGCATCCCGCGCGCCGCCGACGCCGGCAGCCGCGCCATCGCGATCGGCACCTGCGCGCGCACGACGCGGTCGAGGCCGCGCTCGTCGAGCAGGCGCGAGAGCGTCACGATCGCGGCCGGCGCCGCCTCGCGCTGCAGCCCCATCGCGACGACCGCGGTCGCCGCGAGCTCGCGCGACACGGTCGCGCTGGTGGCCAGCGTGACGATCGGCGAGAGGGCGTCCTGCGATCCCGCGATGCCGAGCGCCAGCGTCGCGAGCCCGCGCTGCAGGTCGGCGAGCGGGCCGGTCGCGCCGCAGGTCTTGCGCCCTTCCGGCGTGTCGAGCGCGATCGAGCGCAGCAGCGCGACGGCGTCGGGGCCGCCGCACATGCCGAGCGCGAGGATCGCCGCCTCCTGCGGGCTGCTCTCGTCGTGCGCGAGGTTGCGCGCGAGGTGGGGCAGCAGCGGCGCCACCTCCTTCGCGGAGAGCGAACGGCCGAGCGCGATCGCGGCCGAGTCGGCGACCTCGACCGATTCGTCGCGCAGCGCCAGCGCGAGGAGCGGCAGCAGGCTCTTGCGCACGTCGTCGGCCAGCAGCCCGCTGCTGCTGCCGACGACGATCGACGCGGCGGCCCCGCCGGCGAACGGCGCGGCACGCGTCGTGGGCGCCGCGTTCGCGAAGCCGTGTCGGCCGAGGTAGAGCTCGCGCGTCAGGTTCCACCACGTCTCCCAGCCGTCGTCGCGCGTCGTCGCGCGGCGCGCGAGGGAGCCGTGGCCGCCGGTGCGCGGCGTCGCGGGCGGCGCGGCGGGCGGCGCGCCGCCGGTCACGGGCCCGACCGGTCCCGTCACGGGCGCCGGAAGTCCCGGCGTGGCCGGACCGCTCGGCGGCGCGGTCGGAGGCGACGAAGGCGGAGTCGAGGGCGTGTCGGGCGGCTCGCTCGGCGGCGTGGTGGGAGGCGGCTGGCCTTCGTCACCCGGCGGCGATTCGGGACCGCCGCCGCTGTCGGGCGGAGGAGTCTCCTCGCCCTTCTTCTTCTTGCCAGGGTTGCCCGGCCGACCCGGACGACCGCCACCCGCGGTGCGTCCCGGTCCGCCGCGAATGATCCCGCCGTGCGCGACCGCCGCTTCGGCCGCGGCGCCGCCCAGCCAGGCGACGACGACGGCGCGGATCCACCAGGAAGGGCGCATGCGACACTCCACTCGCCTTCGCGCGGCAGGCCTGCGAAGAACTAGCTCAACCGCCGCAAAGCGGTAGGGCGCAGCTCGTCACAGAACGATGGGAGGGTCGCTCGGCCGGGCGGCGCCGGGCGCCGCTCGATCGACCGGAAGGTTCAACCCGGTCTCAACCCATCGAATTGGATCGGACGAAGCGGCAGGCGCGCCGTAGCCAGGGCAGCGCCTGGTTGAGGTCGCGCGACGTCTCGAGCGGGAGCTCGACCATGTCGGTGGCGTCCTCGCCCTTCTTGCCGACGTAGGCGCGCGAGTCGCGGACCTTCAGCGCGTCCTCGCGCTGCCGCGGGTGGAGCTTCACCACCACACCCGTCTTGGTCAGGAAGGCGAAGAGCGACCCCTGGATCGTGAAGCTGGTCCGGGCGGGGATCCGCTGCGCCTCGACACCCTTCCACCGGAGCAACGTGTCCTCGAGCAGAGCAGCGACTTCGGATGCCATCGTGGTTCCTGCAACGGGTTGGGGCGGACAGTCGCCCCGATCGCGGACGTTCGCGAAGGGCGGGATGGTAACGAAACACGGACGGCGGCGGAAGTCGCGCGCCGCCGCGGGACGGCCGCGCCGGGCGCTCAGCCTTGGCGGGCGTCGGCGTGGAAGTCCTGCAGCGCGCGCGACCGCAGCCCGAGGCGCTGGCGCGAATGGATCGCCGCGACGACGGCGCGCGCGCCGCTGATGGTGGTGATGGCGGGGATGCCGTGCTGCACCGCCTGCGTCCGGATCACCGCCTCGTCGGTGCGCGCCTCCTCGGCCGGCGACGGCGTGTTGATCACGAGGCCGACCTCGCGGTTCTTGATGACGTCGAGCACGTTCGGGCGGCCGCGGCCGATCTTGTAGACGGGCGAGACGGCGACGCCGGCCGCCTTGAGCGCGCGGAAGGTCCCGTGCGTGGCCATCATCTGGAAGCCGAGCATGTGGAGCGTCTTCGCGATCTCCACCGCCTCGCGCTTGTCGGAGTCCTTCACCGAGATCAGGATCTTGCCCTCGGTCGGCACGTTCATGTTCGCGCCGAGGTAGCCCTTGGCGAACGCGAGGCCGAGGTCGCTGTCCATCCCCATCACCTCGCCCGTCGACTTCATCTCGGGGCCGAGCAGCGTGTCGGTGCCGGGCAGCTTCGCGAACGGGAAGACGGGCACCTTCACGCTGAAGTGGTCGGGCCACACCTCCTTGGTGAAGCCCAGCGACTCGAGCGTGCCGACGCCCGCCATCACCTTCGCGGCGATGCCCGCGAGGCCGACGCCGATCGCCTTGCCGACGAACGGCACCGTCCGCGACGCGCGCGGGTTCACCTCGAGGACGTAGACGTTCTCGCCCTTGATCGCGAGCTGCAGGTTCATCAGGCCGACGACCTCGAGCTCCTTCGCCAGCGCGTGGGCCATCGTCCGGATCTCGCCGATCTGCCGCTCCGAGATCGTGTGGGGCGGGAGCACGCAGGTCGAGTCGCCCGAGTGGATCCCCGCCTCCTCGATGTGCTCCATGATCCCGGCGACGACGGCCGTCTTGCCGTCGCTGATCACGTCGACGTCGATCTCGAGCGCGTTCTCGAGGAAGCGGTCGATCAGGATCGGCTTGCCGGGCGCCGCCTCGACCGCCTCGCCGACGCAGCGGGCGAGCTGCTTCTCCGAGTAGCAGATGTTCATCGCGCGCCCGCCCAGCACGAACGACGGCCGCACCAGCACCGGGTAGCCCAGGCGCGCGGCGATCGCCTCCGCCTCGGCCGGGTCGGTCGCGATGCCGCTCTCCGGCTGGCGCATGCCGAGCTTCACGATCAGCTCGTTGAAGAGCTTGCGGTCCTCGGCGCGGTCGATCTGGCGCGGCGACGTGCCGATGATCGGCAGCCCGCGCTCCATCAGCGCGCGCGCGAGGTTGAGCGGCGTCTGGCCGCCGAACTGCACGATGACGCCGTCGATCTTCTGCGTCTCGTAGACGTGGATCACGTCCTCGAGGGTCAGCGGCTCGAAGAAGAGCTGGCTCGACGTGTCGTAGTCGGTCGAGACCGTCTCGGGGTTCGAGTTGACCATGATCACGTCGAAGCCGGCGGCGCGCAGTTCGTACGCGGCCTGGACGCAGCAGTAGTCGAACTCGATGCCCTGGCCGATGCGGTTCGGGCCGCCGCCGAGGATCATGATCTTCTTGCGCGGGCTCGGCAGCAGCTCGGTCTCGCCCTGCTCCCACGTGGAATAGAAGTAGGGCGTCTCGCTCGCGAACTCGGCGCCGCACGTGTCGATCAGCTTGTAGACAGGCGCGAGCTTCAGCTCCTTGCGCCGCGCGCGGACCGCGTCCTCGCTGGTCTTCCAGAGCTTCGCGAGCTGCACGTCGGAGAAGCCCATCCGCTTCGCGGCCAGCAGCGTGTCGCGGTCGCACGCGGCGAGGCTCGCGACCTTCGCGCCGAGGTCGCGCTCGAAGTCGACGATCTCCTGGAGGTTCGCGAGGAACCACGGGTCGAAGCCGGTCAGCTCGAAGATCCGCTCGTGCGGGATGCCGAGCTTGAGCGCGCTGCGGAGGTGGAAGAGGCGGTCGGGGTTGGGGACCGACAGCTCCTTCAGCACGACGTCCTTGTCGGGCGCCGTCCCGTTCAGGAACGGGTCCTTCGAGTCGAGGCCGAAGCCGAAGCGCTGGATCTCCAGCGAGCGGATCGCCTTCTGCATCGCCTCCTTGAAGGTGCGGCCGATCGCCATCGTCTCGCCGACCGACTTCATCTGCGTCGTCAGCGTGCGGTCGGAGCCGGCGAACTTCTCGAACGCCCAGCGCGGGATCTTCACGACGCAGTAGTCGAGCGTCGGCTCGAAGCAGGCGGGCGTCTTCTTCGTGATCTGGTTCTGGATCTCGTCGAGCGTGTAGCCGACGGCCAGCTTCGCGGCGATCTTCGCGATCGGGAACCCGGTCGCCTTGCTGGCCAGCGCCGAGCTGCGCGACACGCGCGGGTTCATCTCGATGACGACCATCTCGCCGTCGACCGGGTTGACGCCGAACTGCACGTTGCTGCCGCCCGTCTCGACGCCGATCTCGCGCATGATCAGGAACGCCGCGTCGCGCATGAGCTGGTATTCGCGGTCGGTCAGCGTCTGGATCGGCGCGACGGTGATGGAGTCGCCGGTGTGGACGCCCATCGGGTCGAAGTTCTCGATGCCGCAGATGATGACGCAGCGGTCCTTGCAGTCGCGCATCACCTCGAGCTCGAACTCCTTCCAGCCGGCGACCGACTTCTCGATCAGGATCTCGGAGTTGAGCGAGCGCTCGAGGCCCGACGCGCAGATGCGCTCGTACTCCTCGACGTTGTAGGCGATGCCGCCGCCGGTGCCGCCGAGCGTGAACGACGGCCGGATCACGGCGGGCAGGCCGACGCGGTCGCGCGCCTCCATCGCCTCGTTCATCGTGTAGGCGATCGCGCTGGGCGGGACGCGCAGACCGATCTTCACCATCGCCTCGCGGAAGAGGTGGCGGTCCTCCGCCTTCTTGATCGCGTCGTAGTTCGCGCCGATGAGCTTGACGCCGAACTTCTGCAGGATGCCGCGCTCGTAGAGCTGCACCGCGACGTTGAGTCCGGTCTGCCCGCCGAGCGTCGGCAGCACCGCGTCAGGCCGCTCGATCTCGAGGATGCGCGCGACCGTCTCGGCGGTGACCGGCTCGATGTAGGTCCGGTTCGCCATCGACGGGTCGGTCATGATCGTCGCGGGGTTGGAGTTGACGAGGATCACCTCGTACCCCTCCTCGCGCAGCGCCTTGCACGCTTGCGTGCCCGAGTAGTCGAACTCGCACGCCTGCCCGATGACGATGGGGCCGGCGCCGATGATGAGGATGCGATGGAGGTCGTCGCGGCGCGGCATGCGGTGGCGTTCCTCGGCGAGCGCTTCGGGGACCGGACAAAATTGCGGAGACGTTAGCGCCGCCGCCCGTCAGGGGCGACGGTCCGCCTCCAGCATCCGCCGCAGTCCCGCTCCGTCCGCGCCGTCGGGCCGCGGCGCCTGCGCCTTCGCCGCGAGGTCGGCCGGCAGGGCGAAGCCCCGCCGCTCGCCGCAGCGGGCCAGCTCCGCCAGCAGCGTGGCGCACTCGGAGGCCTCGCGCGCCGCCGCCGCGAAGGCCGCCTCGGCCCGCGCGCGGTCGTTCCCCGCCGCCTCGACCTCGGCCAGGCCGGCCAGGGCGGCGAGCGTCCGCGCCGGCGTCGCTCCCTGCAGGAGGTCGACCCGGCCCAGCGCCGACTGGAGCTCGCGGCCGGCGACGCCGCCCGAGGCCAGCGCGGTGCGCAGCGCCGGCAGGTCGCGCAGCAGCGACGCGTCGACGGTCGAGAGCTCCCCGCGCTGGAGCGCCTCGCGTCGCCCGCCCTCGGGCAGGAGGGCGAGGAAGTCGGAGACGCTGCCGGCCGGCCAGAGCTCGAGCACCCGGTCGTCGAACCAGTCGGCCAGCGCGTCGGGAGCGCCGGCGTCCGCCGCGATCTGCGCCGCGTCGGCGAAGAAGCGCTCATCGTTCAGCGCCATCGCTTCGCCGAGCCGCGCCCACGCCGCATCGAGCGCCGCGACCGACTCCGCCGCCGGCCGCTGCGCCAGCGCGGCGACCAGCGCCGGATCGGCGGGCGCCGTGTCGGAAGGCAGCCCGAGCGCGCGCTGCTCGACGTGCGTGGCGGCGCCCGCCAGCGCGCTGCGCAGCAGGAACTCGGCGATCCGCGCCGTCGCCGCGGCCGGATCGCTGCCCGCCAGTGCCAGCAGCGCGGTCCGCCCCTCGCTCACCGCCGGCTCCTCCTCGCGCAGCCCGTCGTCGGGCAGCGCCAGCGCCGTCGCGACCGTCGTGTCGAGGCGCGCGGTCGCCAGCGTGCCGCCGATCTGGCCCAGCGCGGCCAGCAGCACGTGGCGCTCGTCGCTCTCCTTGCTCGCGTCGAGCCGGCCCATCACGACGGGGAGCAGCACCTCGCGCAGCGACGGCTCGGCGAGCTCCAGCAGCGCGGCGCGATCCTCCTCGTCCTCCGACTGCGCCAGCAGCGTCGCGATCAGCGCCGGATAGCCGGGCAGGAGGCGCAGGTCGCCGAGGTCGGAGAGGATCGCGGCGCGGGCCGCTGGGTCGAGGCCGCGGACGATCGCCGGCACCGCCTCGAGCGCGACCGGTTCGCCCGCCTCGACCAGCGCGCGCAGCGCCGCCTCGCGCACCGCCGGCCGCGCGTCGTCGAGCGCGCGCGTCAGGATCGGCCGCGTCGCGGCGCTGCCGAGCCGGCCGGCGCGCGACAGGAGCAGGCGGTAGAGGTCGACGCGCGCGGCGTCGTGCTGCAGCCGGCCGGCAAGCGCCTCGAGCCAACCCTCCGCGACCGGCCCGCCGACCTGGCCGAGGACGCGCAGCAGCGTCTCGGGCTCGCTCTCCTCGAAGCGCTCGATCGCCTCCTTCGCGACGGCGTCCTCGCGCTCGCCGAGCGCGACGAAGGGGAGGCCGCGCAGCGCGGCGACGCGGTCGGCCGGCCGCGGGCTGCGCCACTGCGCCTCGATCAGCTTCAGCACGTCGTCGGCCTCGCCGAGCCCGAACGAGACGGCGATCTGCTCGATCATCCGGCCGCGATGGCGGGCGTCGCGCTCGCCGTCGAGCGCGGCGAGCAGCGCCGGCAGCAGCGCTGCGTCGCCGCCGCGCGCGATCGCCTCGAACGGCCGCACCCGCGCGTCGCCAGTGAGGTAGTGGAGCGCCTCGAGCAGCAGCCGGTCGCGCGCCTCGCACGCCGGCATCCGCAGCGCCAGCTCGCAGAGCTCGCCGCGCAGGCGCGGGTCGAGGCGAGGCGCGACCTCCTCGTCGAGCCGGCGCGCGAGCGCGCGCGAGGGCAGCCGGACCAGCGGCGCGAAGAGCGGCACCGCGGTGCGCGCGTCGGCGCGCGGCGCGGTCAGCTGCGCGACGATCTGGTCGAGCGCCGCCGTCCCGCAGCAGCGCAACGCGACGTCGAGCGCCCCCTCGAAGCCGCCGTCGAGCTCGAGCGCGGGAAGGAGCGACGGCAGCCGCGCCGCGACGTCGGGCAGCAGCGCCGCGAGCGCGGCGGCGGCGTGCTGCTGCGCCGCCGACGGCACGGCGCCGGCCGCCGCCACGATCTCGCCGAGGGTCGCGTCGGAGAGCGTCGCGCGCCACGCCGGATCGAAGCGGGCGGCGAGGCGCCAGCCGAGCGCGCGCGACCCGTCGCGATCGGCGTCGCGCGCGAAGGCGAGCAGCGTCTCCGGCTCCCAGCGCGGCGCGAGGTCGGCGATCCGCTCGAGCAGCGCGACCTGCTCGAACGGCGCGAGCGCGGCGAACGAAGAGAGCAGCGCGCGGCCCGCCGCCGGATCGTCGTCGGCGGCCAGCAGCGCGAGCGCGTCGCCGCGCGCCTCGGGATCGCCGCGATCGAGCTGCGCGAGGAGCGGCGCGCGGAAGCGGCGGGCGAAGCGGCGGCGCGCCGGCAGGCTCGCGCGGTCGAGGCCGTCCAGCAGCGCCTGCGCGACGTGGGTGTCCTCGTCGACGAGGAGCGTCGCGACCGCTTCCTCCGGCCACGGCTCGCTCGCGAGCGCCAGCGCGCCGGCCGCGACGGTGCGCACGGCGGGATCGCGGTCGCGCCAGCGCGCCAGCGCGACGGTCGCCGCGCGCGGGCCGTCGAGCGCGCGCAGCAGCTCGACGCGGACCATCCAGGCCGTCGCCGGCAGCGACGCGGCCGTCGCGGCGAGCGGCTCGACCGCGCGCGCGAAGAAGAGGCGGCGACGCGCCTCCTCGCGCGCGATCGGGTCGCGGCCGTCGAGCGCGGCGAGCCAGCGGTCGGCGTCGTGCGCCGCGCTCCCTTGCGTCGCCGTCTCCTGCGTCGCGCCGAGCGCGGCGGCCAGCGCGGCGACGAGCGGCGGCCACACGTTCATGCGAGCAGCGCCGTCAGCGCCGCCGGCAGCTCGTCGATCAGGTCGGTCGCCGTGACGCCGATCTCGCCGAGGCGCGCGGCCGCGCGGTCGCCTGCGAGTCCGTGCGCGAAGACGGCCATCCGCGCGGCGAGCAGCGCGTCGGGCACGACCGCCAGCAGCGCAGCGGCGCAGCCGGTCAGCACGTCGCCGCTGCCGGCGGTCGCCATGCCGGGATTGCCGGTCGGGTTGAAGTGGCTCTCGAGCCCGTTGCTGACGACGGTGCGATGGCCCTTGAGGATGACGGTCGCGCCCGCGCGCATGGCAAGGTCGACGGACGCGAGGCGGCGCGGTTCATCGTCGTCGCCCGGCCGCTGGCCGGTGAGGCGGCGCAGCTCGCCGACATGCGGCGTGAGGAGGGTGGTCTTGCGGTGGCCGGCGATGTGGGCCGGCTCGCCGCCGAACGCGTTCAGCCCGTCGGCGTCGAGGACCAGCGGACGGTCGATGCGCGGCACGAGTTCGCGCACCAGCGCCGCGGTCTCGGGCGCGTCGCCGAGGCCCGGTCCGAGCGCGACGACGTCGGCCCGCGCGCAGGCGGAGAGCAGCGGCACGAGCGCGTGGCCGTCGAGCCGGCCGTGGTCGTGGTCGGGGAGCGGGAGCCACGTCGCGCGCAGCTCGGCGGCGCCGGCGACGGCGTAGAGCGAGCGCGGCAGCGCGATCGTGACGAGCCCCGCACCGCTGCGCAGCGCCGCGGCCGCCGACAGCAGCGGCGCGCCGTGCATGCCGAGCGAGCCGCCGACGATCAGGAGACGGCCGAAGTCGCCCTTGTGGGCGATCGCCAGCCGCCGCGGCAGGCGGCGCAGTTCTTCCGGGATCGCGACGTCGTTCGCCATGGCCCCTCTACTGCCGCGCGGCCGCGAGGTCCCGCTCCAGCACGGCGGCGGTCACGCCCAGGGCGAGCGGGGCAGCCGTGCGAAGGCGGGGTCGAGCTCGATCTTGCCGACCTCGAGGCCACGGTAGTTCTTCAGCGTCGCGTCGATGCGGCGCGACAGCTCCTCCCGGTCGGCGGGCGGCTCGAAGCCGAGCCAGCGCAGGAGGGCGAGGATCGGCTGGTGGTAGCCGCGTTCGTTGCCGTCCTCGACCTTCGCGGCGATGCCGACGGCGGGGAGGCCGGCGCGCGGCGGGCGGATCGCCAGCGCGACGACGCCCTCCGCGCCCGCCTTGCAGAAGGTCCGGCCGCCGCTCGCCTTCGTGACCGCGAGGTCGAAGCGGTGGCGGCCCGAGACGAAGTGGGGCGCGGCCATCGTCGCGTCGAAGAGGCGGCGCGCCGCGACGGCGGTCGTCGGTGGCAAGCCGGCGGGATCGGCGAAGCGCGCCATCGCGCGCGCGAGGGACGCGAGCGGCAGCGCGAACGCGGGCGCGCTGCAGCCGTCGATCGCGACCTGGAGCTCCGACGACGGCACGCCCGAGAACTGCGCGATGCGGTCGCGGATGCGCCGCTGGATCGGGTGGTCGGGGTCGACGTAGCTCTCGATCGGCGCGCCGAGGTGGCGCGCCTGGATCACCATGCCGGCGTGCTTGCCGGAGCAGTTGTGGTGGAGGACCGACGCCGACTGGCCGGCGCGCACGAGGCGGCGCGCGGCCGACTCGTCGAGCGGCGGGTGGACGCCGCAGAGGAGCGCGCTCTCCGGCACGTCGCCCTTGCGCATCAGCGACGCCGCGACTTCGACGTGCTGCTCGTCGCCGCCGTGCGACGCGGTGGTGAGCGCGATCTCGCGGTCGTCGAGCGCGAGCTTCTCGTGGAGCCCGTCCTCGAGCAGCGGGAGCGCCTGGAACGGCTTCAGCGCCGAGCGCGGGAAGGTCGTGCCGGCGGGGCCGTCGACGGCGCCGATGGCGAGGAGCGTCCGCTCGGCGGTGGCGACGGCGATGGCGCCGCGGTGGAGCGACTCGGGGACGCCGCCGCGGGTGAGGAGCGTGAGCGGAGGTTGGGCGTGCACGCAAAGGGCCTTCAGGGGGCGCGAGGGAACGCCGCTACAATGCCGCCGCTCGAGCGAGGGCCAAGAACGTGCTCGTCGAATGCCGCTTGTCGCGCATCGTTTTCCGTGAAGACAGCGACCAGCAGTACATCTTCCTGGAGGAGCGATCGGGCGGCCGCGGCTTCCCGATCGTGATCGGCTTCTTCGAGGCGGCCGAGATCCACCGCAAGGCGAACGGCCACGTGCCGGCGCGGCCGTTGACGCACGACCTGCTGCGCTCGTCGATGGAGCAGCTCGGCGGCAAGCTGCGCTGCGTCGAGATCCACGAGCTCAAGGAGAGCACCTTCTTCGCCAACCTCGTCGTCGACCAGGACGGGCGGACGCTGCGGATCGATTGCCGGCCGTCCGACGCGATCGCGCTGGCGGTCGCGCAGAACGTCCCGATCGCGGTCGAGGACGCCGTGCTGAACGCCGCGACGGAGAAGCAGGGCGACGGACTTTCTTGAGCGATCGAACTCGGAGGGGTGGCAGAGCGGTCGAATGCGACGGTCTTGAAAACCGTTGACCCGCAAGGGTCCGGGGGTTCGAATCCCCCTCCCTCCGCCAAGGAATGCAGCGCGCGGCGCACCGATGCGGCGCGCGCGCGAGCGGACGAAGGGCCGGGAAGGGAACGCGAGAGCGACACGACAGGAACACGTCGGAGAGGTGGCTGAGTGGCCGATAGCACCGCCTTGCTAAGGCGGCATGGGTGTAAAAGCCCATCGAGGGTTCAAATCCCTCCCTCTCCGCCACTCGCTGCAACGGAGCTCGACGCGCTTGCGGACCACGCGACAGCGGACCAGGCGACGGAGCGCGACGTTCGCGGCCGCGCTCGCCGCGACGACAGCGCTCACCGGCTGCGTCGAGCGCTACCTCGAGATCGACTCGAACCCGACCGGAGCGCGCGTCGTCATCAACGGCCAGCCGCAGCAGGTCCGCGTCGACGGCAAGCTCCAGGACGCGGTGACTCCGCTCGTCGTCCCGTTCGACCACTACGGCACGTTCCGCATCGACGCGTGGCTGCCCGAGCAGGCCGCCACGACGCAGTGGGTCGAGGTCGACACGCCCTGGTGGCAGTGGTTCCCGCTCGACCTCTTCGCGGAGTTGCTGAGTCCCGCGACCCACGTCGACCGCCGGCAGGTCGTGCTCACCTTCCCCGCCGAGCCGCAGCCGGCCGACGCCGAGCGCGCCGTGCTCCTCGAGCGGGCCGCGGCGCTGCGCCGCGAGACCCAGTGACGTGAACCGCCCCCCGCTCCTGCGCCGCCTCCCCCGCGACTTCCGGCCCGTCGAGCTGCGCGGTCAGCGGGTGCTGGTGGTGGGGCTCGGCACCTTCGGCGGCGGCCTCGGCGCCGCGCTCCACCTCGTGCGCGAAGGGGCCGAGGTGACCGTCTCCGACACGCGGCCGGAGTCGGCGCTGGCGAGTTCGCTCGCGCCGCTCGCGGGGTTGCCGATCCGCCTCGCGCTCGGTCGCCATGCGACGGCGGAGGAGGTCGCGGCGGCCGACTGGATCGTCGCGTCGCCCGCCGTGCCGTGGACCGCGCCGCCGTTGCGCGAGGCCGCGGCGCGCGGCATCGCGGTCGAGAGCGAGATCACGCTGCTGGTGCGGCTGCTGCCGTGCCGCTGGCTCGGCATCACCGGGACCAACGGCAAGAGCACGACGACGATGCTGGCGATGCGGACGCTCGCGGCAGCGGGGCGGCGCGTCTTCGGCGGCGGGAACCTCGGCGGCTCGCTGCTCGACTCGTGGCGCACGATCGGCCGCGACGCCGCCGTCGTGCTGGAGATCAGCTCGTTCCAGCTCGAGCATCTCGGCGAGATCGGCCTCGGGCCCGACGTCGCGCTCATCACCAACGTGACGCACGACCACCTCGACCGCCACGGCACCTTCGCCGCCTACGCCGAGGCGAAGCGGCAGCTCCTTGCGCGCGCCGAAGTCGCGTTGCTGCAGCGCGGCGATCCCGTCTGCCAGCAGTTCGCCACGACCTTTCCGCGCCGCGTCCTCTGGTACGGCGAGGCGAGCCACTTCGCCGCGGGCGAGGAGGGGGCGCGGCTCCACGAGCAGCGCTTCGCCGAGCTCGCGGTCGCGGGAGCTCCGCCGCAACGGATCGACTGCGCGCCGCTGCGCCTCGCCGGCGTCCACAACCGCGTCAACTTGCTCGCGGCCGCCGCCGCCGCGACCTGCTTCGATGTCCCGTTCGGCGCCGCGCTCGAAGCGGGCTTCGCCGCCGAACCGCTCGCCCGCCGGCTGAACGATGTCGGTCGGGTCGGCGGCGTCCGCTTCGTCGACGACTCGGTTTCCACTTCTCCGCCCGCCGTGGCCGCCGCGCTGCACGCCTATTCCGGCACAACCCATTTGATTGCAGGCGGTTACGACAAGGGCATCGACCCCGATCCGCTGGTCGAGGCGGTAGTGCGGAATTGCCGCAGCGTGGTCCTTTACGGCGCGGTCGCCCGCTCGCTCGGCGAGCGGCTAATGGATCGCCTCGGCCGGCCGTCACCTGACGGCGGGGACCGGTTGCTCCGCGAGGCCGTCGCGGTCGTGGCCGATCTCCCCGCTGCTTTCGCGGCGGCGGTCGACCGCGCGACGAAGGGGGAGACGATCCTCTTCTCTCCCGGCTATGCGTCTTACGACCAGTTCCGCAACTTCACCGAGCGAGGGGATCTCTTCTGCTCGCTCGTCGCTGACCACGCGCGACGCCAACCTCGAGAGGACGCATGACGGAGTACTGCCAGCGCTGCCAGAAAGAGGCGGCCAAGGTGCACGTGACCGAGATCGACAAGGACGGCGCGAAGGCGCTGCTGCATCTCTGCGAGGAGTGCGCGAAGGGCCACGGCCTGCCCGCGCCAACGCCGCCCACCGTGCTGGCCGTCTTCAAGGAGCTCGTCGACAAGGCGAACACGGTCTCGCGGACGCGCGACCGCCAATGTCCCGAGTGCGGGACCACCTTCGCCGAGTTCAAGGCGAAGGGGCGCTTCGGCTGCGCGCACGACTACGAGGTCTTCCTGGCGCGCGTCGTCCCGCTGCTCGACCGGATCCACGGCGCTTCGGAGCACGTCGCCGATTCCGACGCGATCGCGTCGAAGAAGAACTCCTCCGACTCCGCCGCGCACGAGCTCAAGCGCCTGCGCCGCGACCTGCAGCGCGTGGTGAAGAGCGAGGCGTACGAGGAGGCGGCGCGGCTGCGCGACCGCATCCAGGCGCTCGAGAAGGAGCTCGCAGAAGGGCATCAGCTCGATGGCTGAAACCCCGCGCGACTGGTTCTCCGCACCCGCGACCGCCGGCAACTGGATGGCGAGCGACGGGCCCGACTCCGACGTCGTCGTCACGACGCGGATCCGCCTCGCGCGCAACGTCGCCGGATTCCCGTTCCGCGCGCGGATGAACAAGGCGCGCGCGACCGAGGTCGAGTCGCACCTGAAGGAGCGGCTCGCGACGCTCGACTTCGCGCAGGACCAGGCCTACCTGCGCCTCGCCGACCTGACGCCGCTCGACGTCGAGCTGCTGTTCGAGCGCCACTGGATCTCGAAGGACCTCGCGCGCGAGCTCGACGGCCCGCGCGCCGTCTTCTTCAGCCGCCAGCGCCAGGTCTCCGTGATGGTCAACGAGGAGGACCACCTCCGCCTCCAGATCCTCGGCCCGGGCCGCAACCTCGAGGGGCTCCTCGACCAGTTGCGCGACGTCGACCATCTCATCGGCGAGCGCGTCGCCTACGCCTACCACCCGCGCTTCGGCTACCTCACCTCGTGCCCGACCAACGTCGGCACCGGCCTGCGCGTCTCGGTGATGCTCCACCTGCCGGCGCTCGTCTACTCGAAGGAGATCGAGAAGGTCTTCGACGCCGCCGCGAAGATGAAGCTCGCGGTGCGCGGCTACTACGGCGAGGGGACCTCCTACCTCGGCGACTTCTTCCAGGTCAGCAACCAGGTGACGCTCGGTCGCGGCGTCGACCGCCTGCTCGGCGACCTGACGAAGGTGCTGCCGAAGCTCGTCGAGTTCGAGCACGACGTCCGCCGCACGATCGCGAAGGAAGGCAGCAAGGGGCTCGAGGACCGCGTCTGGCGCGCCTTCGGCGTCCTCTCGCACGCGCGTCGCATCGCGTCGCAGGAAGCGCTCGAGCTCCTCTCGCAACTCCGCCTCGGCGTCTGCCTCGGCTTCCTCCCGCACCTCGCCCTCAAGACCGTGAACGAGCTCCTCGTCCTCAGCCAGCCCGCCCACGTCCAGCTCCTCGCCGGCAAGGAGCTCGACGACGAGAAACGCGACGTCGCCCGCGCCGACTACATCCGCCAGCGCCTGGCCGAGAAGCCCTGACGACGCGAGCCGGCCGACTTCGCGATCGCCGGCGTACCGATGCGGGAAAGAACCGCCGGCGATCGGGATGGACGGGCGTACCGATGCGGGAACGAATCGCTCGCGACGGCTGGAGCCGGGGAAGCGAGGGGCGAGGAGTCGAGGGGATGTTCGACCGGTTCACCGATCGCGCGCGCAAGGTGATGGGGCTTGCCAAGGCCGAGGCGCAGCGCCTGAACCACGAGTACATCGGGACCGAGCACGTCCTGCTGGGCTTCGTGGCCGAGGGGAGCGGCGTCGGCGCGAACGCGCTGCGACAGATGGGCGTCGAGCTGCCGAAGATCCGGGCCGCGGTCGAGCGGATCGCGCGGCCCAGCGAGTGGGCGCCGACGAGCGGCAACCTGCCCTTCACGCCGCGCGCGAAGAAGTCGCTCGAGTGCGCCGTCGAGTCGGCCTCCGAGCTCGGCCACAACTACGTCGGGACGGAGCATCTGCTGCTCGGCCTGATCAAGGAGAACGAGGGAATCGCGGCGCGCGTGCTGCTGAACTTCGGCGTGAAGGTCGAGTCGGCGCGCGACGAGATCCTCGACCTCCTCGCGAGCGACGGAGCCCGATCGCTCTCGTATCCGACGTCGCCGCGCCGCTTCGATCCCGCCGCGCCGCCGATCGACTGCGCGCCGCTGTCGATCGCCGTGGCAGCGCTCGAGACGCTCGGCCGCCTCGGCGTGCCCGCCGCCGTCGCGCCGCCGGCGTCTCCGGCGGGAGACGCCGTCGAGCTGCTCCGCCGCCGTCTCGCCCACGCCGAGCAGCACACCGCGCTGTTGCGCGCGCAGCTCGCCGCGCACGCCCATGCGCCGACCCGCTCCGCGGAGCGCAGCGCCAGCGAACGCGACGACGACGGGCCGCCGCCGACGCGGCGCCTGCTGGCCGTCCTCCAGCTCGCGGCCGCGGCCGCGCGCCAGTACGGTCACGCCGCCGTCGGCAGCGAGCACCTTCTGCTGGCGCTGCTCGAACAGCCCGTCGACCTCTTTCCTCGCGGCCTCGCGCGCGTCGGCTTCGACCGCGCGACACTGCAGGCGACGATCTCGCGCTGGTCCGAGCGCCGCCGCGGAACGCTCCCCGTGGCCGCGCCGATCGAGTGGACGCCGGAAGCGGCGCAGCTGCTCCTCGACGCGCGTGGCCCGGCGCGAGCGCAGGGTCGCCGCCACACGGCCGTCGGCCACGCGCTGCTGGCGTTGATCGACCGGCCTGCCGATCCGGCGACCGCGGCGCTCGCACGGGCCGGGGTCGATCTCGCGCGGCTGCGCGCGTTCGTCGAGGCGGAGCTCGACGACGGAGGCGCCGCCGACGAGATCGAGGCGCTCGGCGACTGGCTCGACGCCGCTGCGACGCGCTCCGGCGCGTGGCGCGTCGAGTTCGACCAGCACGCCGACGAGCTGCGCGCGCTCGGCGGCGCGATCCAGTCGCTCCAGCGCCGGATCGAAGGCTGACGCCCCGACGCGTCCTCCTCGCGACCGCTTCAGGTCCCACCTCCCCGGAGCCCCCGCCACCCCGGCGCGCTTCCGGCTCAAGCCCTGGGGCGCGACGGCCGACATTCGCTACGAAGAAGGCTGCAGCGCAACTGCAGCGCGGAGGAGCCGTCCGACCGATGGACGCCGTCGATTCGTCGCGAGCGCCACTCGCCGCCCGCCCTTCTGGCGCGGCGGACGGCGCGTCCGTCGTCGCTCCCTCCCGTGCGGTCGCGGCCTGCGCGTTGCGTACCCTTCCAGCACGGTTGAGGAGCGGCCCTCCGCTCGCCACGCTAGGGCGCCACGTCGATCCGACGCGGCACGGAGCACTTCATGTTCGACCGATTCACTGACCGTGCCCGCAAGGTGATGGGACTCGCGAAGGCGGAAGCGCAGCGCCTGAACCACGAGTACATCGGCACCGAGCACATCCTGCTCGGCCTCGTGCAGGAGGGCAGCGGCGTCGCCGCCAACGTCCTCAAGAACATGAACATCGACCTGAAGCGGATCCGCACCGAGATCGAGAAGATCGTCAAGGGCAGCCCGACGATGGTGACGCAGGGCAACCTGCCGTTCACGCCGCGCGCGAAGAAGGTGCTCGAGCTCGCGGTCGAGGAGGCGAGCAACCTCGGCCACAACTACATCGGGACCGAGCACCTGCTGCTCGGCCTGATCAAGGAGAACGAGGGAATCGCCGCGCGCGTGCTGCTGAACCTCGGCGTGAAGCTCGAGGAGGTGCGCGACGAGATCCTCGAGTTCCTCGGCGCCGATCCGCGCTTCTCGCAGGGCGGCGGCGAGGGCGCCGGCGCCAGCGGCGGCGGCGAGGAGGCTTCGGGCGGCGGCGGCAGCGGCGGCGGCCAGGGCGAGGCGCAGGGCGAGGGCGGCGCGCCGGCCGCGTCGGGCGGCAAGGGCAAGACGCCCGCGCTGAACGCGTTCGGCCGCGACCTCACCGCGCTGGCGCGCGAGGGCAAGCTCGACCCGGTCATCGGGCGGCGGCGCGAGATCGAGCGCGTGATGCAGATCCTCTGCCGGCGCACGAAGAACAACCCGGTCCTGCTCGGCGAGGCGGGCGTCGGCAAGACCGCGATCGTCGAGGGTCTCGCGCAGGACATCGTCTCCGGCAACGTGCCGGAGATCCTGGCCGACAAGCGGATCGTCGTCCTCGACCTCGCGATGATGGTCGCCGGCACGAAGTACCGCGGCCAGTTCGAGGAGCGCATCAAGGCGGTGATGACCGAGGTGCGCCGCGCGAAGAACATCATCCTCTTCATCGACGAGCTCCACACGCTCGTCGGCGCGGGCGGCGCCGAGGGCGCCATCGACGCCAGCAACGTGCTCAAGCCGTCGTTGTCGCGCGGCGAGGTGCAGTGCATCGGCGCCACGACGCTCGACGAGTACCGCAAGTACATCGAAAAGGACGGCGCGCTCGAGCGGCGCTTCCAGTCGGTCATCGTCGAGCCGGCGACGCGCGAGGAGGCGCTCGAGATCCTGCGCGGGCTGCGCGACCGCTACGAGGCGCACCACCGCGTGCAGATCACCGACGGCGCGCTCGAGCTCGCCGTCGAGCTGGCGAACCGCTACATCACCGGCCGCTTCATGCCGGACAAGGCGATCGACGTCCTCGACGAGGCGGGCGCGCGCGTCCGCCTGAAGGCGCTGACGCAGCCGACCGACCTGAAGGACCTCGCCGAGAAGATCGCGCTCCTCGACAAGGAGAAGGAGGAGTGCGTCGCGGCGCAGGACTTCGAGCGCGCCGCCTACCTGCGCGACCAGGCCGACAAGATGCGCAAGCAGCGCGACGAGCTGCAGAAGCAGTGGCGCGCGTCCAGCAAGGAGGTCGACGGCACCGTCGACGAGGACGTGATCGCGGAGACGGTGAGCAAGATCACCAGCGTCCCGGTCGCGCGCCTCGAGAAGGGCGAGGCCGACCGCCTGCTGCAGATGGAGGTCGAGCTCCACAAGGCGGTCATCTCGCAGGACGACGCCATCAAGGCGATCTCGCGCGCGATCCGCCGCGCGCGCTCGGGGCTCAAGAACCCGAAGCGCCCGATGGGCTCGTTCCTCTTCCTCGGCCCGACCGGCGTCGGCAAGACGCACCTCTGCAAGCAGCTCGCGAAGTTCATGTTCGGGAACGAGGACGCGCTCGTTCAGATCGACATGTCGGAGTACATGGAGAAGCACAACGCGTCGCGGCTCGTCGGCGCGCCGCCGGGCTACGTCGGCTACGAGGAGGGCGGCCAGCTCACCGAGAAGGTGCGCCGCCGTCCCTACAGCGTCGTGCTGCTCGACGAGGTCGAGAAGGCGCACGGCGACATCTTCAACATGCTCCTCCAGATCATGGAGGAGGGGCGCATCACCGACTCGTTCGGCCGCAACATCGACTTCCGCAACGTGATCCTGATCATGACGTCGAACATCGGCGCCTCGATCATCAAGAACCAGAGCTCGCTCGGCTTCCACAAGGTGACGGCCGACCACGCCTACGAGGCGATGCGCGACCAGCTGATGGGGGAGATCGAGAAGTTCTTCCGCCCCGAGTTCGTCAACCGCCTCGACGAGGTGATCGTCTTCCATCCGCTGACGCGCGGCGACATGAGCGCGATCCTCGACGTGCAGCTGCGCGAGGTGTGCGACCGCCTCGCCGAGAAGAACCTCTCGCTCGAGCTCTCGCAGGAGGCGCGCGAGCTGCTGATCGACAAGGGCACGAACCTCGACTTCGGCGCGCGTCCGCTGCGCCGCGCGGTCGAGCGGATGCTCGAGGACCCGATGTCGGAGCAGATCCTGCGCGGCGACTTCCGCGGCAAGGAGCTCGTCCGCGTCACGGCGTCCGGCGAGGAGCTGCGCTTCGAGGCGGTCGAGAAGGAGAAGCCGAAGGAGAAGCCGGTCGAGACGGCGAAGCCCTGACGCCCGGCGCCGCGGGGTTCGCTTGAGCGCGCGTCCCTTCCTCCTCGCCCTGCTCCTGGCTGCGGCTCCGGCCGCGGCGGCGCGCCCGCCGTCGCGGCAAGAGGCGCCGCCCGCGGTCGCGCCCCCCGACGCGCCCGACGCGCGCGGCCCGCTGCGCGCCGACGTGCGCGTGCTGGTCACGACCGAGGGGCGCTTCGCCGCGTTCGGCGAGCCGGCCGCCTGCGCGGCGGGCCACGTCGTGTTCCACGCGCGCCTCGACGGCGGCGGCGACGCGATCGCCGGGACGTCGGGCGGCGCGGTCACGGTCGTCGTCGAGACGCACCAGGAGATCGTCGCGCGCGGCAAGCGCGGCACGATCGCCCGCCTCGGCACGCGGCCGACGGTCGACGACCGCTTCTACGTCGCCTTCACGACCGAGTTCGACGCGGGCGGCCGCGCCGTCCTGCTGGCGCGCGGCTTCGACGGCGGCAACTGCGCGCTGGTCGCCGACTCGACCGAGTCGTTCCGCGACTTCGGCGAGCTCGCCGCCATCGGCGGCGGCGGCGAGGTGGCGTTCCACGCGACGATCGACCCGCCCGGCCATCCCGACCGCGTCGCCGGCGGCCGCGGCTCGTTCGAGCCCGAGGCGCGCCGGCAGGGCGACTCGCTCGATCCGCCGACGCGCGTGACGCACGACGGCCGCGTGAAGCGGCTCGAGAACGGCCTCTTCCTCGACCGCGGCGACGCGCTCGTCACGGTGGCGCGCACGACGGGCGCGGCGTCGGAGGCGCTCGACGTCGAGGACGGCTTCGGGCTCGCCGACGGCGGCGCGCTCGCGTGGCGCGGCGCGCCGCGCGTCGGCCGCTGGGCCGTCTACGTCCGCACGGGCGGCACGCCGCGCATCGTCGCGACCAGCGACGACACGCGCGTCGCGTTCGGCGTCCCCGCGGTCGACGTCCGCGGTCGCGTCGCCTTCTCCGCGACGCGCAGCGACGGCGACGCCGAGCTCCTCGTCGCGCCGCCGGGCGGGCGCGCGGAGCCGCAGCTCGCCGCCGGCTCGGGCTACGTCGCGATCGGCGACTCGGTCGCGCTCGACGACGGCGGCGGCCACGTCGCCTTCGTCGGCCGGCGCGCCGACGGCAGCCAGCGCCTCGTCCTCACCGGCGACGCGCGCGCGCCCGACGGACTCGTCACGCTCCTCGCGACGGGCGACCCGGTCGGCGCGCGGAGGATCGCCTCGCTGCGCCTCGGCGCGCGCGCCTTCCTCCGCTCCGACCGCCTCGCCGTGCAGCTCGCCTTCGACGACGGCGTCGAGGCGATCGCGCTGCTGCACCTGACGCGCTGACGAGTCGGCGCGTCGCGCTCAGGCCAGCGCGTCGCACGAATGGCGCGTCGATTCCGGCACCTGCGCGGCGTAGGCGTGGAGCGTCGCGCGGTTGCGGTCGAGGCCGGCGAGCTCGCGGCCGAGCTCGTCGCGCGTGCGCCCGCTCGCGGCGACGAGCTGCGCGTGGAGCGCCATCAGCCGCTCGGTGCGCGCGGCGTAGGCGACCAGCTCCTCCTCGCCGAGGCGCGCGCGCGCGACCTCGGACGCGGGGAGGCGCGCCAGCGCGACGCCGGCCCGCTCGACGGCGGCGGCGGCGGGCCCCGGCTCGCCGGCGAGGACGAGCGAGAGCGCATCGCGCCAGCCGTCCTCGACCTCGGCGAGGAGCTCGAGCTCAGCGCAGGGATGCGACGGCGCCATCCCATCCCTCCTTGAGCGTCCCGACCACGCGGCGGCTCGCCTCGATGAGCTGCGGCGACTGCTGCACGTTCGCCTCGACCAGCCACTGGCTCACCGTGCGGTAGAGCTGGTCGAGCCGCCCGCTGCACGCGGCGCCGGCCGACTCGTCGAGCGAATCGCGCAGCGCGGCGACGATCTCGAGCGACTTGCTGATCGCCCGTCCCGCGTTCGCGCGCGACCCGGAGGCCATCGCGAGGCGCGCCTCCTCGAGCCGCCGCATCAGCGCCTCGTAGATGCGCAGCAGCAGCTGCTCGCGCGGGAGCGCGAAGACGCTGTCGCGCTGGTACGCCTGGTAGGCCGTCGTCATCCATCCCCCCTCTTCGGTCCCGTGTCCCCGTCCCGTCCGTTCACCGGCCCGACCAAGACGCGAGGATCGATCCGAGCGACGTCCCCTGCGACTGCAGCCGCCCGACCAGCGTCTCCATCGCCGCGTACTTCCGGCGGAGCGACTGCTCGAAGACGTCGAGCTGGTCCTCGGCGCGCAGGATGCGGTCGTCGAGCGACTCCATCGAGGCGCGGAACGCGTCCTGCCGCCCCTGGATCGAGCCGCCCGACTTCGTGCGGAGCTCGACGACGTCGAGCAGGCGTCCGCCGACGCCGCCCGTCGCGTCGCTGATCATCTTCTTGACGCCGTCGAGGTCGCTCGAGAGAGCGTCCTTCAGGTCGGCCGAGTCGAGCTCGAGCGTGCCGTCGTTCTGCGTCGTGACGCCGATCGACGAGAGCGACGAGTGATCGAGGCCCAGCAGCGTCGTGGCCGAGCCGACCGCCGTCCCGAGCGCGGAGCGCAGCGAGCGCAGCACGCTGTCGCCCGCCAGCGGCTTCACCGCCTCGTCGCTGTCGGAGCGCGGCTTCGACTGCGCGTTCAGGAACTCGATCACGTCGTTGTAGTCGGCGACGAAGTCCTTCAGCTGCTTCTCGATCGCGGCGAAGTCCTCCGCGATCGTCAGCTGGATCGGGTTCGCGCCCACGGCCTGCTCGGAGAGGAGCTGCAGGGTCACGCCCTGGATCGCGTTCTCCGCCGTGTTCGTGTCGGAGGTGTAGGCCTGGCCGTCGATCGTGAACGCCGCGTCCTGCGCCGCGCGGATCTGCGTCACGTTCAGCGTCGCGCCGAGGTTGGTGCTGGCCGGCTCGGCGACGATCGCGACCGCGTGGGTCGCGCCCGTCTTCTCGCCGCGGAGCTCGAGGTGCCAGTCGGTGCCGTCGAAGACGGTCGTCGCGACCGCGCCGAGGTCGGCGTCATTGATCGCGTCGCGGATCCCGTTCAGCGTCGAGTTGGCCGAGCTCACCGCGATCGTCGTCTGCGTGCCGCCGACGTCGATCGTCAGGTTGCCGGCGAGGGCGAGGTCGGCGTTCGGGTCGGCGAAGCCGTCGGAGCGGAGGAAGGTGCTCTGCGCGAGCTGGCCGACGGCGATCTCGTAGGAGCCGCCGAGCGCCTCGCCGCGCAGCGTGACCGCGACGTGGTCCTCGCCGTCGGTCGAGAGCTTCGCCTGGTGGGCGACGAACTTGCGCGGGTCGGAGAGCGTCTTGAGCGACGTCTCGAGGTCGCGCAGCTTCTCCAGCAGGTCGTCGAGCGCGTCGACCTTCTTCTGGAAGCCGCTCTTGCTGCTGCGCAGCATCCCGACCTTGCGCGACTCGACGCCGACCAGCGCCGAGATGATCGCGTCGGTGTCGAGCCCGCTCGCCAGCCCGCCGATCGTGATCGGGCTCGCCATCCTCCGTCCTCCACCGGCCGCCGGCATGTCGAGCCGACGAACCGCCCTGGTCGTGGTCGCGTCCCAGCCGCGCGACAGCACGCCTCCGGCAGGTTCTTCGGCTGGCAGGGCGGGGGCTCAAGCCGACGGGAACCCTTTTCCCTTCGCCCCGGGGCGGGGCTCCCGGCGGGCGGCTTCGAAGGAGCACGGGCCCCCCGGGCGGGATGCCCGGGAGGCCCGTGCTGGACTGCTTCGCAAGGTCTCCCTTCCCGGCGGATCAGCCGAGGAGCGAGAGCGCGGACTGCGGCTGGACGTTGGCCTGCGCCAGCATCGACAGCGCCGCCTGCTGGAGGATCGAGTTGCGCGTCAGGTCGGCCGTCTCGAAGGCCACATCGACGTCGCGGATCCGCGACTCGGCGGCCGAGAGCGACTCGATGCTGACGCCGAGGTTCGCGATCGTCGACTGGAGGCGGTTCTGCGCCGCGCCCAGGTCGCCGCGGACGCCCGTGACCTGGTCGATCGCCGCGTCGATCGCGGAGATCGCGCCCGTCGGCGAGCCGGCCGAGGAGATGTCGAGCGACGTGATGCCGAGGTCCGAGGCGAGCGCGGAGTCGAGGTCGACCGAGATCGTGTCGGTCGAGGCGACGCCGGAGCCGACCTGGAACGTCACGGTCGACGAGCTGCCGTCGAGGAGCTTGATCGTGTTGAAGTCGGACGACTGCGCGATGCGGTCGACCTCGGAGATCAGGTCCTGGAACTCCTGGTCGAGCGTGTCCTTGTCGCCGGCCGACACGGTGCCGTTGTTCGACTGGATCGCCAGCTCGCGCATGCGGATCAGGATGTTGCTGACCTCGTTCAGCGAGCCTTCCGCCGTCTGCACCAGCGAGATGCCGTCGTTGGCGTTGCGCTGCGCCTGCGTCAGCGAACGGGTCTGAGCGCGGAGGCGCTCGCTGATCCCGAGGCCGGCCGCGTCATCGGCCGCCGTGGCGATGCGCAGACCGGTGCTGAGGTGCTGGAAGTTCTTGTCGAGGCGCGAGCCGACGGCGGTGAGGCCGCGCTGCGCGTTGATCGACGGGACGTTCGTGTTGATGCGAAGTGCCATGTACCTTTGCCTTCCCCCGCGGAGCCTGAGCCGAGCGCCCTCCGTGGGGACCCGACGGCCAAGGGTGTCCGCGCTCCCCAGCCGGCCGGTTGTTCGGAGGGGGCGGAGCGCCTTCAAGACCGGCGCAAGGCCCGGAAAAGGGGCTCGCCGCTCTTTTCCGCTCCCGGCGGACCGCCGCGGCGAAAAGCGCGACCTTCTTTCCGGGTCGCCCGCGGATCGGGCCGGCCGGCGCCGATTGGCACGCCCCGCGGCACGGGGGCGGCGGGCGACACGGAAAGAACTTCTAAAGCTGCGAGCAGGAACTTCCGACCTCTTGCCCGAGGCACGCCGCGGAGGGCGCGGCGCAGGAGGAGGGAGCGATGGCATTCGCCTGGGCATCGGCGAATCGCTGCGACACGCGTCCGGCCGCGGCCGGTGGCCGCGTGCTGCGCGCATGGCAGTGGTGGCTGCCGCTGCTGCTCCTGCTGGGCGGAGCGGCGTGCCTGCAGGCCGCGCCCGCGACGCCGCCGCTCGATCCCGCCGCCGGCGTCGTGCCGATCGACGGCCGCGCGATCGCGGGCGGGCTGCTGGTCGTCGGCGGGCTCCTCGCGGCGATGCCGCTGGTGATGAAGCGCGTCGGCGCGGGCGTCCGCGGCCGCGGCTCGATCGAGGTGATGGAGAGCCGCGGCCTCGGCGGCAAGCGGGCGCTCCTGATCGTGCGCGTCGAGGGGCGACGCCTCCTGCTCGGCGCGGCCGAGCACGGCGTGACGCTGCTCACCGACCTCGGCGCCGCGCCCGCCGCCGCGCCGGCGAAGACGCCGTTCGCCGCGACGCTCGCGGACGAGCTGCGCGAGAGCAGCGCTTGAACGCGACCTTCCGCCTCCTCGTGCTGGCCATCGCGCTGGCCGGCGGCCCGCTCGCGTCGATCGCGGCGTCGGCCGCCGTCGCCGTTCCGGCGCCCGTCGCGGCGCAGGAGGACGGCAAGGACGGCGCCGCGCCCGCGGCTCCCGTCGCGCCGGCCGCGCAGGACGGCGCGCGCGGCGACGAGCCGGCGCTGCCGCAGCCGCCGCGCCCCGAGTCGCTCCTCTCGAGGATCTTCCCGGTCACGGTCACGACGGGCGAGCCGGGCACCGCGAAGGGCGAAGGGCGCGACCTCTCGACCGCGGTCGAGATCGTCCTGCTCCTCACGTTCCTCTCGCTGGTGCCGCCGCTGCTGCTGACGGTCACCTGCTTCTCGCGCGTGGTGATCGTGCTGTCGTTCGTGCGGCGCGCGATGTCGACGCCCGAGCTGCCGCCGAATCCCGTCGTGATCGGCCTCGCGCTCTTCCTCACCGGCGCCGTGATGGCGCCCACCGGCAAGGCGATCCACGCGAAGGCGATCGAGCCCTACCTCGACGGCCGCATGGCCTTCGTCGAGGCGGCCGACAAGGCGGGCGGCGAGCTCAAGCGCTTCCTCCTGCACCACGCGCGCGAGAGCGACCTCGCGCTCTTCATGGAGCTCTCGGAGACGGAGCCGGTCGAGGGTCCCGAGGCGATGCCGCTCACCGTCGCGGTGCCGGCCTTCATCGTCTCGGAGCTGCGCACGGCCTTCCAGATGGGCTTCGTGCTCTACCTCCCGTTCCTCGTCATCGACCTCGTCGTCTCGAGCATCCTGCTCGCGATGGGCATGTACATGCTCCCGCCGATGCTGGTCGCGACCCCGCTGAAGATCCTGCTCTTCGTGCTGGTCGACGGCTGGGGGCTGGTGATCCAGCAGGTCTGGAGGGGGCTCCAGGCCTGACATGGACGCGAACACCGCCATCGCCCTCTCGCGCCAGGTCCTGGTCGAGGCGCTGCTCGTCGCGGCGCCAGTGCTGGGCGTGAGCCTCGTCGTCGGCGTCGTCGTCGCGCTCTTCCAGGCGCTGACCAGCCTGCAGGAGCAGACGGTCGCGATGATCCCGAAGCTCCTCGCGCTGGCCGGCGCGCTCTTCTTCCTGCTGCCGTGGATCCTGCGCCAGTTCGTCGAGTTCACGCAGCGGATGCTGATGAGCCTCGCGCGCTACGGAGGCGGCGCGTGACCTTCGACCTGCCGCTCGACCTGATGGTGCGCGTGCTGCTGGCCGCGCTGCGCGCCGGCATGGTGCTGCTGATGCTGCCCGTCGCGGGCGGCGAAGGCGTCCCCGCGCCGCTGCGCGTCGTCCTCTCGCTGGTGCTCGGCGGGCTCCTCGCCGGCTTCCCCGCGGGCGAGCTGCCGCGCGGCGTCTCCGACCTCGCCCTCTCCGCGGGCCGCGAGCTGGTGATCGGCCTCGCGATCGGCTTCGTCGTCCGCGTGCTGCTCGCCGCGCCCGCGCTGGCGGGCGACATGATCGCGCAGGAGATGGGCCTCAAGATGGCCGAGGACGTCGACCCGATGACGCGGGTCCCGACGACCGCGCCGTCGCGCATCTACGAGACGGCGCTGCTGCTCCTCTTCCTGGTGAGCAACGGCCACCACGACGTCATCCGCGCGCTCCACGGCTCGTTCGCCGCGTTCCCGATCGGCGGCCGCGACCTGCCGCCCGGCCTGCCGGGCCTCGTCACGTCGCTGTCGAGCTGCATGCGCCTCTCCGTGATGATCGCGGCGCCGCTGATGGCGGTGCTGATGGTCGGGAGCCTCTCGCTCGCCTTGCTGGCGCGCGCCGTGCCCGACCTCCACGTGATGACCTTCGGCTACCCGCTGCGGCTGCTCGCGACGCTCTTCGCGGCGCTGACGCTCTTCCCGTTCGTCCACTCGCCCGGCCTGCGCCTGATCGGCGTGCTCCGGATGAGCCTCCTCCGCCTGGCGGGAGCCTGAGCGATGGGGGAGATGTACGACAAGGACGACCGCACCGAGGAGGCGACCGCGAAGAAGCGCGAGGACGCGCACGCGCGCGGCAACTTCGCGCGCAGCGGCGACCTCTCGACCGCGTGCCTGCTGCTGGCGACCGCGGCGGTGCTGATGGCGCTGGGCCCGGCGCTGCTGCAGGCGTTCCAGCACGGCATCGTCGCGGCGATCCAGTCGCTCGGCTCGGGGCCGGCCACCGTCGCCGGCGCGTCGGAGCTGCTGCGCGGCCAGCTGCTGGTCGCGCTGCGCTGGACGCTGCCCTTCCTCGGCGCGGCGGCGGCGACCGCGGTCGCGCTCCACTTCGTGCAGGCGGGCGGCTTCTTCGTCGCGCGCGACGCGATCGCCTTCAACCCGGGCCGCCTCGACCCGGCCGAGAACCTCTCGAAGATGCTCGGCGCGCGCGGCTTCGTGAAGGTCGGCGGCGCGCTGGCGAAGACCGCGGTCATCGCCCTCGTCCTCTTCTTCGCGCTCCGCAGCCGCATCGTCGAGGTCGCCGGCTACGCGAGCCTCGCGTTCGAGCAGTCGGCGCCGCGCCTCGGCATCCTGCTGCTCGACGTCTTCCTCCGTTGCTGCGGCGCGCTCCTCGTCCTCGGCTGCGCCGACTACCTCTTCCAGCGCTGGCAGCACGGCCGCGAGCTGCGCATGACGAAGCAGCAGGTGCGCGACGAGGCGAAGGAGCAGGACGGCGACCCGCAGGTGAAGCGCCGGATGCGCGACCGCATGCGCTCGTTCGCGGAGAAGCCGCTCGCGCAGGCGATCAAGGAAGCGACCGTCGTCATCACCAACCCGACCCACTTCGCGGTCGCGCTCGAGTACATCGCCGGCAAGTCGGCCGCGCCGAAGGTCGTGGCGAAGGGCGCCGACGACCTCGCGCAGGAGATCCGCCGCCTCGCGCGCGACGCCGAGGTGCCGGTGATCGAGCAGCCGCCGCTCGCCCGCGCGCTCTTCCGCGAGGCGCAGGTCGGCGACGTGATCCCGGAGAAGCTCTACCGCGCCGTCGCCGGCGTGCTGGCGATCGTCTGGAAGCTGCGCGAGGCGCGCCGCAAGCCGGCCGCGCGCGCCGCCGCCGCGGGGAGGAAGTGAGCGATGGCCGGCGCCGCCGCCTCCTCCGCCCCCCTGCCCGTCGCCGCGCGGCCGCCCGCCGCGCCGGCCGGGTCGCGCGCCGCCGCCGGCGCCGCGGGCCGCGCCGCCGCGCCGCCGCACGCGCCGTCGCGCATGGCCTTCCGCAACGCCGACGTCGGCCTCGCCTTCGGGCTGGTCGGCCTGCTGATGATCCTGCTCGTCCCGCTGCCCGCGTGGCTGCTCGACCTGCTGCTGGTCGTCAACCTCTCGACCAGCATCCTGCTGCTGCTGCTGGTCCTCTCCACCGGCCGCGCGCTCGAGCTCTCGACCTTCCCGACGCTGCTGCTCTTCAGCGCGCTCTTCCGCCTCGCGCTCAACGTCGCGAGCACGCGCCTCATCCTGCTCCACGGCGCGGCCGGCCGCGTGATCCAGTCGTTCGGCGAGTTCGTCGTCGGCGGCAACCTCGTCGTCGGCGTCGTGATCTTCCTCATCCTGATCGTGATCCAGTTCGTCGTGATCACGAAGGGCGCGGGCCGCATCAGCGAGGTCGCCGCGCGCTTCACCCTCGACGCGATGCCCGGCAAGCAGATGGCGATCGACGCCGAGCTGAACAACGGGCTGATCGCGCCGGAGGAGGCGAAGGCGCGCCGCGCCGAGGTGTCGCGCGAGGCGGAGTTCCACGGCGCGATGGACGGCGCCAGCAAGTTCGTGCGCGGCGACGCCGTCGCGGGGCTGATCATCACCGGCGTCAACCTGGTCGGCGGCATCTGCGTCGGGCTGATGCGCGGCTGGGACGTCTCGCAGGCGGTGAAGACCTACTCGATCCTCTCGATCGGCGACGGCCTCGTGTCGCAGATCCCCGCGCTGATCGTCGCGACGGCGGGCGCGATCATCGTGACGAAGACCAGCGCCGAGTCGAACCTCGCCGACCAGCTCGCGACCGAGGTGACCGACCAGCGCCGCGGTCTCCGCATGGCGGCGGCGATCGTCGGCGTGCTCGGCCTCGCGCCGGGACTGCCGCTCCTCCCGTTCGCGCTGCTGGCCGGGACGCTCTTCGCGCTCTCGCGCATCCGTCGCGCCGCGCCGGTCGAGGTGGCGGCGACCGACGCCGCGGCGGCCGGCGCCGAGGAGCAGGCGGCCGAGATCGAGCGGCTGCTCAAGACCGACGCGATGAACGTCGAGCTCGGCTACCGGCTGCTCCACCTCGTCGAGAAGGGGCGCAGCGGCGGCCTGCTCGCGCACATCGCGCAGCTGCGCAAGCGGTTCGCCGGCGAGATGGGCGTGATCGTCCCGCCCATCCGCGTGACCGACAACGTGAAGCTCGCGCCGGGCGCCTACCGGATCCTCGTGCGCGGCCAGGTCGTCGCGTCGGGCGAGCTGCGCGCCGGCGCGCTGCTGGCGATGAATCCCGGCCAGGCGAAGGGAACGCTCCAGGGCGACGCGACGCGCGAGCCGACCTTCGGCCTGCCCGCGCTCTGGATCGACGAGGCGCGCCGCACCGAGGCGGAGCTGGCGGGCTGGACGGTCGTCGAGCCCGTCTCCGTCCTCGTGACCCACCTCTCCGAGACGATCCGCGAGCAGGCCGCGCTGATGCTGACGCGCGACGACGTGAAGACGCTGGTCGAGGCGGTGCGCCGCGACGCGCCCGCCGTCGTCGACGACCTCATCCCGAACCAGCTCACCTACGGCGACCTCCACCGCGTGCTGCGCGCGCTGCTGGCGGAGCGCGTCTCGATCAAGAACCTCGCGGCGATCCTCGAGGTCGTCTCCGAGAGCGTCGGCCAGACGAAGGAGCCCGACGCGCTGGCCGAGCTGGCGCGCAAGCGCCTCGCGCGCAGCGTGGTCGAGCCCTACCTCGACGACGCCGGCACGCTCAAGGTCGTGACGCTCGACCCGACGCTGGAGCGGACGCTGGTCGAGGTCGCGCGCAACCAGGACGCGGGCGAGGGCGCCAGCGTCGTGCGCGCCGCGCTCGACCGCATCCTCGGCGAGGTGCGCCGGCTCGCCGAGCGCGGCCAGGAGGCGATCGTGCTGGTCCGCGCCGAGGCGCGCACCTTCCTGCGCGACCTGCTGAAGAGCGTCGCGCCGCGCTCCGTCGTGCTGAGCTACGCGGAGGCCGCCGCCGCGCGCAAGGTCGAGCCCGTCGCCGTCGTGACCGCCGCCGCGGCCGCCGAGGCGGGCGCGAGGGTCGCCGCATGATCCGCCGCGCCGCCGCCCTCCTCGCCCTCGTCGCCTTCGCCGGCGCCTGGCTCGTCGGCGTCTGGTGCCACGAGCCGCCGCGCGCGCGCCTCGTCTCGGCCGCCATCGCCGCGCTCTTCGGCGCGGTCGCCGGCGGCGCGATCGGCGTCGTGCTCGAGCGCATCGTGCTGGCGCGCCTCATGGAGCAGTGGGAGGAGGCGAGCCGCGCCGCGGCCGCCGCCGCGAAGGCGAAGGGCCGCAGGGGCGCGCGCGATCCGGAGCCCGAGCCGGCCGCCGACGGCGCCGGCGACGCCGACGTCGAGACCGACGTCGAGAGCGAGGTCGAGGCCGAGCCCGCCGCCGAGCGCGAGCCGCAGGACGCGCTCGCATGAGCTCCGAGCTGCTCGCCGCCTACCGCGCCGGGAAGAGCGACTCCGTCGAGGAGCTCGTGAAGGCCCACCTGCCGATCGTGCGGCGCGTGGTCGGCCGCCTCGCGGTCCAGCTCCCGCCCAACGTCGGGCGCGAGGACCTCGAGGAGGTCGGCATCCTCGGCCTGCTCACCGCGGCGAAGAGCTTCGACCCGACGCGCGGCGCCTCCTTCAAGACCTTCGCCTACATCGCGATCCGCGGCGCGATCCTCGACGAGCTGCGCCGCCTCGACGTGCTGCCGCGCGGCCGGCGCGACGGCGTGCGCGCCTTCGACGAGGCGAAGTCGACGCTCGCGAAGCGGCTCAACCGCGAGCCGACCTTCCAGGAGATCCAGGAGGAGCTCGGCCTCACGGCGCCGGAGCTCGAGGAGGTGCTGCGCTCGCAGGCGCTCTCCGACGCGCACCAGCGCGGCGTCGGCGAGGCGTGCACCGGCGTCAGCCCCGAGTCGTTCGCGAGCGGCGACGCCGACGATCCGGCGCGCCAAGCCGAGGTGAACGAGGCGAAGGAGCTGCTGGCCGCCGCGATCGCGGAGCTGCCGCGTCGCGACCAGCAGGTGGTGCTCCTCTACTACCACGCCGGCCTGCTGCTGCGGGACATCGGGGCGCTGCTCGACATCACCGAATCGCGCGTGTCGCAGATCCTGCAGCACGCGCTCGTGCAGCTCAACCAGCGCGTCGCGCGCCGGATGGGCGGAACGGAGCCGGAATGACGGCCGCACGAGGACGGGTCATCAAGGCCGGACGGGTCGCGCCGACGCGCGCGGCCGTCGCCTGGCAGCCGCACGCGCCGGTGGAGGACGCCCCGCCGGCCGAGGTCGAGGTGGTGCGCGAGGCGGGCGTCGTGGTCGGGATCACGTTGCGCTGCCGCTGCGGCCGCACGCACGAGCTCGAGCTCGTGCCGGCCGCGCGCGGCGAGGCAGGAGGTGGGACATGAGCGGGATGGGACGCATCGGGAAGGTCGCGCTCGGGTCGTTGCTGCTCGCGGCGTGCATGCAGGCGCCGGGCGGCCATGGCGAGACGTACTCGGTGGGCGGCGACCCGTGGGGCGCGCCGGCCGCAGGCGGCGGGAGCGAGCGCGCGGCGGGAGCGGGCGCGGACGCGGCGAAGGGCGCGGGCAACGGCGCGGCGCCGCTCGCGGCGGCGCCGACGGCGACGCAGCCCGGGCCGAACGGGAACGCGACGCCGCCGACGACGGCCGGCGCGTCGGGCACGGTCCTCGAGCAGCTCGACGCCGCGCGCACGCGCGCCGAAGAGCTCGGCAAGGAGAACCGCGGCCTCTCCGACCAGGTCGCGTCGCTCACCGCGGTGGTCGAGCAGCTGAAGCGCGACAACGCCAACCTCGGGCTGCTCGTCGACTCGAACGCGAAGGCGCGCGAGGGCGTCGACGGCGAGATCTCGGCGATGACCGCGAAGATCAAGGAGCTCGAGCTGCGGGCGCTGCAGCTCGCCGACGACCTGTTGAGCGAGCGGATCAAGCGGGTGCGCGTCGAGCGCCAGCTGATCCTCGCGAAGGTGGCCGAGGCGGAGAACGAGGGCGATGGCAACTAGCTGGACCGCCAGGGCCGGCCTCGCCGCCGGCCTGCTCGCGCTCGCGTGCGGCTGCCAGGGCTCGGCGGCCGAGGCGGCGCTGCCGTGGATCGAGGTCGACGGCGCGCGCGCGCCGCAGCCGCCGCACGCCCCGATCGGGCGCGTGCTGGTGCTGCCGTTCACCGCGACGACCGCGCCGCCGTCCCATCCGGCGCTGCTCCAGTCGGCGTTCGCGCAGGCGCTGCGCGCGACCTGCGGCTTCGAGGTCGTCGCGCCCGAAGCCACCGAGCTGCCGCGCACCACGCGCGAGGAGCTGCTGGCCGGCCGCGCGCGCGACATCGAGTCGCTGATCCGGCTCCATCGCGAGTGGGGCTGCGACGCCGTGCTCTCGGGCCGCCTCGCGTCGAGCCGCGCCCACGGCGAGCCGTCGGCGGGCCTCGAGCTGACCCTCGTCGACGCGCGCGACGGCACGCTCCTCTGGACGGCGCGCGACGTGGTCGACGCGCGCGATCCGGCGACGCGCGCCTCGCTCCTCGCCTACGGCGCGCAGGAGGGGATCACCCACTCCGACGCCGCGCAGGTGCCGGCCGAGAGCTTCGCCCGCTTCGTCGCCCTCTCCTTCGTGCGCACGCTCTACCCGCCGCCGCCGCCGCCGCCCGCGCCGGACGCGCCGGGCTCGCCGGGCGAGCGCGCCGCGGACACGGCATCGACCGACGGCCAGTAGGGGCGCGGCCTTCCGGGAACTTCCTTCCCGATCGACCGCCATCGAGCCGGGATTTCCCGGAACGGGCTACAGCGCCGGACGGATCCTCCGAATCACTCGTTCGAGCGGGGTTGGAGACCCTGCAGACGCGAGTGTGGAGGAGAAACGTCCATGGCCATGGTCATCAACACCAACGTCGCGAGCATCAACGCCCGCGGCAATCTCGACCGGGTGACGAACCGGCTCCAGTCGAGCTATCGCAAGCTCTCGACCGGTTTGCGCATCGCCACCGCCGGCGACGACGCCGCGGGCCTCGCGATCTCGGAGCGCATGCGCGCCCAGATCCGCAGCCTCACGCAGGCGCAGCGCAACGCCAACGACGGCATCTCGCTGGTGCAGGTCGGCGAAGGCGCGATGAACGAGATCAGCAACATCCTGATCCGCATGCGCGAGCTGGCGATCCAGTCGAACAACGGCACCAACTCGGCGCAGGACCAGGACACGCTCGACCAGGAGTTCGGCAACCTGATCGCCGAGGTCGACCGCATCTCGCAGTCGACGCAGTTCAACGGCGTCAACCTGCTCGACGGGTCGGCGGCCAGCCTGATCTTCCAGGTCGGCTCGGGCGTCGTGACGGGCCTCGACACGATCGCCGTGCCGCTCCAGTCGGTGCTGGCGAGCGACCTCGGCATCAGCTCGCTCGACATCTCCTCGGCCGGCTCCCCGACGGGCGCCATCACCGCGATCGACGGCGCGATCGACGCCGTGACCGTGGCCCGAGGCGACTTCGGAGCGCTGCAGAACCGGCTCCAGTCGACGATCACGAACCTCGGCGTCAGCATCGAGAACCTCTCGGCCGCCGAGTCGCGCATCCGCGACGTCGACGTGGCCTCGGAGACCGCCGAGCTGACGCGCAACTCGATCATGCAGCAGGCCGCGATCTCGATCCTGGCCCAGGCGAACGTGCAGCCGCAGGTCGCGCTCAGCCTCCTGCAGCAGTAAGCGGAAGAACAAGCAGGCCGGTCGTTCCCGGGGTCGGCGGGCGTGGGGACGCGAAGCCCCTCCACCTGCGCATCCTTGGCCGCTGGCTCCGGGAAGGGCCGTCTTCGATCCGGCGGGGCCCCGGGGGGGGACAGCGCCCCCCCCGGCCCCCCAGGGCGGGGGC
>Ga0315910_10000566_pt1 | contig 36501 bp, 26 predicted proteins | sample EdamamesoilMG_FD_204470 | JGI IMG/M metagenome (GOLD analysis project Ga0315910, IMG submission 204470) | Garden soil microbial communities collected in Santa Monica, California, United States - Edamame soil | ecosystem: Environmental > Terrestrial > Soil > Garden | place: USA: California...
CGTGGCTGATCGACATCCGTGCCCTTGAGGTCCGCGATGTAGTAAGCGAGCAATTGAAGCGGGATACACGTCAAAAGTGGCAGCACCCACGGGCTTGCGCTCGGGACCCGCAACACGTCGTCCGTAAGCTCCGAGGCACGGTCGTCTCCCTCGGTGACCACGGCGATCACTTTTCCTTCGCGGGCGCGCACTTCCTGCAAGTTGCTGAGCGTCTTCTCGTAGTGGTCGTCCTTGGGCATGATGACCACCGTCGGCATGTTCTCGTCAATGAGCGCGATCGGTCCGTGCTTCATCTCACCCGCCGCATAGCCCTCCGCGTGAACGTAGCTGATCTCTTTGAGCTTCAATGCGCCCTCGAGCGCAATGGGGAACCCTAGCCCGCGGCCCAGGTAGAGCATGTGCTGTGTGCGGTGCCAACGTCGCGCCACCGCGAGCACGTCATCACTGAACTCGAGCGTGCGGCGCATTTCATTGGGCACCTCGAGCAACGCTTGCAGGATTTCTCGCGCCTTTCCTTCAGGCAAAGTACCGCGCGCCCGCCCGATGTGGACGGCGAGCATGAGCATGGCCACCAGCTGCGTGGTAAACGCCTTGGTTGATGCGACACCAATCTCGGGCCCGGCGTGAGTATAAAGTGCTCCGTGGGCAGCGCGCGGGATGGCACTCTCGAGAACGTTGGACAAAGCCAACACGGTGGCGCCCCGCTCTTTTGCCGCGAGCAGCGCCGCCAAGGTGTCGGCAGTCTCTCCCGATTGACTGACGGCAACCACCAGATCGGTGTCTTTGAAGACCGGCTCACGATACCGCACCTCACTAGCCAGCTCCGTCTGAGCAACCACACCGGTAAGCTGCTCAATCCAATGACGCCCGGCGATGGATGCATGATAGCTAGTCCCACAAGCGACGAAGTAGACGCGGTTGATCATCCGAGCAGTCTCGTCACTGAGCCCAAGGTCCTCCCCCACCAGGGATGAGGTGGCCATGTTGATGCGGCCACGCAGGGTATCTTCAATGGCGCGCGGCTGCTCGAAGATCTCTTTGAGCATGAAGTGCTTGTATCCGCCCTTTTCAGCTTGGATGGGGCTCCAGGCAATCGTCTTGGGCGGGCGCGAAACCGCTTCGCCAGCCGTAGTCTCCACGACTACGCCGTCACAGGTGAGCTCCGCTAACTCATTGTCTTCCAAGAACAGCACGCGACGCGTGATGCTGAGCAGCGCTGGCACGTCGGAGGCGCAGAGCGCCTCGCCCTCGCCCAGGCCAAGCACGAGCGGTGAGGAGTTCTTGGCGACCACGATGCGCTTTGGATCGTCACTGAGAACGGCCAACGCATACGCTCCACGGATCTGTGTGAGTGCCACCCGAACGCTGTGGCGCAAAGCCAAGATACCCAGGCTCTCCTTGACGCGCTCATATTCGCGAGCGACGAGGTGCGCGACGATCTCAGTGTCCGTTTCACTCGAAAACTGCACGCCCTGGTCCATCAAGAGCCGGCGCAGCTGCAGATGATTCTCAATGATGCCATTGTGCACGACCGCGATGCTGCCCGAGCGATGGGGGTGCGCGTTCTGTTCACTGGGGCGACCGTGCGTTGCCCAACGCGTGTGACCAATTCCAATATTTCCAGGGAAGTCTTGCTGACCGATGGCCGCGGTCAAGTTGTCCAACTTGCCGACGGCGCGTGCAATGCGGATGGCCTCACCATCGTGAACTGCGACACCTGCCGAATCATATCCACGGTATTCCAGGCGGCGCAGGCCATCCAGCAGGATGGGTGCCACCTGCTGAGCGCCGACATAGCCAACGATCCCGCACATACCCTTAGCCCTCCACCAGGCTGCGATAGAGCTGGACGGTCTGCGCCGCGACCTGCTTCCAACTGAATGTGGACACTGCGCGCGCGCGGCCCGCTTCGCCCATTTTGCGCGCAGCTTGCGGATCCGTTGCTACCTGGTTCACGCGCTTGGCAAAATCCTCCGCAAACTGTTCGGGAAGCAGAGGGTTTCCCTGTTCATCCCCGGCGTAACGCACCAGGTAGCCAGTTTCACCCTCAACAACGACTTCTACGATCCCTCCCACGGCAGAGGCGACCACCGCTGTCCCGCACCCCATGGCCTCGACGTTGACGATACCAAAAGGCTCATAAATACTTGGACACAGAAACACCGTGCTCGCTGAGAGTAGCTCAATCACCTCGGGACGCGGCAGCATATTGCGTAACCAGAAGACGCCGCTTCGGGTGCGTTTGAGCTCGCTGACCATGTCCTCGACCTCAGTCTCCAGTTCGCGGGTATCCGGGGCCCCTGCACAGAGCACCAGCTGGATTTCAGGCTCAAACAATCGCGCGGCGCGCAACAAATGCACTACGCCCTTTTGGCGCGTGATGCGGCCAACAAAGATGGCAATCGGCTTTTTGGGATCGATACCGTGACGCGCAAGGGCAGCCGATCCGTCTTTGGGGCAGTATTCCTCGGTGTCGATGCCGTTGTAGATGACGTGAACCTTCTGCGGGTCCACGTTGGGGTAGGCCCGCAAGATATCGGCCTTCATGCCGGCGCTCACCGCGATCATGCGGTCGCACGCCTCAGCAGCAGTCTTCTCCACGAATCGTGAGACGCGGTAACCTCCGCCCAGCTGCTCCTCTTTCCATGGACGCAAGGGCTCCAGACTGTGCGAGGTCATCACGTGAGGGATGCCGTACATCAGCTTGGCCAAGTGCCCGGAAAAATTGGCGTACCACGTGTGGGTGTGCACCAACTGCGCCCCCTCCAGCGCGCTGGCCATTTGCAGATTGATAGCCAGGGTGCGCAGGGCCGCCTGATGGGGACGGTCCCCGGACAGTTCTGACCACCAGTCGTAGGAAGCGGCTACCTCGTCTGCAGAGCGGTCCTTGCCAAAACAATACACCTCAAGATCAAGGAGCTGCTTGAGTTCCTTGCTCAGGTACTCCACATGAACACCAGCCCCCCCGTAGATTTCGGGCGGGTACTCGCGAGTCAGCAGGGCGATACGCATCAGTCCATACACTAAATAAGTGCTGGAGCCGTGTCGAGTTTTCGGCAGTTCACTCGGCTCAAGACGCCGTTTGAGCCGCCCCGCGGCTGTTTTTGCTGCCACAGGCAGCTGCCGCCCAAATAGCCGCGAGGCCAATGACCCAAGTCACTGGCCTCGCTGTTGTGGGGACCTACATGCGGCTTGCTGCGCTTTCGGCCCTTAGAAGTCGCGCATCTGCTTTCTGATCTTGCCGATGGCCTGTTCCTGCAACTGCCGGATCCGCTCCCGAGACAGGTTGTACTTGTCGCCAATCTCCTTGAGCGTAAGTTCATCCTCTTGATCCAGACCAAACCGCCAGCGAATGATATTCGATTCGATGGGGGTCAGGGTGGAGAGCAGCCGCCGTACCTCGTCGGACCAACGATCCGCCGCGAGCTGTTCATGGGGAGACAGCGTGTTGTCGGCCTCCAGGAAGTCGACGAACTTTCGTCCATCGTCATCCCCAACCGGGCGGTCCAAAGAAAACGGTGTGTCGGCGTACAGGTCCTTCACCTTTTCCAACTTGTCCCGAGGGATCCCCGTTTCCTTCTCCAGCTCCGCCGGCGTCGCCTCTCGGCCCGTGCGCGCCGAGATGGTCTGCTTGGCGCGGGTCACCCGGTTGTAGGTGTCGAGCATGTGCACAGGAATGCGCACGGCGCGACCCTTGTCAGCCAGGGCGCGGCTAATGGAGTGGCGAATCCACCACGAAGCATAGGTAGAGAAGCGATAACCCCGAGCATGGTCAAACCGCTCCACCGCCTTGATGAGCCCGATGTTTCCCTCCTGAATCAAGTCAATCAACGGCAATCGACCGCGATTGTAGCGACGCGCGATGCTCACCACCAAACGCAGGTTGGACTTGACGAATTTGTTCTTGGCATTGCGCTGGCGCACGTCCGCTCGCTCAATCGCGCGCACGTAGCTGTGGTAGCCATCGGTCTCCTCGAGCACCGGCAGTTGGTCGACACCTCCATCGATCTCCGTGGTGAGCATCTTGGCGGTGCTCACTGCTCGTCCCATCCATAGGCGATCGGAGTCGGGCATACGCAAGTCGCGACCCAATTGGGTCGCTAGGCGGTCCCACTCAGCCTGCTGCTTGTCGTCGAAACGACCCGCGGCAGTGTAGATGCTGGCCAAGAGTCGCAACCCTTCGAAGGTGGACATGTCCGGACGATCTTCCTCGGGCAGTGCCAAAAGATCTGGTTCGAGCTGATCAATCAAGCGCTCCGCCGCCGGCATGTACGCCAGCAACTTGCACCACATATCCGATTCAGCATTCTCGACACGTTCGGCGGCCTTCAATTCCTCATCGGCGCCCATCACCTGGTGTCCAGACATCTCGCGGAAGTAACGCGACAACACGGAGTCGCCGCCTTCCTCGTCGCGTCGCGAGGGAACAATATTTGCCGCACGCGACGCTTCCCGACCGCTGGCACGAGCGCCACCGGGGGATGGGGCGAGACCATATTTGGGACCAGCGGCTGCGCCCTGCTGCACGCCAGTGGACGGCTGGTGCGGAGCAGCAACCGTTCGGGCTTGCGCGGTGGTCTTTCTAATGGTTGGACGTTGGGTCATGTTGGGTCTCACTGGGTTGAGGGAACTAAGGGAATAAGTGGGAAAAGTTGATTTCTCGAAAAAGGGTGTCACCTTGAATAACTTCCTGAAAACTGGGGTTATTCCCCCTGAGGCAGAAAGTATTGGCTCAGGCTCAGCAACTAGAAGCTCTGCATAATTCATTCCAAGCACGTCGAGATCTGCCACCAGGCGTCGGTCCCCAGTCCTCCACACGCATTTGGGGCGCCCCGCAGCACACCTGAGCATCAACGGCAAGAATCTTTGACTTCATAAGAATTGATTTGGTGACGAATTGGCCGAACACAAGTCCGTCCGTGTCCGTTTTGGGGTGGATGTGGCTGCAGCCGTTCGATGAAAAGAAGGCGATTGTCTCGAAAAAGGTCCGCTCTTCTTAGCCGCGATGGGACCAAACGGGCCCACATGCGGTCACTTCGCTTTGGGGAGCAAAGGTGTTGTTGGTCCACACCACCTGCGTCGGTGTGAATGAATCCCCCACAGCTCAAGGCGGGGGGGGCGAACTGCGCCGAAGCTGGCACAGTGTGACAGTGCTGACCCTACGTGCAGAACTTTGTGCAGACTCGCCACATAGTGGGAGCGCTTCCGAGTTCAGGCTTCGTCAGATCTAGAACTGGCCGAGGAACCGAGGATCATTTTCGAACAACACGCGAATATCCGGAATGCCATAGCGCAGCATGGCAATACGTTCGATGCCCAAACCAAAGGCAAAGCCCGAATAAATCTCCGGGTCGAGCCGACAGTGGGTCAGCACCTCGGGGTGGATCATGCCACAGCCAAGGACCTCCAGCCACCCAGTGCTCTTGCACACGCGACAGCTGGCGCGTGTACCGTCCTCATCGGAACAGAATACACACCCCACGTCGGCCTCAGCACCTGGTTCGACGAACGGAAAATAACTGGGGCGAAACCGCACCGGCACGCCCTCGCCATACAGACGATGAATGAACTGTGTCAGCACGCCTTTGAGTTCGGCAAAGCTGACATCGCGCGCGACGTAGAACCCCTCCACCTGATGAAACATCGGTGAATGAGTGACGTCATCATCGCGACGGTAAACTGCACCCCCCGACACCAAAGCAAGTGGCGGTTTGTGAGTCGACATCTCTCGCACCTGCACCGGGCTGGTGTGGGTACGCATGAGCACGCGCACGTCAGGTGGCGCGCCCCCGGCATTGACCCAAAAGGTATCTTGCATATCAGTTGCAGGATGGTCCTCGGGGAAGGCAAGCTTTTTGAAGTTGTTGGTCTCGAACTCAACCTCTGGTCCCCAGGCGATTTCGAAACCGAGCGAACGGAAGATGCCAAGCACCTCATCTCGAACCAACATCACCGGGTGACGATGCCCGCGAGCGATGGGGCGCGCTGGCAAACTCAAGTCATACGGCGGAGCCTCGAGGTCGGCGCGCTTGGCTGCCGTCTTGAGCGCGAGGAGCCGCGCCGCAAAGGCAGTCTCCAGGTCCTCGCGCGCGCGATTGACCTGTTCACCCACTTCACGTCGCATCTCTGCAGGGACATTGCCCATGCCCCGTAAAAGGGCAGTAAGCTCGCCCTTTTTTCCCATGAACTCAGCGCGAGCATTCCGCAAAGTGAGCTCATCTGAACTCGCTTCGAGGAGTTGCCCAAACCGGGCCTTGAGTTGCTCAAGGCCCAGCGCGATATCGCTCACGGCGTTCGACACGCTATCCAACTCAAGATGCCGCTTGGCTGGCCAAGTCGGTCAACTTCTTGAAAGCCGCCGCATCATGCACGGCCAGGTCGGCCAGAACCTTGCGGTCCAAATCGATGCCCGCATTCTTCAGAGCGCCCATGAAGCGAGAATAGGAGGTGCCGTTGTCGCGGCAGGCAGCATTGATGCGCTGAATCCACAGGCGACGAAAGTCGCGCTTGCGCAGCTTGCGGCCAGCGTAGGCGTAAATCCAGCTCTTGTAGAGGCAATGCAGTGCTTGCTGAAAGCGGTTCTTGCGGCTGCCGTAAAAACCCTTGGTCTGCTTGATAACTCGCTTGTGGCGGCGGCGGGGTACTGGGCCCCTCTTCACTCGTGACATCTTCTTGTATTCCTATCGATTGGCTGTTGTTTTGGTTAGGTCGACTCGACTCACGCGTAGGGGAGGAGGACCTTGATGCGCTTCTCAAACTCCGGGGCGACCATATCGTTGTCACGCAGGCGACGACGACGTTTACGGCTCTTTCCCATGAAGGAGTGCTGACCACCCATCTTGGGGCGACGAACACGGCCCTTTCCGGTGATCTTGAAGCGCTTGGCAGCGGCTCGATTGGTTTTCATCTTAGGCATGAGATTTCTCCTGATCGACAGCGCTGGTATTCTCATGACCAAACGCCGCCCAATTGGGGTCAATGACAACAGCGTTGTTTTTCGCCGTTGCGATCCCTTCGCACCTGGGGGTGCGGGGGACGCGACTTATGACCGAAGGGCGTTTTCTCGTCAAGCCACAAGCCAAGTCCTCGGCCTGGACCCGGCCCGAGACCTGCCTGGCCTTCGCGATATTCCAGCGTAATCAAAATAAACCGCCTCGGCACCGTCGCGCAGGGCCCCGGCGCTGCATGCCCAGGACCACAGCGACCGTGCACAATTCCGCGGCCAGGCCACGTGCCGAATCTCAGCCCGTTGTGCTAGGGCGCTGCCCGTGCCCGCCCGCGACGACATCAAGAAGATCCTCCTCATTGGTTCTGGCCCTATCGTGATCGGACAAGCTTGCGAGTTCGACTACTCTGGCACGCAGGGTGCCAAAGCCCTGGTTGACCTCGGTTACGATGTAGTCTTGGTCAACTCCAACCCGGCGACCATCATGACCGACCCGGAGTTGGTGAAAAGGACGTACATCGAGCCGCTCGATGTGCCTCACCTAACGGCCATCATCGAGCGCGAGCGACCCGACGCGGTGTTGCCAACGCTCGGCGGCCAGACAGCACTCAATCTTGCTCTCGAGCTGCACGATCAAGGCGTGCTCTCCAAGCATGGCGTAAAGCTCATTGGCGCGCAGGTGGATGCAATCCGCAAGGCGGAAGATCGCCGGTTGTTCAAAGAGGCCATGGCCAAAGTGGGCTTGGAGTGTTGCCGCTCTGGATACGCACATTCACTCGAAGAAGCTTATGAGATTGTGAAGGAGACCGGCTACCCGGTCATCCTTCGCCCCAGCTTCACCTTGGGTGGACAGGGCGGCGGAATCATCGAGACCCCAGAGGAGTTTGACGAAAAGGTGCTGTGGGCTCTCGATCAGTCGCCCACCCACGAGGTGCTCGTGGAAGAGAGCATCCTGGGTTGGAAAGAGTATGAGCTCGAGGTTATCCGCGACCGGAACAACAACTTCATCGTCATTTGCTCGATCGAAAATATCGACCCGATGGGTGTGCACACCGGTGACTCGGTAACGGTTGCCCCCGCCATGACGCTCACGGACCGTGAGTACCAACGCCTGCGTGACCAAGCACGCACTGTGATGGAAGAGATCGGCGTGGAGACCGGCGGCTCCAACGTGCAGTTCGCCATCGACCCCAAGACGGGCCGCGTCATCGTGATCGAAATGAACCCGCGCGTGTCTCGCTCGAGCGCGTTGGCCTCCAAGGCCACCGGTTATCCCATCGCAAAGATCGCGGCCAAGCTGGCCGTGGGCATGACGCTGGATGAGCTGCAGAACGACATCACCCAAACCAGCGCCGCCTTCGAGCCGACCATCGACTATTGCGTGGTGAAATGGCCCCGGTTTGCTTTCGAGAAGTTCCCAGGCGCAGACGACCGCCTCGGCACGCAGATGAAGAGCGTGGGTGAGGTGATGAGCATCGGTCGCAGCTTTGCCGAGGCGTTCCAGAAGGCCGCGCGTTCGCTGGAAACCGGAAAGAACGGCTTCCATTCGCTCCACGATCGAGTGGACTATCGCGTGCTTGCCCAAAAGAAAGAGGTCAAGCGCGATCTGACCAATGAAGCGCCCCCAGCCAACAAACCCCGCCCTACCTTGCCCCCTGCGAGCCCGAGCGAGATGGCGTCCGCATTGCGCAAGGTCATCGGTCGACCGGCGGCAGATCGCTTGTTCTATGTAGGTGATGCACTACGCGCTGGCATCAGCGCCGAGGAGGTCTATCAGCTTACGGGAATCGATCCGTGGTGGCTCGCCCAATTCGAACGCATCATCGCCCATGAGACCAAAATAGCGCAGGCACCCGAGCTGGATTTCGAGCTCATGCGGGACGCCAAGCGACTTGGCTTTGGCGACGCCCAGCTCGCCACGTTGCGCGGCGTATCAGCCGATGAGATCCGCGCGCTCCGCAAGAGCATGCACATCGTCACTACCTACGGGCGCGTGGACACCTGCGCCGCAGAATTTCCCGCGTTCACGCCGTATCTCTACTCCGCTTTCGAGACGTACTCGGAAGCCGATGTGAGCGACAAACGGAAGGTCATCATCCTGGGTGGTGGGCCCAATCGCATTGGCCAAGGCATTGAGTTCGACTACTGCTGTTGTCATGCCGTGTTTGCGCTCCGGGAGCTGGGCTACGAGACCATCATGGTCAACTGCAATCCCGAAACGGTGTCCACCGACTACGATACGGCCGACCGTCTCTATTTTGAGCCGCTCACGCTGGAAGATGTGCTCTCCATCGTGGATGAGGAGCGCAAGAGTGGTGAATTGCTCGGCGTCATCGTGCAGTTTGGCGGACAGACGCCGCTCAAGCTCGCGGTCGCGCTGCAGGAGCGCGGGGTCACGTTACTTGGCACCAGCGCGGACGCCATCGATCGGGCTGAGGACCGCAAGCGTTTTGACGCGCTCTTGACCAAGTTGGGCCTCAAGCGCCCTGCCGCTGGTATCGCCAGCAAGCCAGAGGAAGCCAAGGAAATCGCGGCTCAGATTGGTTACCCGGTGCTGGTACGCCCAAGCTACGTGCTGGGCGGCCGGGCGATGATGATCTGCGAGGATGAGTCGTCCTTGGCTGACTACGTCGGGATCGCGGTGGACGCGGCCAAAGATGAAGGCCTCACCCCAACCTTGCTCGTCGACCAGTATCTCAAGGGTGCGATAGAAGTGGACGTCGATTGTGTTGCCGACGGCAAGCGCGCCGTGATTGGCGGGGTGATGCAACACATCGAGGAAGCTGGCGTGCACTCCGGCGATTCAACCAGTGTGCTGCCGCCGCACAGCTTGGCGCCGGACGTCATCTCCGAGATTGAAGCAAACACCCGCGCCTTGGCCATTGAGTTGGGTGTAATTGGACTCATGAACGTCCAGTTCGCCATCAAAAATGGTGAGGTGTATGTGATTGAGGTCAACCCACGCGCGTCACGCACGGTGCCCTTCGTGGCCAAGGCCACCGGACGGCCATTGGCAAAGATAGCCGCCAAGGCCATGGTGGGATGCTCGCTCGACGAGCAAGGGGTCGTTGATCAAGCCATCCCCACCCACGTGGCCGTGAAGGAATCAGTGTTCCCCTTCAACAAATTTCCAGGCGTGGACACCATCTTAGGACCGGAAATGCGCTCCACCGGTGAAGTGATGGGCGTGTCGCTCAACACGGCTCTGGCGTTCGGCAAAGCCCTAGCCTCGGCGGGCTCCAAGTTGCCCACCCAGGGCAAAGCCTTCATCAGCGTGCAGAACGACGACAAGGAAATAGCCTGTCACCTCGCACGCCGTCTGCGCAATTTGGGGTTCACCATCGTGGCCACCAAAGGCACCGCAGAGACACTACGTCGCGCGCGCATTCCCGCTGAGCGCATCAACAAGGTCCTCGAGGGCGGACCACACATCGTCGACGCCATCCGTGAAGGCGACATCGCCCTGGTGATCAATACCACCTACGGCGAACAAGCCATTCGCGACAGCTACTCCATTCGTCGCAACGCACTGCTCGCCAGCGTGCCTTACTTTACGACCATCGCAGCGGGCGTCGCAGCAGTGGACGCGATGGAAGCAAACTCGCTCATCCCTCGCGGCAAGGTATCCGGGGTGCGCTCCATCCAGGAGTGGCACAAGCGCAGCGCACTAGCGAGTGAACTTACCTGAGCTTGCGCCCAGCCGGGAGCCAGAGGCGCGGCTCACCTGGCCGAGCGCTCTTTTGGTTCAGTCAGCTCGGCCCAGGACAGCACCGTTTGGTCCATGCGTTTACGTACGTCCGCATGGGCGGCGCGACCCCCAACCATGACTAAGCAGAACGCCAAGGGTGGCCTCCCTGCGCTGCGTAAGATGTAGCCGCTGAGCGCATCCACATCGCGCAAAGTCCCCGTTTTTGCGCGAATTCGTCCAGCCAACATTTGCTTCTGCATGCGGTGCTTGAGTGTCCCGTCCGTGGCGCCCATGGCCAATTGACTCACGAAATCATAATACACCTCTGGGTGGTCCTCGATGTGCGCCAAAAGGCTCACCAAAAGCCTTGGGCTATAACGGTTGGCGTCGAACAGACCGGACCCATTTTTGACCAGGGTGCCCGGCGTCCAAACGCCTATCCGCCGGAGCCAACCGTCCACCACCCGTGCGCCACGTTCCGACGACCACGGCGACTCGGCCGGCTGCGTGCCGGACGCGCGTTGGTCAGCCTGGCTCAAGGCCACCAACAACATTTCAGCGGTAAAATTGTCGCTCTCTTTTCCAAGCTTGCGCACTAACTCGGCCACCGGTTGCGACGACCACGCCGCCCAGCGCTCCTCGCGTCTGCGCTCCCCTGCCTGTACGTCATCAACAACCACGCCCGCCTGCTCGAGCAGCGCGCTTAGCGCCCATCCGCCCACCAGCCTGGGGTCCTCCCAGCGACGCTGATAGCGACGGCGTCCTGCATCGACCGCGAGCTTACCTCCGATCTGAGACTGCATCCGCGGCGCTCCAGCTGCGTTCGACAATTGCCAGGAGACGGTATCCCCAGTCCCCGCTGCGCTCGTGAGCACCTGCCCCGATGCAGTCACCGCGCCCGCGGGCTCATACCAAACGCGGGCCGCCTGCCCGACTTGGGACGGGAAAACGTGAAGCGTGACCACGTTGCCGTCGAGCGCAAGGGCGCTGACGTTGGCACGGAAGGGGGCCCATTCATGGGGCTGCTGCTCAAAGGCCGGCGGCACGTACGACCCAGAAAATTGGGATTGATCGACCACCAGGTGCTCGACGTGCGTGACGCCGCGACCCTTGAGGACAGCTACGAATCGGTGCAGGTCAACGACCGAAAGATCGGGGGCGCCTCCGCCTCGAAGCACCAGGCGCTCGCATCGTCCTCCTTGATCCATCGACCCAAAGAGTTCGGTTGTGAATTGGTAGTCCGGCCCCAGCAGACTGAGCGCCGCCCCCGCCGTCACGATCTTGGCGTTGGAGGCCACATTGACGGCCTGGTCTGCTTGCTGCTCAATCAGCCACTCGCTTTCCTCCAGATCGAGGAGCGCAGCGTAGACTTGCCCCCGCTGATCCTTGCTCCAGGACAGCAACGGCTCGAGCACCCGGCTCATCGCCTCACGTGAGGCGGGAGCGCCGGGACTGGACGGCGGCTCGCTGGTGTCTTTGGTCGAGGCGACCTCAGCTGGATGGGCCGGGCGCGCTTCGACAGCCTGAGGCTTCGGCTGTTGTTCCTGACCCGGTAAGGGTCGAGGCGCCGCGCTGTGCCCTGCAGGCCGGCGCCCTAGCTCGCCGGGCGCGACCGGGTCTGGGCCCGGGCGTCCACAACTGAGGCCCAGCAAGCACCACGCCAGAAGGAACAGGCCGCTGTTACCCAAAAACCGCAGTGGGGCGGCTGCCCGCGCCCCCCGCCGGCGCCCCAGGAAAAGTGCCCCGAACGAGCTCATGCCCTGCTCGGTGCCCAATGCAGCGCGGCTGGTCAAGGGTAGGAGTTGCTCGGACCAGAAAAAAAAGCCAAAAGCCAGCGCACATGTCCGTCCCCCTCCGGCACCTCGTTGTCTCGCTCCTCCTGGCCGCCAGCGCGCTGTGTGTCGCCGCGCCAGCCAGAGCCGAAGAGCCTGAGGCGCTGCATCGCTACGCAGATGATCGGCTGCCTCCGCCCAGCGCCCGCCTCAATCTCATGCTTACCGGGGTGGCCATGTTTGGGGTGTCCTATGGCGCGGCGGTCGGTGCCTCCTACCTGTGGCCGGACTCGCGGGGTTCAAGTGATCTGCGCATCCCTGTCGCTGGACCATGGATGAAGGTGGGCCGTACGCGGCTCTGTAACAACGACCCAGGCGCTGAGGACTGCCAAGACGCGGTGCGGGTGATTGGCGCGGTCATTGCCGCGATAGACGGCTTGGCCCAGGCGGGTGGGCTCTTGCTCATCACGCAATCCATCTTCATGTCCGTTTCCCCACTCACAGAGACATCATCTCGTCTGCAATTTCCGGGTCAGCCTCTATCGCTGCGCTTGGACGCATGGAAGACACATGATGGAGTCTTGCCAGCCTCGGTACGACAGCGCGACTTTCAACTGCGCGCAGGCGTCACTTCCGACGCGTGGATGGACGCAGGCTTCTCGCTGTTTGGCGCATTTTGACGGAAAAACATCGCGAGCACTCAAGTCAAGCGCGGATAAGAAGATCTTTGCTCAGTCAACACCAGCGCGTGTGCTGAGCTGAAATGGGCCGCGCTCCGGTAATCGAGCCTGACGGACTTTTTCGTTGTCGGCCGCACCGAAATATGCTGAAGAGGAGCGGGCCGGCGCGGCCCGATGACACAGTGACAACCGGGGACTTTCCCCGCCTGGAGAAATCGTGACTAACCCTACCGCCGGAACTCGCAACAATAATCGTCGGACCAAGTTCGTGCTCGTCACGGGCGGCGTCGTATCCTCGATTGGTAAAGGCCTCAGCGCGGCCTCAATCGGCGCGCTGATGGAGGCGCGCGGCCTCACCGTCACTCACATGAAGCTCGACCCCTACATCAACGTCGATCCGGGGACGATGTCCCCGTATCAGCACGGTGAAGTGTACGTCACCGACGACGGAGCTGAGACGGACCTCGATCTGGGGCATTATGAGCGCTTTACGAACTGCACACTCACTCGCAATCACAACCTGACGACAGGTAGGATCTACCAGGCGGTGATTTCCAAGGAGCGACGGGGCGAGTACCTCGGCGCCACGGTGCAGGTCATTCCGCACATCACCGACGAAATCAAAAAGCGGGTGTATGAGGCGACCGACGGCTCGGACATCGCCATCATCGAGATTGGCGGGACGGTGGGCGACATCGAGTCCTTGCCGTTCCTCGAGGCCATCCGCCAACTGAAGATCGAATGCGGAGCAGAAAACGCGATGAGCGTGCATGTCACGCTGGTGCCGCACATCCCCACGGCCGGTGAGATGAAAACCAAGCCCACCCAACACTCGGTGCGTGAAATGCGCGAAATTGGTATTCAGCCCGACCTTTTGGTGTGCCGCTGCGATCGCAACATCACGCAGAGTCTCAAAGAAAAGATCGCGTTGTTCTCCAACGTGCGCGTAGACCGGGTGATCCCGGCGGTGGATGTGGGCTGCATCTATGAGTTGCCCATCGCGCTGCACATGGAAGGGATCGACGAACAAATCGCTGAGATCCTCAACATTTGGTCGCGACAACCCGACATCAGCGCTTGGGAGAGCACGGTGGATTCGTTCAAGAACCCACCCAAAGGCCGGGTAAAGATCGGCTTGGTGGGCAAATACGTCCACCTGAAAGACAGTTACAAGTCCCTGCACGAATCATTGGTGCACGGTGGTTTGGCCGGCGGTGTCTCGGTTGAACTCGAATACATCGACTCCGAACATCTTGAACGTGACGCTGTATCACTGTCGTCACAGCTCGAGCACCTGGACGGGATCCTGGTGCCAGGTGGCTTCGGTGATCGCGGGGTAGAGGGAAAGATTGCGGCTATCCGTTACGCACGTGAACACCGCATTCCCTTCTTTGGGATCTGCTTGGGCATGCAGCTGAGCGTCATCGAGTACGCGCGCAACGTGTGTGGTCTGGAAAACGCCAATTCGGTCGAGTTTGGCGGGAGCCCCAAGCACCCGGTGATTGATCTCATGCCCGATCAACGTGGGATCGAGGCCAAGGGGGGAACGATGCGACTGGGGGCCTACCCGTGCAAGCTCGTGCCGGGCAGTCGCGCCCAGGAGATCTACGGAAAGAAAGAAATCAGCGAGCGCCACCGGCATCGCTTTGAGTTCAACAACGATTACCGTGACGTCCTGCAGAAGGCAGGCCTGGTGCTCAGCGGCACCAGCCCCGATGATCGACTCGTGGAGCTCATCGAGCTCCCCGATCACCCGCACTTCCTTGCTTGCCAGTTCCACCCCGAATTCAAGAGTCGGCCCCACGCTCCGCATCCGCTGTTTCAATCCTTCGTCAAAGCAGCCATCGTTCGCCGTGAAGCAGCAGGTCGCACCGCCGGGACACAAGCCGAGCGCAGCGGCGCACGCATCCACTAATTGACCTATTGTCTGCTCGCCAGGTGCTGGGCCACCGTCCCAAATGGCGCAACCCACACCTCGCTGCGCGCCGCCAGTCCCATCACGAATTGCTCATGAATAGCAGCGTCCGTGACGAGCCAACCACCCCCAATGCCGTGAAAGCCGAGCACCAGCCAGCGCCCGTCATCGACAGCGCGCTGCACGGCCAAATCAAGCTCAGACAGCGTAAGTAAGCCAAACTGCGCGGGGATCATGTATGGCTCGGCATGGGTCCCCGTGTCGGCGGCGAGCCGCGCAGCGGAGAACCTTTCCTTCACCAAGTCGACGTAGCTCTCTTGTGCGCCGACCCAAGTCACCCCACACGGATAGGCAAACGAAAATGGCGGCGCCTGTCCAAGCCGTTTGAGCTGAGCCACGTCGCCATCCAACTCCAGCGCCATCTTCACCAAGTCCAGTTCCTCGGAGGGCGTCGTGGGGACCTCGAAGGAGCGAGGGCATGGATGATGCAAGGTATGCCCACCGAGCTCATGGCCGTGCTGCCGCAGCGTGCGCCACGGGCCATCGTCTTTGACCTCATTGAGGAAGAATGTCGCACGCAGCCCCGCCTTGTCTAAATGACCTGCGGCGGGCGCAAGCTGGCTGTCCATGCTGTCGTCGTACGTCAGCGACACCGCCGCGCGAGCGCCGCCCGGCCAAGCTGCTTTCGTGGCCGCAGACTGGCTGCCGACCACAGACTGCTCCTGCGGATGCTCGGGGACAGAGCTGGCTGGTTCCGGTCGACACGCCGTTGTCCAGAGCAGAGCGCCCAGCGACCACCTCACCCACCCCAAAATCTGCTGCATGATCTCGCTCACTTTACCGACACGGCGACTCCTGATGAAGTCCCCACCATGAAGAAAACGCACCCGCTCATAATCTGTACCCAGTGGTGCGGAATATGGAGTGCGCCCATCGTCCTCTGCGGATGCTTAATGCTGGGCTGTGCTGGGTCGAAGCTGCTTGACCAGGCCCGGCATGGACAACACCGTGCGCTCAGAGCCGAGCTGCTCAGACATCCGCCCAGCAACAGGGCCGCTCGTCAATTGGCCCAAGAGACACTGAGCTACGAGGTCAGCCACGCTCAGGATCGCATCGACCGTGCTTTCATCCGTTCGCTCGCCACGTGTTCCGCCGGCCTATCCGACGCATTGGCGAAGCGCGCCCAAATCAAGGACGGTGTGGGCGCGGAGGCGGCCATGTTGTTGATCGAATTGAAAAAGCTTCCGCAAGCCGAGCGCTTTTCCGAGGATCAAGACGGCGCTTGGCGCGCGCTGGCAGCACGACAGAGCGCGGGCGCGGAGCGCGTTCGTTACTTCAGCGACGCGGATGAACGGGTGCGCTTGGCAGCCCTCGGTGCAGCAGAACAGTCACCCGACCCGGACGAAGTTGCTGATTTGCTGGAGGTTGTCCGCTTGGATCCCAGCCCAGACGTCAAATTGAGGGCTATCCGCACCCTCGCTCACTTGGACGACGCGTCGCTCGCTCAAGCTCTCCGTGATCGCTATCCCTCGCTCGACGAACCTCTCCGCATCGCCGTGGTCGAGGCGTGGGGCACGCCACCACTGCTGGAGCACGGGGGTCGCAAGCAGCTCAAGGACACCATGGGCCAGCGCGCGAGTTTAGAGACCGTAGTTGCAGCAAGCATCCTGGCGCGCGATCCCACACCCGAGGTGCACAACCCGGCGCTGACACGACTGGAGCGATTGATGAGCGAGGGCACCCTAGCCGAACAGCGCCTCGCCCTGATCCTGATGCCCGTGCATCACCTGACGACGACACAGCTCCTTTTGGCTGCCGCGGCAAACGGCCCCTCTGAGCTGGCTGTGATTGCCTGGTCGCGCCTGCTCAGCCACGACGCGTACCGTGCCCGCGCCGAACGAGCACTTCTGCAGTGGGTCAAGCAACGAGAAGATGACACCCTTGCCTTGCAGGCGCAGTCCGCGCTGGCGGCCGGTGGTAGTCGCGCCATCCATGCCGTTTTGCGCTCCCAGTTGGATAGCAAGGCACCGCTCAGCAGAAAGTGGGCGGCTTTTGGTTTGGTGCGCTTGGGAGCTTTGAGCGACGCCAGCATCTTGGTCGCTGACCAGGACCAGCAAGTGCGACGCTCCGTGGCTTGTCGCATTCTTTCCGCACCAAAGGTTCCCGTCCGTGCCGACAACTGAATTCATCACCGCTAGGTTCTAAAATGCCGCACTCACTGCTCGATCTGATCGGTCGCACAAGTCTGCTCACCATCAAGCGCAAGACGGATCTCGGCTACGTGCTTGACGTGGCTCAAACGGAAGTATTGCTTCCGCTGCGCAACGCCGCTCAGTCCTACTCAGCGGGTCAGTCCATTGAGGCATTCGTTTATACCGACACGGCTGATCGGCTCGTGGCGACTACCCAACGACCGCTGGCACAAGTGGGAGAGTTTGCTTGTCTCAGCGTCGTCGATCGCAATGCGCACGGCGCCTTTTTGAATTGGGGTCTGGACAAGGACTTGTTCTGTCCCAACTCCGAACAACATCTGCCCCTGCAAATAGGTCAGTCGTACGTCGTCGCCGTTTACCTGGACAACCGCACCAGCCGCGTTGCAGCCGCGACCCGACTGGCGGAATTTCTCGACTACGACGTGAGTCATCTCAGCGTCGGGGATGAAGTCGAGCTCCTGGTGTTTGGGTCAACGCCCCGCGGCACGCAGGTCATTGTCAATGAGCGCCACTCAGGCATGCTGTTTCACGACCACACCTTCGTGCCGCTGGATGTCGGTCAGCGCGTCCGCGGCTACGTGGAACAGATCCGCAACGACAACAAGCTCGATGTGACGCTCCGTTCTCCGGGACAACCGCACGGCAAGGAAAAGCGCACGAGCGACCAACAACTCGTGCTGGATGCGCTGAACAAAGCAGGGGGAACTTTGGACATCGGCGACCAAAGTGCACCGCAAGCCGTGTACCAAGCTCTGGGGATGAGCAAGAAAGCCTTCAAGGCGGCGGTGGGCCAATTGTATCGGCGCGGCTTGGTGAGTCCGGGCCCAGACCAAGTGCGTTTGGGCCAAGGAGCGCCAGAACAGGGCAGCGCGGGCGCAAAAGACAAACGGAAATAACCCACAAACGGCCAAGGGCACGCCCTGCGGCATGCCCTTGGTCAACGTGCGCGAGAAAAAAGCAACTCAGACGACGTCGAACGTCCGCACCTGAACGGCTTGAATACGCTCTGGACCCGACTTGATGTCACTGACGACCACGACCGGATCTCCCGGGAGGAGGCGGTTGCGACGCTGCAACTCGCGCATGGCGCGATGCACGGTTTCCTCAGGATCGTTGTCGTTGAAGCTCGTCATGAGCGGCACCACCGAGCGTACGCCCCACAACTGCCGCAGGACCTTCGCGTCGTCAGTGAATCCGTAGATGATCGCCGTCGATGGCCGGAATGAGGCGACTGCCTCCACGAGCCGTCCCGAATGACTGGTCACTACGATGGCATGAGAGTCCAGAGAGTCCGCCAGTTTGCACGCGGCGCGCGCCAAATGCTCACCCACAGCAGTGACTTTACGATCCAGGTGAAAGCCGATGCTCTCCTCCTTTTCCATGCGGCGCGCGATGGAGTCCATCACCTGCACGCAGCGCACGGGGTGTTTGCCGGCACTGGTCTCGCCGCTCAGCATGATGGCGTCGGCGCCCTCGTACACTGCATTGGCCACATCGCTCACCTCAGCGCGCGTCGGCGTGGGGTTTTCGATCATCGACTCGAGCAGATGCGTGGCCACGATGACTGGCTTACCCTTGTGCGAGCACTGACGAACCATCTCGCGTTGCCGCACGGGCAGATCGCGAATCTGAATTTCTACGCCGAGGTCACCGCGAGCGACCATGATGCCGTCGGCCTCTTCCAAGATCTGATCAAAGAACTCCACGCCTTCGTGGTTTTCGATCTTGGCGTAAATGCGCGCGCTCTTCCCGGTCTGCTCGAAGAGCTTGCGACACTCACGAATGTCATCGGGGTGGCGCACGAACGAGAGCGCAATGAAGTCGATGTCATTTTGCAGACCAAAAATGATATCTGCTTTGTCCTTCTCCGTGATCGACGGCAGGTTGACGCGCACGCCGGGTAGATTGACGTGGCGCCGGGAGCCGACTTTTCCGCCGTCCAGGACCTTGCACTGCATTTTCAGGCCCACAATCTCGACCACCTGCACGTTGATGATGCCGTTGTCGATGGTGATGCGATCACCCGGCTTGAGGTCCGTGACCAGATCTTTGTAGGCCACGAACACCACGGCCGGGTTCTTCATATCGGCTGTATCCACCGACAGCGTCACCTCTTGCCCCGGCTCCAGTACGATGGGGGCTTCGCGCTCGCCCGTGCGGATCTCGGGCCCCTGCGTGTCTAACAAAATGGCCACAGGGTGGTTCAAGGTCGCGTTGAGCTCCTTGATCACTTGCATCAACTTTCCGTGGGACTCATGGTTCCCGTGAGACATATTGAATCGCGCGATGTTCATCCCTGCGGTGGCCATCTCGCCCAGGACCTCTTTGCTGGAGCATGCGGGGCCTAAGGTGCAGATGATCTTGGTGTGGCGAAAATCACGACGCGTACGCTGATCGGACATGGACTTCCTTGGTAGGTAATTACGGGGAATCGGCCTTTAGCATTCAATCTCGGATGGTAGGAAGGGGGCAAACACGGGGCGAGCGCGCCACCAATCGCGGCATTCGGCTGTGCCCGCGGGGCTGAACTCATGGAAGCGACCCTTTCGGCCGAATGGCATACCGCAACACTGGAAACACACGCTTTATTTCAGCCCAGTTGCACAATTTCCGGTTGTTTCCGCTCGACCGTGCATCCCTGCCCCGTGTGGTAAACTTGGCGCATGCCCGAGTGCAAAGTGTGTGGAGACGAAGTCGACGAACTTTTAACGGTGAAGATCGCCGGTAAGAACAAGAAAGTCTGCGAAGCATGTGCGGAAGAAGCCGCCCAAGACGAGCAAATGGCCGAAGCCTCTGAAGCCGCCGTCCAACAAATGATGGGCTTTACGGGCCGTCGCTAGCCGCGGCGTCGCTGCTTGTTTTCCTCGAAAAGTGCGGCGTCCTCGGTCATAGTTCGCCCCCCAATGTCCCCGATTGAAACAGAGGTCGCCCGCCGTCGCACGTTCGCGATCATCTCGCACCCCGACGCAGGCAAGACGACCCTGACCGAAAAGTTGCTGCTCATGGGCGGCGCCATTCAGGCAGCCGGCGCAGTCAAAGCCCGGGGTGACGCGCGGCGCGCCCGCTCGGACTGGATGAAGGTCGAGCAAGAGCGCGGAATTTCAGTGACTGCCTCCGCCATGACCTTTGAGTGGGGTGGCTACACCTTCAACCTCGTCGACACCCCCGGCCATCAGGACTTCTCGGAGGATACCTACCGTACGCTCACGGCCGTGGATGCGGCCGTCATGGTCATCGACGCGGCCAAAGGCATTGAAGAGCAGACCCGCAAACTGTTTGAGGTGTGTCGGTTGCGCGACATACCCATCGTGACCTTCATCAACAAGCTCGATCGCGAAGGACGTGAGCCCTTTGAGCTGATGGATCAAATCGAGCAGGAGCTGGCCCTCGATGTCACACCTGCTAGCTGGCCCATCGGCATGGGTCGTGACTTCTTGGGTAGTTATGACTTACGGAAAGACCGGCTGATGCTGATGCAGCGCAGCAAACAGACGCTGTCTGATTATTCCGAGACGTGCAGCGGCCTGGATGACCCGCGACTTGATGAACTGCTCCCAGCGGCTCGCGCCGCTGCCTTGAGGGAAGAGGCCGAAATGGCGCGGCAATTGTGCCCTCAGTTTGATATCCAAGCCTTCCGCGAAGGACACATGTCCCCGGTGTTTTTTGGCAGCGCTTTTTTGACATTTGGCGTAGCTGAGCTGCTCGCCGGGATCGCCGAGCTGTGCCCGCCACCGCGTCCACAAAAGGCCAAGGAGCGCACCGTCTATGCCAATGAGAACAAAGTGAGCGCCTTCGTTTTCAAGATCCAAGCCAACATGGACCCCAAACATCGTGACCGCATCGCGTTTTTGCGGCTGTGTTCAGGGCACTTCAAACGCGGGGCCAAGCTCATGCACGTCGGTTCGGGTGCGACCTTCACCGTGCACAACCCGGTGTTGTTCTTGGCTCAAGATCGAGGCTTGGCTGAAGAAGCATTCGCCGGGGACATCCTGGGCATACCCAATCACGGCAAGCTCCGCATTGGTGATACGCTCACCGAGGGTGAGGAGCTGCACTTCGTCGGCATCCCGCATTTTGCGCCCGAGCTGCTGCAGCGGGTCCGCGCGACGGATCCTCTCCGCGCCAAGCACCTGAACAAGGCGCTTGAGCAAATTGCAGAAGAAGGCGGGGCGCGCGTCTTCAAGCCCAGCTTCGGCTCAGACTGGGTCGTGGGCGTGGTGGGCGCTTTGCAATTCGAAATCCTCGCCGATCGCATCAAGAACGAATACGACGTTCCCGTGGTGTTTGAAGGCTCGGGTCTCTACACCGCGCGCTGGATCGAGTTCGACGACCAAAAGGTGTTTGAACGCTTCAAGAACGGAAACGAGGGATACTTGGCGCAAGATCATACCAAGACCCCGGTCTTTCTTGCTCGCAACGCCTGGCACTTGGAGACGACTGAGAAAGATTGGCCCGACCTGAGGTTCCTCAAGACCAAGGAGCACTAGACATCCGACCGCGCCGACGGCGCGGCGAGCACGCGCATGATCAGTTCATGAAGTTCATGAGCGGTGAATGGCTTGGCCAAAAATGCGCATTTTCCGCTGGCGACCCCCTGAAGAGCGAGGTCCTCCTCCAGGTATCCAGAGCACAAGATCACCGGCGCGCGACGAAATTTGGCCGAGAACTCCTGAATGAACGTACCCACGCCGCCATTGGGAACCACGCCGTCACTGATGAGTAGGCCAAATTCGCGACTCTGAAACAACGAGCGAGCTTCCTCGACTGTTCCCGCCTCACTCACTTCAAATCCCATGTGTTGAAGGATCCTACGCAGCGCAACTCGAACGGGTGGCTCATCCTCGAGCAGGAGAACGGAGAGCGGCTGACCGCTTGCGGCAAGAGTGACGACCGACGAGAGCGAGGCGGGCACGGCGGAAGCCTCGGACAAGGCGGGCAACGAAAGGCGAATGGTGGTGCCGTGTTCAAAGCGGGTCTCCATGCTGACTTCCCCGCCGTTGCGCCGCGTGATCCCCCATACCGTGGACAGACCCAACCCGGCGTTTTGGTCACCCTTGGTCGTAAAAAACGGTTCAAATGCCTGGTCCGCCACCTCGGGAGTCATGCCCGGTCCGTCATCAGTCACGGACAACTCAATACCGCCTGTGCTTGCCTTGCGCGCAAGTTGAACGACAACGTGACCACTCTGCAGGCCGAGCGCGTCCCGCGCGTTCTGGATCAAATTCAGCACGACCTGCTCGAATGCTGGTTCGGCGATAGCAACGGCTGGACATGGCTCAACCAAGAAAGTCAGAGCGATGTGTCTAGGGACCAAGCGATGGGACTCGGCAGACAGGCGCTTGATTATCTCTTCGGGCTGGCATTGGCCGATCTCTTCGACGTTGCGCTTGGCGAAGGCAAGAAGTTGTCGGGCGGTTGCGCCAGCCCTTTCCACGGCCTGGCTGAGCTCATAGAGCACCTCGTGGCGCTCTGTCGCAGGCAACTCGGCATCCTCTAGGCTGTCAATGCCGCATTGCACAACCACGAGCGAGTTGTTGAAGTCGTGAGCAATCCCCCCTGCCAATCGACCCAGGCTCTCGAGTCGTTGAAAGTTGGCAGCGCGCCGCAACACCTTTTCTCGATCGGCCACCAACCTCCGTTCGCGGACACGCAATGCCACCTCTTTCTCAAATGCGCGCCATTGCTCGGCCTGCATGCGGTCAAAAATGATGCCCACGCCTACGAGCCCAACCAACGAACTGGCCATGAGAATCATCCAGTTGTTGTCTACCACCCCACTGATGTGTGCTGGCCCCGCGTGCGCGGTTTGATAGGACGTCACGCCGGTCACCACTGCTCCAAGCAGGCCCGCCGTGATGAGTCCACCATTTCTTCCGAGCAAGATCCCAGAGGCAAGCTGCCCTGCAACGAAGACGAGCCCAGCACTGAGCACTGGGCCAAACTGCAGAAAACACGCCACGGTAATGCTCCACAGCCCCGCTGAAGTGATCCAACACCGCAAGGTGAGCGACAGTGTCGATGCCAAGCCACCCGTGATCGCCATCGCCAAACCGAACGCTCCGACCACCACCGGCGGGGCAAGGACAGGCTGCATCAGCAGCGCAAGCACGAGCGCGGGCCCCGCGACCCAGGACAACAATCGACCTATCATTCGCAAGATGCGTGCACGCTGCAGCTCACGCACGGCAATGATAGCCATTTCGATTTGACGCTGATCCGACGACAGGGGCACCGACGAAGGGGGGCCATCCAGCTCTCCAAACGCTCCGTCGTAAACAGGCCCGTCTACCTGTAGTTCTGAAATGGCGAGATCAGCGACCGCTTCCCTCTCAACTCCCAGCATTGATTTCCTCAAACAGGAGATCCTCCCGCATCGCTCCCTCGCTGCTCCTTTGAACAACGTATCACAAAAGTGTCACGGTTACGGCGTATCACAGGCTAGCCCGTGCCCGTTGCGCCCATTTGGCCGTTAGGCCGGTTTTGGCGCGCCGGCGGCCGCTAGGGTCTCCCGGGCGGCGTGTCGGGTTGTACGGCTTCGAGACTCAAGAGCAGGCTCGTTACCATGAGCGATTCACCTGCTTGAAATCCCACGACGCTGCTCCGAACTCGGCAATGGGCGCGCAAGGGCAGCGCTGCACCCCTCCCAAATCGATAATATCCACTCGCTCTGGACGACCGATCCAAGAGCTGCAAAGTTCGTTCAGTAGAGCCCAGCTCCGTAGTGGGCAAGCGATAGTAAAGACACACGTGCACGCATCCTGTCGCATGTGCAGGAGAAAATGCTGCATCGACTGTAACACGTTCATCGAGCTTGGCGACGACGGTGCTGTGGAGCAGCTCCCATGCCACCTGTGACATACCCACCAACTCGAGGTCATCGCACAGGAAGAAGTCGGCGAGCACGTCTTCAATCCGGCACGCGAAGAAACGACTCGGGCGAAACGCCAGGGAACAGACGCGACTCCGATCTGCGCCGGAAACAGCAAAGTGATCCACAGCCCGGATGGATGTCGAGTGCGCCATCAACGCACAGGAACGGCCAATCCATGAGCGCGAATAACCCCTAATCGTCCGGCTGTGTTCGTGGAGAATCTCTACGGCGAATTTCTTGTGCGATTGTAATCGACACAGTCGCTGTAACGCACCAAACGTCCACCAAACAGGTCCAGGGCGGAACCAAAGGTGAGATCCACCCGGCCCGCGCTCAGCTCGGCTACCCGGTCGAGGTCCGCAAGTGCATTGGCCCCGCCCGCGTAAGTACAAGGGACTGGGCAATGCTGTCCGAGGATGCGCAGCACCTCTTCGTCTATCCCATGACACAGCCCCTCGACGTCTGCCGCATGCACCAAGAACTCCGCGCAGTGCTGCGCCAGTCCTTCGAGCAGCTCGGGCCCCAATTGGGCGCTGGTCAGCGTCTGCCAACGATTGGTAGCCACGACGTAACCACTTTCGGTCCTGCGGCAGCTGAGATCAATCACCAGTCGCTCACGGCCCACACAATCACGCATGGCCCGCACGCGATCGAACGACAACTGTCGATCCTCGAACAGATAGCTGGTGACGATGACGTGGGAGGCCCCGCGCTCCAGCCAGCGCTGAGCGTTTTCGGGGGTTACACCGCCACCCAGGTGCAATCCGCCGGGGTACGCCGCGAGCGCTGCGCTCGCCGCGGCTTCATTGCCGGGGCCCAGCTGGATCACATGCCCCCCTGACAAGCCATCCTCAGCGTATTTTTGTGCGTACCACTCTGCCGGCTGATTGGAGACGAAGTTCTCCTTGGCTCCGCTATCTGACAGCGAGCCACCGACGATCTGTTTGACGCGCCCTTCGTGAAGATCGATGCATGGTCTGAAGATGGTCATCGTTCAATATCCCCGCTCGGCGAGCTGGCGCTTGAGCTCTAAAATGGCAGCTCGACTCTCTGCCTTGAGTTGAACGAGCGCATCCTCACCGCGCCCCACGGAAGGAATGGGCTGTCCAACCAGACAAGTGCCATGAGCGCGCGACGGTTTCCAGTCGCCTTTTTTGAGCGCAGTACTCGTCCCGGCAATGGCAATGGGGAGCACCGCGGCGCCCTTCTCAATCGCCAAGCGAAATGCTCCATCCTTGAACGGCAGCAGTTCTCCATCCTGCGACCGCGTTCCCTCCGGGAAGAACAACACTGGCATGCCACGCTCGATATACCGCCCCGCCGTGAGCAGAGCGGCACGAGCACTCCTACCCGAGCCACGCACGAGGGAAATGTCTCCAGCGATCTTCATCCCCCAGCCGATGAACGGAATCTGAAACAGGCTGGCCTTGGCCAAAAACTTCATCTCCCACGGCAAATGAATGAGCAGGAACGGGTCAATGTTAGAGCAGTGATTGCTGACGCACACGCAACGTTCAGGCAAGCCCGCAGGAACCGGTGTTTGATAGCTCAGCTTCCACACTGGAGTGGCCGCGCACATCAGCCGACCCACCGCGCGAATGCAGCGGCCCGTCACGTAGCGATTGGGGTCGAAAGGAAACGTCAACAAGAACGCAACAAGGCTGACACAAAAACCTATTATGGAAATCACAGCGAAGGCCAGCCACGTCCAAATTCCAAATAGTGCTCCCATAAAGAATCGCCACTCAACACGCCCAATCAGCTACTGTCGCTCATTTAAACCGCTCAGCGCGCTCGCCCGCGCGGTCCACGCAATCAACCGCGTGGGTCGATGCTGAAGCCAGCGCGGGGCGTCGTGTGGCATCAAGCGTCGAGCCCGGCCTGTGTACACTGTTCTCGCGGAGCTGTCGCAGAATTCCCTGCCCGGCGGGCCTATTTTTCTCGTCCCAGGAGCATCCATTCAGACCGTGGCTTGAAAACCGAGGCTGGCTATCGCCCCTCGTCGCGTTCGCCCCGACTGAGGCGTCCCCCAAATGAGAGATCTCTCTAAAAGCTCTAGCTTAATGACCAAAAGCTGTGCAAAACCCTGGGCATGGCTAGTGTTGAGTTCCGTTCAGAAGATCAACGTTTGCACGACGACATGCGATGGCTTGCCTCCGCTTTGGGGCGCGTCATCCTCCGCCTTGAAGGTCGGGTCGTATTTGACGCAGTCGAGGGCCTGCGTATCGCGTCGCGCAATCGACGACGTGGCGTCGACGGTGCCCCCTCCTTGCGCACATTGCTGGCGCAGATTGAAGACATGCCCACTGACGTGGCGGCGCCGGTGTCGCGCGCGTTCACACTTTTTTTCATGTTGATCAACACCGCGGAGCAAGTGCACCGTGTTCGACGCCGCAAGTCGTACAACAAGGAGACAGCAGGTCCCCAGGTCGCCAGCCTCAAATGGGCCTTCGATGAACTCAAGACGGCCGGTCACAGCGCAGCAGATGTACGGAACACGGTCAAAAATCTGCGCGTGCGGCCCGTACTCACCGCTCATCCCACTGAAGCGACGCGACGCACCATTCTCAACTTGCAGGCCCGCCTGGCCGACGCGCTGCTTGGTCGCGACGATTGTTCCGAGGGCGAACGGGCCAAGTTGGAACAGCGCGTCGAGGGCGATATCGAGCTTTTGTGGCTCACGGATGAGGTGCGCAAGAACCGCCCGAGCGTGATGGACGAGGTGAGCACCGTGATTTGGTATCTGGAGGATCGCCTGCTCGACGCCAGCAACCACGTCCATGAGAGCTGCGCCAACGCCTTCCGCGAAACGTTTGGTGAGGAGCTGGGTGTGGATGTGCCCCTGACACTCGGCAGCTGGGTCGCAGGTGATCGCGACGGCAACCCATTCGTCACCCCGGACTTAACCATCGCGGCTGCCCGTCGCCACGCTCACGCACTGCTCGGCCATTACCAGAAGCGCGTGCGGCTACTGATTGAGCACCTGAGCATCTCCAGCCGCATCGTTCCGGTCAGCCCCGCGCTCCGTGATTCCATTTCAAAGGATAAGCTGCTCTTGCCCGAGGTGTGGTCCGCCAACAGTCGACGCGACTCGGAGGAACCGTTGCGCCTCAAGTTGTCCTTCATTCTCGGACGTCTCGAAGCAACACGGCGTGAGATCGCTTCGCGCGATGCAGGGCGCCCCGAGTCTCACTCGGGCACCTATACAGGGCCGCAGGACCTGATCGGCGATCTGGAGCTTGTCCATCAGGTGGTGGTCGGTTCCAAAGCCACTTTGGCAGCGCGCAGCTTGGTGCGGCCGCTGCTCGCAGAGGTCAGGATGCTCGGGCTGCACGGCTATAACTTGGACGTGCGCGAGGATTCCGAAGAGCATACCAAGGCCCTCAATTCGGTCGGACACTCCGTTGGTTTGGGCAAGCTGGATGGCGCTGCCATCCGGCGTGAACTCTTGGGTCGCCGTCCGCTCACCTCGCCCAATCTCAAGCTGGACGAAAATACGGAGAAGGTGCTGGCGGTATTTGACGCCATCCGCACCGTACAAGACGAGCTTGGAGAAGGCGTAGCTAACACATACATCATTTCCATGTGTCACAGTGCCGACGACATCCTGCGGGTGGCGTTGCTCGCACGCGAGCGTGGGCTGCTCGACCTATCGGGTGAAGAAGCCCAAAGTCGCATCGACATCGTGCCGCTGTTTGAGACGCGGGACGACCTAGCAGGCGCATCCAAGGTCATGCGTGATTTGTTCAGCGACCAGGTCTACCTCAAGCAGCTCAAGGCCCGCGGCATGCGGCAGGAGATCATGCTTGGCTATTCCGACTCGGCAAAAGACGTAGGTGTGATCGCGGCCGCCTGGGAGCTGTACCTTGCCCAAGAGGACTTGGCCGAGGTCGCGCGCAATGCTGGTGTGGAGTTGACGCTGTTCCACGGGCGTGGCGGCACAGTGGGCCGCGGTGGTGGGTCACCCGTGTATCGTGCGCTCACCGCACTCCCGCCCAATTCGCTCACAGGTAGCATCAAGATCACCGAACAAGGTGAGACGATCAGCCAAAAGTTTGGCATCCCGTCGATCGCCGATCGAACGATGGAGGTGATGATGGCGGGGACGCTGATGGCCACTTACGCAGATTGGCGCAAGAACGTGAGTGAGGCAGATCAGAAAGCCTACCGCACCGTGATCACGAAATTGGCTGATGAAGCGCGCATCGCCTTCCGCAAGGTGGTTCACGATGATCCCCGGCTATTTCAGGTGTTTCTCAGCGCGACACCTGTCAAGGAGCTGGGCCACGTGCATTTTGGCTCGCGCCCTGCCTACCGCGACAAGGGTTCCGGCACGATGGCAGGGATCCGCGCCATCCCCTACAACTTTGGTTGGACCCAGACGCGCCTGATGCTGACTGCATGGCTGGGTGCAGGCAAGGCCATGGCCGAAGCCGCGGGCACCCCGGAGGGGCTCAAGCTCCTGCAGACCATGGCCAAGACTTGGCCATTTTTTGACGATTTGCTCGGCAAGATTGAGATGGTGTGCGCCAAGGCTGATCTCGAAATCGCTGAGTTGTACCTCACCGAACTCGGTGACTTCCGCGAGATGTTCCTGGAATTCAAAGCGGAGTACGAGCTCATGGTCAAAACCTTGCTTGCCATCCGTGGCAAGGAAACTTTGCTCGAGGGCCACCGCTTTCTCGGTGACTCCATGGGCTTGCGCAACCCCTACGTCGATCCGTTGAACCTGCTACAAATCGCCTTGATGAAGCGTAAGCGGGCGCTTTCGCCAGAGTCACCCGACATCAAGTTGCTCGACCAAGTGCTGGGCACCAGTCTCAACGGTATCGCGCAGGGCATGCGCAATACCGGTTGAGGACACCCATGCCGAGACCACAACGTCTCATCGACAGCGTCGAGACCGCGGAAGGCCGCCTGGAGCTTCGGCAGCGTGGCGAGGCAGATTTCATGATTCTGATCGGCGGCCGCGTGCTCATGACCAGCTACATCACGCGTTCGGAGCTGTTTCTGGCCGAAGAGGGCTGCGCTTTGGTCCGACAGCGCTCGGCGCCGCGCGTGCTGATAGGTGGCTTGGGTTTGGGGTTCACGCTTCGAGCGGCACTCGACGCCCTGCCACCCCAGGCTCATGTCGTGGTGGCGGAGCTCAACCCCAGGGTCATCGCGTGGTGTCAGGGCCCGGTGGCCCAAGCCAACGCTGGCGCCGCCTTGGATAGCCGGGTGCAGTTCTTCGCGGGAGACGTGACCAGCCACATCGCGCAGGTCGCAAACGAGAACGACGCGCCGCGCTACGATGCCATCCTGTGGGATCTGTACGTGGGCCCTACCCGCGCTGGCGGGGAGCAGGATGCGCTCTATGGTGATCGCAGCGTGCAGCTCACAGCGCGCGCGCTGTCCCAGCACGGAGTGTTCGGGGTGTGGGGCGAAACACCGAGCCCCGCTTTCGAGACTCGGCTCAAACGTCATGGCCTGCTACCCACGTGCCACCGCGTCGGTCACGGTGGGCTCAAGCACGCAGTCTATCTAGCTCAAAAGGCTGCTCCCCGTCTCTGAAGCTACTCGGCGCGGCTGGCCAAAAGTGCGGTGACCAACTCGAGAGCGATATCGTTGTGACCTCCCTCCGGGATGATCACGTCCGCATAGCGCTTACTTGGCTCGACGAACTGCAGATGCATGGGGCGTACGGTAGAAAAATACTGCTCACGCACTTGGTCGAAGGTCCGCTTGCGCTCCGACAAGTCTCGTTCGACGCGACGCAAGATGCGGATGTCGGCGTCTGTGTCGACATAGATCTTGAGGTCGAACAGATCACGCAACTCGGCCAAAGAAAGCAAGAGGATGCCCTCCACCAGGATCACAGGGGCAGATTCGATGCGCCGCGTCGCTTCTTTGCGCAGGTGCGTGGCGTAGTCATAGATGGGCGCATCAATGCCGTGGCCGCACAACAATTCCTGAATGTGATGCGCCAACAGATCGCTCTGTAGCGCGGAGGGGTGATCAAAATTGAGTTGTTCTCGTCGCTCAAAGCTGAGGTCGGTGCGCGAGCGATAATAGGCGTCGTGCTGCAAGAGCACGGCCTGATGTTTGGGGAGCGCGCGCAATAGGCGTTGGGCGACAGTGGTCTTTCCGGACCCGGTGCCCCCCGCGATGCCCACGACGAATGGCCGCGTCATCGCGCGGCCCTCACGTACACCAGGTTAGATTCATCGCTGAGCGAGGGTTGATAGCGATACCCGAACGTCCGAAAGTCCTTCAGCTGGGCGGGGCGCTTAGCCTGCGTTTCCACCAGGTAACGAGCCATGGCCCCACGCGCACGTTTCGCCATGATCCCAATGACCTTCAACTGGTGACCACGTTTCTCTTTGAAGATGGGGGTAACCACCGGGGCCTTGAGTACAGCGCAATCCACTGCCTGAAAGTATTCCTGGGACGCGAGATTGACGACCAACTCTGCGCCCGCGCTCTTGGTCAGTCGATTGATCTGCCGCGCGATGCGATCCCCCCAAAACTCGTACAGCGACGAGCCGCGGTCGGTGGCCAGCTGTGTCCCCATCTCAAGCCGATAGGGGAGAATGGCATCGAGCGGCCGGAGCACCCCATACAGGCCGGACAAGATGCCAATATGGCTCTGAGCGTATGCCATCTGCTTGGCGTCAAACTCACGCGCCCGCAGCCCGACGTAAGTGTCCCCAGCAAACACCCACGCCGCAGGAAGCGCGCTTTCGGGCGACGGCGTGGCTTCAAAAGCGGCAAACCTTTGCGCGTTCAGTTCAGCCAAATTGACGCTCAATTTCATCAATTGGCCCAGCTCCTGGGCGGTGAGCTGTCGCGTAAAACGACTGAGCACTTTGGTCTCACGGAGCAAGGGTGCAACCGTCGCCGGAAACGGACAATTCGCGCCAAAATCAAGGCGCTTGGCGGGGGACAACAGCGCTAACACGGCGCGCAGCGTGACATTGACCGCGCTCCGGCACAACGACCCCCTTCCCTCAAGGGCACAGAGCACCCACACGAGCGCAGTCTCCCCACAAGGGCGTGCGGTTCCCACAAGGGCGTGCGGTTCCCACAAAGGAGTAGGGTACCGGAGTTGACCCTACCGGGTTTGAGTCAGACGTTTTCTGACGACGCCACACCGTGTAGAATCCGTACTGCTCCCGACACACCAGCGATCAGCGGACGGGGAACGATTGCGCTTTTGTTCAACCACGGACCAAAAGCCAGCAGCGCCGTCTCAACACGAACACGGATGACATCATGACAAGCAGCTCAGAACCCGCAGCGACACGCGTGCTGGTGATCGACGACGAGCCGGCCATTTGCCGCATTGTGGCCCACACGCTCAAGCGCAACGGCTTTGACGTCGCCTCCGTATCCGACCCGAGTGAGGTGGAACATGCGGTGCAGAGCGGTCAGTTCGACGTGATCCTGCTCGACCGCTCGATGGGCGGGATGCGCGGCAGCAGCTTGGTGCCGCTTCTACGTTCCCAGGCACCCGGCGCAAAGATCCTGTACTTCACTGGCGAATTCGTGGAATCGGATGAAGTCGCGGCCGTCGACGGCGTGGTCCAAAAGCCCGTCAACAGCAAACAACTCACGGAAACTCTGCGGTCAGTGTTGTAGAGCGTCAGTGCCGTAGAGCGTCTAGCCCTTCACCTTGGAATCTTCCGCGAGCTTCTTCTCCAAGTCCGGCACCACGCGAGCAATGCGACGCGTGACCATCTCCCGCACCAGTTTCCACAGTGCCTCCTCTTCGGAGGTCTCACCCAACATGCCCAGGGGGATCTGAAAGCCACCCATGTCCGCGCGGCCGCCACCATAGGGGCGACCCGTGTTGTCACAGCCGAAGGCATTTTGCATGAACTGAGCAGGGTCCACGCTGGCGCGGCTGGTGCGCAAGGATCCATCCACCCGGTCGTCGACAATTCCGTAAACCAACACAGTGTCGATGTCTTCGCGGCGCAGAATAAAATCGGCTGCGGTCGGGATCGCATCGCGGTTGAGCGCCGAGACCCGCCCCACACCAGCAATGGCAAAGTCACGGATCACTTCCAGATCCCGTAGCCCCGCGCCCACGGCCTCCATGGCCTCCGCACTGATGCTCCGACGTCCGATACGGCTCAGCGTGTCAGAGTCACAGTAGGGTTTTAAATAGGCCGCAGCGCGAAAATCTTGAGACGTGGCGAATGAAAAATCGTCCGTGTCGGTTTGGATGCCAAAGAACATCGCTGTCGCGACGGCCGTGTCATCTGCGCCGCCGTCCCCACCCAGAGGGGCCAGACCTTGCTCAGAATATTCCGCGTAAATTGTAGCCGTGGCCCCAACATCGTGACGGACATCAACGAACGGCGCCCGGGGCAGCGATTTTGGCCGGTGGTGATCGACCACGGTGAGCAATTGCAGATCCGAGGGCAGTCCGATGGTTGATTCGTGCGTGCTCGCATCGACCAAGGCCAGGTACCCATACTCGTCCAGGTCTCCGGTGCGTTCGACCTGAACCATTGGAACATTGAGCAGCTTGACCAACGCGCGATTTTCGCCACGTGATAGCGGCAGTACATGCGCAATGGTCGCGGAAATACCTAGCCGCTCACAGATCCTGCGGTGGGCCATGGCACTGCCGATCGCATCTGGATCAGGGTGACCGCCAAGCAGGATCACGTGGGGCTTGTCCGTTGCGCCCGAGAGAATTTGTTCCAGCTTCTGAACGCGCGCGAGCGGGCTCTGTTTGCCGTTGGTCACTGACTGAGTTTCTGCCATGAGGATCCCGAAGGGAGAATCGTCGTTTCCCCGACCGGGATGCAGTCTGGGGAGGCGGGACGGCGGGCCGTCGCGCTGGTTGGCTTACCACTTCAATCCATGACAGGGAAATGACGCCGTCCGATCGCGCCTGATCGGGTATCAGCGGCTCTTCTTCTAACAGTTTGATTTTGCTTGCGTTTAATAACAAGCCTGCTCACCCTGCGGCGCGTTCAATCGCCCCATGTGCAGAAAAATCCCAGGTTGCTGCCCGGCGCGCCCCTGAGGCTTGACCGAAGGACGAAATCAAAGCACCTTATGCCTCGTGAAGAGCCCGCTTCGTAGCGCAGCGGTCACGCACGGCGTGACCTCCTCAGCAGCCCCTGCTGCTGCGCAAGCTAGCGGCGCTGTCTTGAGCAGCACGCTCGTCCTCGGTGTGGTAAGCGTCGGCCCCGTCCTCATCGGCGGCAGCGTCGTGGCTGACATTCTCCATATTCCCGCGGGGCAGACCTAACTCAACCACTGTTGGATCCTCTGCCCCGCACCTGCCCAGGTCGCGGGGCTTTGTTGTTTTATCACCTTGTAATTCTCTCCACCTGACTACTCTCACCCCTGCCGCAGGCAGACAACTCCCATGGAAAACGCCAACCTACCTCAAACTACATCCGATACAGAAAGCGCCCCGGCGCGGATGACTCCCGGCTCAGAGATCATCTGGGACACGCTGGTCAACCTGGGGGTAAAGACGGTGTTCGGATATCCGGGTGGCGCGATCATGCCCGCGTACGACTCAATGATAAAGTTCCCCATCCACCACGTGCTGGTTCGCCATGAACAGGGCGCGGCCCACATGGCTGATGGCTACGCGCGCGTTTCGGGTAAGGTGGGTGTCTGCATCGCGACGTCCGGTCCCGGCGCCACCAATCTGGTCACTGGCATCGCCAACGCGATGCTGGACGGGATCCCCATGGTGGCCATCACGGGGCAAGTCTCTTCGACCTTGATCGGCAGCGACGCCTTTCAGGAGACCGACATCACCGGCGTCACGCTCCCCATCACCAAGCACAACGTCGTGGTGGACCGAGCAGAGGACATCTGCGAAGCCATCAAAGAGGCCTTCTACATTGCGCAATCGGGCCGCCCCGGTCCGGTGGTGGTCGACATCACCAAAGACGCACAGCAAAAGTCGTGTCTGTACAAGTTCGACGAGTCTCCGGTGCAGCTCCCCGGGTATCGTCCGGAGTTCGAAACGTCACCGACGGACATCGCGCTGGCCGCTCAAATGATCAAACAGGCTGAGCGCCCTGTGCTGTTTTGCGGTCACGGCGTGATCCGCGGGATCGCCGAGCAAGAGTTGATGGCGCTCGTGGAAAAAACGGGCGTTCCGGTCGCGTGTACCTTGCTTGGATTGGGTGGATTTCCTGCCAGTCATCCCCGCGCGCTCGGCATGATGGGCATGCACGGTGAGGCCTGGGTCAACAAAGCCATTCAAGAGTCCGATCTCATCATCGCCGTAGGCATGCGCTTCGACGATCGCGTCACGGGCAACTTGGCGACGTACGCACGTGGGGCCAAGAAGATTCACATCGAAAAGGACCCCGCGGAAATCAACAAGAACGTCCGCGTCGATTTGGCGCTCGTGGGCGATGCCAAGGACATCTTGCAGCAGATCTTACCCTTGGCTCAGGCGGGTAGCATCGAGCCCTGGCACAAGCACATCGATGACATGCGCGGCGAGAGCGCAGTGATCGACATCAAGGACTTGCCCGACAACGGCAAGCTCTACGCGGCACATGTGATCCACGATCTTTGGAAGTTGACCGACGGCAAGGCGATTGTGGTCACCGATGTGGGTCAACACCAAATGTGGGAAACCCAGTACTACAAACATGACTACTCACGTCGCCTGGTCACCTCGGGCGGGCTGGGCACCATGGGGTTTGCGCTCCCGGCCGCGATCGGCGCCAAGTTCGCCGACCCAGAAGCTGAAGTGTGGGTGATCGCCGGTGACGGCGGCTTCCAGATGACCGCCGCAGAGCTGACCACGATTGCCCAGGAGGGCATCAAGATCAACGTAGCTATCATCAACAATGGGTTCTTGGGCATGGTCCGGCAGTGGCAGCAATTCTTTTACGGCGGGCGCTACGTGGCCACGCCCATGAAGAGCCCCGACTTCGTCAAGCTGGCCGATGCTCACGGCCTATTGGGCTTGCGCGCTACCACCCGCGCCGAGGTCAAACAAGTCGTGGATCAGGCCCGCGCCCATGAAGGAGCCGTCGTGATCGACTTCAGAGTTGTGCAAGAGGACTCCGTTTACCCCATGGTCCCCTCCGGTGCCGATCTGAAGGACATGATCCGCCGCCCCAAAAACCCGATCTTCGAGACGGGAGAAGACGAATGAACCAGACCTTGCCCAAACCCCCCAGCTACAACTTGCGCACCTTCGTGGCGTATGTCGAAGACAAGCCCGGTGTGCTCAACCGCATCGCGTCGCTCTTTCGCCGCCGTAACTACAACATCGTGTCTCTGAACGTCGGGCGCACACATGAGCCAGGGATCAGCCGCATGACGTTCCAGGTTGAGGCGGACGCAGACATGGCCCTGCGCATCGAGGCCAACTTGTACAAGATGGTGAACGTCCTGAGCATCGAGGACATCACCGAAGTGCAGCGCGTCGTGCGCGACTTGGCATTGATCAAGGTCAGCGTGGATCAATCTCGTCGGGGTGACGTGCTCAACCTCGTGCAGATTTTCCGCGCACGTGCTGTCGACGTGAGCCCCGATTCACTCACCGTCGAAGTGACCGGAGATCAAGCCAAAATTCAGGGCATGGTCGCGGCCCTGTCCCCGTTTGGGATCTTGGAAATGGTGCAGACCGGCACAGTGGCGATGAGTCGCGGCCCACAAGGGCGCGCTGCACAGATGGCTCATCGCCCGCTGGGTGGGCGTAGCCCACTGCGCGCTGTGTCGTTGGCCCAACCGCCTATCTCCCTGGCATGACCTAGGCGGGCCCTGGGGACAGCGCCGCAGCGACCCTGCCCCCAGCTGGTCTCACTTCACTCTCAAATCTTCCGATAAAGGTATCCATCATGTCTGTTCCAAGCGACACGTCAGTCCAAAGCGGCAGGTCGATCCCTGACGACTACGTCCGCATTTTCGATACGACGTTGCGCGATGGGGAACAGTCCCCTGGCGCGACGATGACGTCCGAGGAAAAGCTCGAGGTCGCCCGGACGCTCTCGCGGCTGGGGGTAGACGTGATTGAAGCTGGGTTTCCCGCAGCATCACCCGACGACTTGGCCGCGGTCAGACAAATTGCCGAGACCGTAGGGCAGGAGATCCCAGAAGGGCGCCCGCTGCGTCCCGACGTCGCTGGGTCGAGCGTGGCACGCCCACCTATCATCGCTGGACTGGCGCGCACCCACGAGCGCGACCTGGAGAAAGCGTGGGAAGCGGTGCGTGGCGCGAAGTATCCCCGCATTCACACCTTCTTGGCCACCTCACCCCTGCATCGCGAGCACAAGTTGCGCATGACCAAGGACGAAGTAGTCAAGCGCGCGATCAAAATGGTGAGCCTGGCGCGCAGCATGTGTCAGGATGTTGAATTCAGCCCAGAAGACGCGGGCCGCACCGAGCCTGAGTTCTTGTATGAAGTGCTCTCCGCGGTGATCGAAGCCGGC
>Ga0315910_10000567_pt1 | contig 36493 bp, 22 predicted proteins | sample EdamamesoilMG_FD_204470 | JGI IMG/M metagenome (GOLD analysis project Ga0315910, IMG submission 204470) | Garden soil microbial communities collected in Santa Monica, California, United States - Edamame soil | ecosystem: Environmental > Terrestrial > Soil > Garden | place: USA: California...
TGGGACGTCGTCCGCTGGAGTTTCACCAGCGGTTACGCTGGCAACTGGCATCCCCTCACCTGGCTCTCCCACGCCCTGGACATCTCCTTCTTCGGCCTCCAACCCGCCGGCCATCACACGGTCAATGTGGTGTTACACGCCCTCAACGCCGTGCTGGTGTTCCTGCTCTTCCAGCGACTCACCGGCGCCACCTGGCGCAGTGCGCTGGTGGCGGCGCTCTTCGCGCTGCATCCGTTGCGGGTGGAATCCGTGGCCTGGGTCTCGGAGCGCAAGGATGTGTTGTGCGCCTTCTTCGGCCTGCTGTGTTTGATCGCCTACGCGCGCTACGCTGGCCCCGGACCCAAGGCCAAGGTATGGTACGGACTGGCGCTGCTTTGTTTTGCCTTGGGCTTGATGAGCAAGCCGATGTTGGTGACCTGGCCCTGTGTGTTGTTGCTCCTGGATTACTGGCCGCTCCGCCGCTTCGAACTCACCCCTTTCCCATCACCCGCTGCCATCGTCAGAAAACTCCTCCGCGAAAAACTCCCCTTCTTCGCGCTCGCTTTCGTCTCTTCCTATCTCACGTTTCTTTTTCAACAGCGCGGTGGTGCCGTCAGCAACTTCGACGCGATCGCGCCGCTGCAACGGCTCACCAATGTGGTCATGGCCTACGTCCGCTACCTGCAGATGACCCTCTGGCCCGAAGGCTTGGCGCCGTTCTATCCGTACGGCGACACGGAAAAGGAATTTCCGCTTTTGATCGCCGCGGCTGTGCTGGTGATTGTCACCGTGCTGGTCTGGCGCTACGCCCGTTCCAAACCTTATCTCCTCACCGGCTGGTGCTGGTATCTCGGCACGCTCGTCCCGGTGATCGGGCTGGTCCAGGTCGGCGGACATTCGGTGGCGGATCGTTACACCTATCTGCCGAGCATCGGATTGCTGGCGGCGGCGATCTGGTTGCTGGCAGAGCTGACTCAGGCACACGGTTGGTTGAAGAAGCCACTCGCCGCTTTGAGCGTGATCGCCGTGGCGTTCGCGGCGATTTCCGCCCGCACGCAGACCGGTTACTGGCACGACAGCCTCACCTTGTTCACCCGCGCCAATGCGGTCACCGAACGGAATTACATCGCGCGGCAGTGCATCGGCATCGCGCTGGCCGGCGACGGCAAGGTAGTGGAAGCCGAACCACACTTCGCCGCCGCGGCACAATTCCGCCCGAACTTCGCAGAAGCCTTCAGCAACCTCGGCCTGAGCCAGGCACATCAGGCCAAGTATGATGCCGCCATCGAGAACTACGGCAAGGCGCTGGCCATCAACCCGCGGTCCGAGCGGGTGCATTTCAATCTCGGACGCGCCTACTCGCTGCAGGGTAAACCGGCGCTCGCGCTGCCGGAGTACGCCGAGGCGGTGAATCTGAGTCCCGATTATCAGGAAGCCCGGAGCTGGCTCGCCACCACGCTGGCGGAACTGGATCAGAACGAACGCGCCGAGCTGGAGTATCGCGAACTTCTGCGCCGCTCGCCCAACGAACCTTCCTTTCACTCCAGTTACGCCAGCCTGCTCGCCAAACTGGGTCGCCCGGAGGAAGCGCTCGCCCATTACCGGACGGCGCTGACCTACGATCCCAACGACGCCGACACGCACGAGAAACTCGGAATGCTGTTGGTGCAACGCCATGAAACTGCCGAAGCCATCACGCATTTCACGGAAGCGGTCCGCCGCGCACCAACGGCGATGCGTTTCTACAATCTCTCCCTTGGCCAGGTGATGCACGGCGACCGGCGCAGCGCGATCACCAATTATCACAAGGCGTTGGAGCTCCAGCCAGACTGGCCGGCGGCGCTCAACAATCTGGCGTGGCAACTGGCCACCGCCCCGGAAGACGACGTGCGCAACGGCGCCGAAGCCGTGCGCCTGGCGGAGCGGGTCAAAGACCTGACTCAAGGCAAGGAAGCGCACTACTGGGGCACGCTGGACGCCGCGTATGCCGAATCCGGACGATTCGACGACGCCATTCGCGCCGCGGAGAAATGCCGTGAACTCGCAACGACGGCCGGCCAGACGGAGGTGGCAGAAGCCGCAACAAAACGGCTGGAACTGTATCGCACGCGCAAACCATTCCGGCAGCTGATGCAGCCGTAGCAAAATCTCATAGCAGTTCCGGCTTGAACGCCATCGGCATCAGAGAGATAAAGGCGATATGAACTGGAGGGCAGCCATCGTGACGAAGTCGCTGCTGCTACTGCTCACGCTCGGAACACTGACGAGCGCTCGCGCGCAAGGCACGGTGTTTTTCGGCAACGCCAGCACTACTTCTGGTTGGGGGAATCCGTTCCTGGATCGCAACGTCAGATTCGGCCCCAGTGCCGCGGCTTACAATCCCTTGCTGATTGCCGGCGACAATGTTTCCTCGAACTACGCTGGCTTGGATCTTTCCGGTCTGCGAGCAGCCCTCTATTACGGCTCTGGCTCTGATCTTGCCAGCTTCACCAAAGCAATATTACCCAATAGCGCAATCGGTCGGACATTCAAAGCTTCGACCTCAACGACGGCTGGCAGTTGGTTTGGAGCAGAGGCTACGCTGCAAACTGTGGCGTGGGGCGTACACACAAGCTTGGCAGTCGTAATCTGGGATAGCAGCTTGAGCACGGACCCGTTCAGTGCTGAGGCAAAGACTGGGCTATGGGGTGCTTCCAGTATTTTTTCCTACGTCCCACCCATAGCTGGGCCACCATCGTCTTGGCTGATGGAGAATTATGAGAGCTTCACCATCGGCATTCCCGAACCATCCGTGCCCGCTTTGTTCGGTCTGGCGGCGGTCATTGCGTGGTGGCGAAGGGAGTTGACCAAACGCAAGCAACGCGCGTCCGGTGCGGCCGTTGTGCTGAAATCCTTGCTGCTACTGCTCACGCTCGGAACTCTCTCAAGCGCTCGCGCGCAAGGTATTCTCTTTTTTGCAAATGCCAGCACCACTACCGGGCTGACACCAGCAGATCGAACCGTGCGCTGGGCCAATAACGCAACTAGTTACAATCCATCGCTCCAGCCAGGTGGATTGGTGTCATCCAATTACGCCGGCCTGGACTTTTCATTTCTTCGCGCCGCAGCGTGTTACAGCGCAACGGCCACAACTAATCTGGCGGATTTCACAGTAGCCGTAGGCACCGTGACCACGTTCAGGCAATCAACGAGCACAACGGTCGGGAGCTGGTTCAACAAGGCGGACAGCAACGTGAGTGCATATCCGGACGCATATGTGTTCGCGGTCGTTTGGGACATCCGGTTGTCTTCCGACCCGTTATCACCTGAAGCACAGGCAGGTCTTTGGGGGAAGTCGGATCCGTTTTGGCAATATACCGGCTTCCTCGGCCCACCTGATTCGGGTCATCCGCAAGACCTGCGATCGTTCACCATCGGCATTCCCGAGCCATCCGCGCCCGCTTTGTTCGGTCTGGCGGCAGTCATCGCGTGGTGGCGCCGAGAAACAAGCAGGAAGCGCATTCGCCAAGATTGACGGTGCGCAGGTTTTTGGCTTTTGAGCGCGGGTGATCTTGCGCACCATGCCGGCCATGCTCGCAGGCTGGAAACATCACCCAACCCTTTGGCTGTGCGCCGGCCTGTTCGCCCTCACGCTCGCCGTGTTCTGGCCGGTCACGCGTTCCGAGTTCATCAGCTACGACGATCCCTATTACCTCCTCAACAATCCGATGGTGCAACGCGGGGTGTCGGCGGAGACGGTGTCCTGGGCGTTCACCACGCGCCACGCGAGCAACTGGCATCCGGTCACCTGGCTGTCCCACATGGTGGATGTGAAACTCTTCGGATTGAAAGCCGGGGGCCATCATCTCACCAACCTGCTGTTGCACGGGGCGAACACGGTGCTGGTGCTGCTGCTGTTGCGACTGCTCACCGGCGCGGTGTGGCGGAGCGCGGTCGTCGCCGGATTGTTCGCGCTGCATCCGTTGCACGTGGAATCCGTGGCGTGGATCTCGGAACGCAAGGATGTGCTGGCGGCGTTCTTCGGGCTGCTGGCACTGATGGCGTACACCCACTATGCGCACGCGGCCAAAACCCGAAGTCCACAGGCGAAAGTCTGGTATGGGCTCGCGCTGGTTTGCTTTGCGTTGGGTTTGATGAGCAAGCCGATGCTGGTGACGTGGCCGTTCGTGATGCTGCTGCTGGACTTCTGGCCGCTCAGACGGATTGCGGAACAAAGTTCGACACCTCACCCTACCCTCTCCCCGGGCGAGGCGGAGAGGGCAATACGATTTTCGACGCTCAAGCCGCTGGTCGTAGAGAAGCTGCCGTTCTTCGCGCTGACATTTGCCTCCTGTCTGCTGACGTTATGGGCGCAACAGAAGGCGGTGGCGGGCATGAGTTCGCTGCCCTTGCTGGCGCGATTGGGAAATTCCGTCGTCGCCTACGCGAAGTATCTGTTCAAGACCATCTGGCCCACCGACCTGATCGTGCATTATCCGCTGCCGGAAAGGTTGTCACTACTCTCGGTGCTGGCGGCGGTCTTGTTGCTGGTCGGCGTTATGGTCTGGGTCTGGTGGCAACGCCAGCGGCGGCCCTATCTGCTGATCGGTTGGTTGTGGTTTCTCGGCACGCTGGTGCCGGTGATCGGCCTCGTGCAGGTCGGCGGGCAGGCGATGGGCGATCGTTACACGTACCTGCCGTTGATCGGCATCTTCATCATGGCGGTCTGGGCCGCGCACGAATGGGTGACGGCCCGCACCAGCCAGGCGGAATTCGCCCGGGGCGGCGCGGCCATCGCGCTGATCCTGTGCGCGATCGTCACCCGGCAGCAACTGGATCATTGGCGCAACAGCGTGACGTTGTTCGAACACGCCCTCGCGGTCGCGCCGAACAGTTTCGTGGCGCTCGACAATCTCGGTTATTCCTATCTGGAACAGAACGACCCGCAGCGCGCGGAAGAAGTCCTGCGCCGCGCGGTGGCCATCCTGCCGGATAATCCGGGCACGCGCTCCAGCCTGGGCCGGGCGTTGCTGATGCAAGGCCGCGCGGACGAAGCGGTACAGCATTACGAGCACGCGCACAGTCTCGCGCCCGGCAAACCGAGCACAATCTACGATCTCGGGCTCGGTTACGCCGCCGCCGGGAGGTTTGACGAAGCCATCAGCCGGTTGGAAGAAGTCTTGAAACTGAACCCAAACGATCGCCGGCCGTATCGGGACCTCGCGATGGTGCTGGACGAGAAAGGCGATCCCACCGCGGCGCTGGCGGCCGTAGGAAATTATCTGCACACTTTCCCTCAGGACCCGGCGGCGTTGTTGCATCATGCGTGTCTGCTGGATGAGACCGGCCAGAACGACGCCGCCCGGGCCGTCGCCCAACAGGCGCTGGCGCTGCAACCAACCTTGCTGAACCAGCTTTACACCGCCGGCCCGCAATTGGCGGCGGCGGGCAAATTGAAACTGGCGGAACAATGCTATCGCTCGCTGGTGCTGGCGCAACCGGACGTTCCCAGCGCCCACGCGCTCTACGGTCAATTCCTGCTCGCGCAGAATCGGACTCGTCCCGCCCTCGCGCGCCTGCGGGAAGCGGTGCGCTTGCAACCGGACTGGCCGGAAGTGCTCAACGAACTCGCGTGGCAACTGGCGACTCATCCTGACAACGGACTGCGGAATGGTGCAGACGCAGTAAGGCTGGCCGAGCGCGCCTGCGAACTGACGGAATACAAAGAGCCGCGCTTCGTGGGCACATTGGACGCCGCGTACGCGGAGACGGGAAGATTTGAGGACGCCATCAAGACCGCGGAGAAAGTGCGCGAGTTGGCGGCGACGGCAGGAAAAAACGATGTCGCGATGGCGGCCGAAGAACGGCTGACTCTTTACCGGGAAAAGAAACCCTATCGGCAAACGATAGCCGGGGAAAAATAGCGGTCAGCGCGCATCATGTCCGAAGGGTCATCCATCATTCCCGCCAGACACCGGTACCGCTTGGAACTGGTGATGGTGATGGCAACGGTCATCCTCAGCGGCTGGTTGCATCTGAGCAATCTGCGGCATGCCGGCGGTCTGTGGCGCGATGAAGCCGGCAGCATCGGACTCGCCACCCTGCCGACGCTGACCGAAGTCTGGCAATTGCAGGCGCGGGATTCGTTTCCGATCCTGTTTCCACTGGTGATCCGCACCTGGAACACCGTCGCCGGCACCGATGATCTCCGCTGGCGGTGTCTGGGCCTGATCGTGGGGGCGGGCATCCTGGTGGCAGTCTGGCAGCATCGCCGGTCACTGGTCGGCGGTGTGCCGTTGATCGCGTTCGCGTTGCTCGCGGTCAATCCCACCATCGTGCGCTGGGGTGATGCCTTGCGCGCCTACGGCTTGGGCAGCGGGTTGATGATCCTGACGCTCACGCAACTCTGGCGGCTGACCACGCGCCCCAGTCGGATGCAGTTCGTGCTCACCGCGCTGGCGGCGATCGCGAGCGTGCAATGCCTCTATCAGAATTGCTTCCTGTTGCTGGCTGGGTGCGCCGGCGCGGCGGCGGTGGCCATCGGCCGACGGAACTGGCGCAGCCTGGGAACGATCCTGCTCGTGGGATTGGTGGCGGCGGTTTCGTTGCTCCCTTGCTCGGGACTTGTCCGTGAATCCGGCGACTGGTGGATGCTGGAGCAACGCGGCATGACCTTGGAACGATTGGGCCAAACGCTCAGTGCTGCCGTGGGCGATCCGTTGCCCGGTTTCGTCTGGTTCTGGTCGGGCGCGCTGGTCCTGGCCATCGGCACGGGCATCCGTTTTCTCGCTTCGCCATCCAAGACCGCGAGCCCGGAATCCATTGATGCCTGCCGGTTCAGCCTGACCGCCCTGCCCGCTGCGATCCTGTGCTATCTCGCATTTGTGTGGCTGGCCAAGCTGCCGACGCAACCCTGGTACTGGCTGCCATTGCTGATCTTTGGCGCAGTGTGCATCGATGTCATCCTGACGACCGTCGACGAACGCTTCCAATCCATCCGGGTCGTGATCGCGGGCGCGGTGGTGCTGTGGTCATGCTTCCAGACGGCGCCGACGGTTCAATGCCGGCAGACCAACGTGGATCTGGTGGCCAGTCATCTGGAAGCAACGGTCGCAGCCGACGATCTCGTCATCGTGCATCCCTGGTATCTCGGCGTGAGCTTCAGCCGGTATTATCATGGGCGCGCCCCTTGGAGCACGTTGCCACCACTGACCGACCACCGCTTTCATCGCTATGACCTGTTGAAGGCCCAGCTCGCGCGCGCGAATCCAGGTGCCGAACTTTTCAATCGCACCCGGCAGACGTTGGCAGGTGGACGGCGCGTCTGGCTGGTGGGCTATCTGCCGTTCTTGCCACCGGGCGAATCAGCCCCGCCCGACCTGCCGCCGGCACCTGATTCCGAACTGGGCTGGAACGAGAACGCGTATTCCACCATCTGGGGATTACAACTGACAGACCTGGTGCAGCGCCACGCTGCTGATTTCTCGACCGTGAAACTTGCCGACACCGGATGCGTCGGCGGTTTTGAGGATGTGGCAGTGTATGTCGGCACCGGTGCAAAATCTTCTGCTTCGTCTGCGACTAATGGTCAGTGACAGGTCGCCAGCGCAGATACAACCACCTCCGCCTACGGTACCACCACGCGATAGTAACGTTTGGGATTTCCCGGCGCGTGAACGTCCACGCTGGTGTCCACCCAGATCTCCGACGGTTGCGCCAGGGTCAGGTTGGTCAGCGTCACCCAGGAATTCGTATCGGTGAGATCGGTGGAATACTGGATGCCATACGTGTAACCGGTCACGCCTTGGATCGTGAGCCCGGCATACAACCCGAGCGTGACATTGGCCGGGTTGACCACCAGCAAGGCCGGCACGTTCGTGACACTGCCATACGCACTGCTCACCACCACCGAATACAATCCGCCATCGCTGATCTGGACCACTGGAAAATGCAAGGTGCTGTTCGTACCACCCGCCACAAGCGAACCGTTCTTGAACCACTGGTAAAACAGGCTGCCGCTGCCGGTGGCCGAGACACTGAGCGTGGCACCACCACCCCACGTGGCGGTGATACCGGCGAACGGCACTGCCAAGCTAGGCGACATCAGGAGGGAAGCCACGGCGCTGGTGGCCACACTGTAGTCATTCCACGCGATCACCGCGTAGCCGCCCAGCATGCTTGTGACGATGTTAGTCAGCAGCAGACTGCTGCCAGTGCCATCGGCCACATAGGCGCCATTGAAGGTCCATTGATAATTCGGCGCGGGATGACCGGCGGCAGTGGCAGAGAACAACGCGGTGCCATTCAACGGTGCAATCTGACTCACCGGCTGGCTGGTGAAGCTCACCGGGATGTAAACCACGACTTCCACCACCGCACTGGTCACGGCGCCATAAGCATTGGTCACGATCACCGCATAATTCCCCGCCTCGTTCGTGGTGACGCTGGCCACCGAGTAAACGGCATTGCTGGCCTCGGCGATGAGCGCACCATTCCTCGTCCACTGGTAGGCCAACGGTTCGTTGCCCGTCGCGGTGACACTCAGGTTCAGCGCGTTGCTCACTGCGAGGATTTGTCCCACCGGTGGCGTCACGATAGCCGGCGGATAAACCACGGTGAGCATCGCCACGCTGCTGGTGGCTGAGCCATACGGATTGGTCACCACCACGTCATACCCACCCGCGTCGTTCGAGGTCACCCCGCTGATCGTGTAGTTGGTCGCCACGGCGCCACCGATCGCCACCCCGCCCTGACGCCATTGATACGTCAACGGCGCCGGTCCGCTGGCAGTCACGCTGAAGCTGGCATTGCTCTCGGCGATGCCTGCCTGACTCTGTGGTTGCTGCTCAATGAGAGGCGGCGACTGGACGACGAGAATCGCCACGGCACTGGTGGCCGAGTGTCCATAGACGTCGGACACCACCACGTCGTAATTGCCGGCATCACCCACCTGGATGTTCGTGATCGTGCAACTCGGAGCATCCACAGTGTCCAAATCGGCTTCGTCCTTGCGCCAGCGGTAGCTGAACGGAGGCGAGCCGGTGACCTGCACGGCGAAAACGGCCGTGGCATCCAACGCCAGACTCAGGTTGGTCGGCTGCGTGACGAAAACGGGCAGGGTGGGCGCAAACGTCGCATTGACGATAGGAACCGCGCTGGTGACGACCAGTTGAACCGGATTGTCAGTCCCCGTAACAGCCCCACTCCAATTGACGAAATGGTGCCCGGGCGCCGGGTTCGCGGTCAGGGTCACGAGCGCACCAAAGTCAACCGGAGCTTGCGGGAGAATCTCGATGATACCAGCGCCGGCAATATTCGTGACGAAACTGGTGGCGAAAATGCCTGCGATGGCACCGGCCTGGTTCATTACCAACGCGAGTGGATTCAGGGTGCTGTTCGTCGTCCCCTGCCAACGCTGGAAGGACCACCCAGGTTCGGGAACGGCCGTCAACAAAATCACGCTCCCGGTCGGGTAATAGGTGGCGGCAACGATGGACTGGACATCGGCCGTAACATTGCCGCCGCCCGGAGTGCTGAGAGACAGCGGAAAAGCCGACTGATAAAACACCGCTTGAACATTCTGGGCGCGGTCCATGGTCAGGACTGCCGGGTTACCAGTCCCGGTCAGATCACCGGTCCAATGACTGAAAGTCCAATTCGTCGCCGGCACGGCCGTCAAAGTCACGAGAGTGTTGCTGAGATAAGCGCCGCCGGGAGGTTCCAGATTCACGAGGCCATCGCCGCTCGCGCTGGTGAGGAGATCGTACCGGGGCAGGATCTGCAGATTCAAGGGTGGTGATTGCGCAGAAGTAGAGAAATCTGAACTAAAGCTGACAGACGTGATGATGGCGCTATTGGTGACCACGAATGGAGCCGAGTACGCGGTGACGTTGGTGGTCGGGGGCGTGCCATCCAGCGTGTAGAAAGTAAGGCCACCAAGGAAACCTCCCGTGATGGAAACGGTCGCCGGGCTGGGGGTGGCGAAGGACGCCAACACCAACTGCCCGTTGACGCGGATGCTCGGGGCATTGGTGGGCAAGACCTGCAAGACCACTATCGCACTGGTGACGCTGCCAAAATCGTTCGTGATGACGACGTCATAGTATCCCGCGTCAGCAGATTGAGCAGAGCCAGAGAAAAGATTTGTTCCGGTGGCGCCGGGTAGATTGGTGCCATGGGCGCGCCACTGATAAACCAGCGGCGGGCTGCCGCCGACAACCGCACCCAGGCTCCATGCCTGTCCCAGGGAAACGCTCGTGCTTTGCGGTTGAGCGATGATCGTTGGTGGGCCATAGGAAAGACCGATGCTGAAGCTCCGGAGATTCGCCATCAGGTAATCAGAAGGCGGTGGGGCCGGCCCTGCCGGGACGGTGTACGAAAACGGCGCCGACGCTCCCCACAGTCCCATCCGCGCCTCTGGGCTGAGGGCATTTGTGGACAACGTGGAATCCCAGACGACGACGACATAGTTGCGGGTGGTGCCCGCATTGACGCCCTGCAACGTCGCGCTACGGCTGTACCAACTCCCGGCGGTGGCACTCGTCGAATTCTTGAAAGTCGCGATGCCACCGTCCCACGGGTCCACCGGCGTGAACGCCGTGAGATCCGTGCCCACGCCAAAGTACAACTGCGCCCGCAACCCGGCGAGGTTCACTCCGGCAAAGTTTGAGGAGACACTCGCACCGGGAACCAGTCGGGAATCAAAACCAAGCGCGGTACTGGCGAACACCACCTGCCGATTGGTGACCGGCAATCCGACCGTGGTGGGATCGTTGGCAAATTCGACGGCGCCCTGGGTGTAAAACGCAGCCCCCGCCGGGCTCCAAAGATATTCGGGCGCGCCCTGCAATGAGTCATCGAAGTTGAGCCATTCATAGGTCAGTGCGGGTTCACCATTGAACGAGGTGGATAACGCCTCCGCGATCAAGGCGGTGGCGGTCGAAGGAGAAGTCTTGGCCACGGCGGTCCAGGCCCAACCGGTCATGCCAGGCCACGCGCCCCCTGCTTGATAACCGTTGTAACGCTCGATCGGGACCATTTCGTCCAGCGGGAAATTGAACGCAATGCCACGCACGAACATCTTGCTGCCATTGGTGAAGCTCTCACCGCCAGGGGCCCCGCTCACCAGCTTGGTGCTGATGATCCACTGCTTGTTCGAGTCCACGCAGTTCAACATCACGGCGAGAGCGGACCCGGTGATGTTGTGATTGGTGACAGCCACTGAGGCGTTGCGAAACAAGCCGTAAGCCGGGTCCCACAGATGATTGGTCAGCGCCGAAGCGATCAACGGAACTTCCATTTCAAAATTGACGGCGATGGCTTCAGCGCCTTGGGCCCGATACAGCTCGGCGAGCTGACGGCAGGCCCGCAGGCGGAAAAGTGAAGTGACCAGGTCATGACCTCGCTGCGCCAGTGAGTCGCACCAACCTTTGTTGATGTTGGTCCCATCGATGTAAACCAGGTGGTTCGAAATGGGTACATAAGCGACGGCGTTGCTCGCTACACTCTGCCAGGTCGTGAAGGCCGAGAGGTTTCCGGATTTACGAAAATGCTGATGCAGCAGATCCACGAAATGGAACTGCGTATCAAAGCCGCCGAAAAAGGTCGGCGAAGGCAGGCCGTCCTGGATCGAGTGGTCCGCGTTGGTATGAGAACCGTGCAGCTGGATGTGCACCAGCAGATCATCGGCGGAATAGAACTCTGGAAATGCCTGGGCAGTCCAGATCCAGTCGCGCACATACTCGCCCGCACCGCGATAATCACCGCCGCCCGGGTCGTAGGCGGTTTTCCCGATCAACGGGCCGCCCGCGATGGTATAACGGTTCGAGGAAAGCATTTCCACGGCGAGGGTTCGCAAGTGCTGGCGCAGCAACTCGGAATCCGCCGCCACCCCCGCCGTGACCTCATGGCTCGGAACCGCCAACGGCAAGACCTGGCCAAAGCCTGGGAGAACCAGCAACCAAGCCATGGTTGACACGGAGCCGAACTGGCGAAGCGACATCTTCAAGGAGACGCCGCGACGATAACTCCGGGCTCACATTGTTCAAAGCGTGGTTCAGCCCGAGATATTCACAGGTTGTTCCCAGGAACGGCGGTCATCGGACATGAAAACCCCTTCACGTCCGCCGGCGGAACATCAAGACGGCAAAGCCCATACCGAGCAACACAGCACTGGTCGGTTCCGGAATGCCGACGACCATGCCCGGGAAATTCAGCATCAAGAACTCCGACGGCGCGGGCGTACCGCTGGAAGTCATAGTGTATTGGAACGGCGTTGATTGCGTCCAGAGGATGCTGTTCCGCGCCGCCAGGCTAAGCGGGTCTGCCGAAAGGTACACATCCCAAAGCACAACTATCAAGTCGCGCGTCTGGCCAGCGGTGACACCATTAAGGGTGGCGGTTTTGCTGAACCAGCTTCCGGCGGTGGTACTGGTCGATTGCTTGAGCGTGCTGACGCCGTTTTGGGCCACAGCAACTGGAGTGAAGGTAAAGATGTCCGATCCTGTGCCAAAAAATAACTGCACGCGCAGGCCGCTCAAATTAAGCCCGGCGTAATTCGAGGAAACATTGGCTCCGGGGACAATCGATGGATGGTAAAACTGCATTCCGGGTGCCCAAACAATATTACGATTCCCCGCCGGCAAGCCGCCCGTGGTGGACGCGTTGGCAAAGGTCACCGTGCCTTGGGCATAAGCACCCACGACCATGAGGTTCAACCCAAGGGTTGCGAGCAGCAGCATTTTGGTTTTCATGATCTTCCTTTCACTTCTGATCTGTTGGCTTCCGTTTCACTACTTAGCGATTCATCCGCCGGCGTATTACAAGCGCGGTCAAACCCATCCCCACCAGCGCGAGACTTGAAGGTTCAGGAATGAAACCCTGAATAACCATCCCCGAAAAATTCAGCATCAGGAACTCCGACGGTGCCGGCGTGCCTCCCCCAGGAACCGTGTAGGAGAACGGCGCTGAGCGGCCATATAATCTCCCAAATATCGCCGCTTGGGAGAGCGGGTCAGCCGAACTGTCTGAATCCCACACTACGACGATGAAATCGCGGGTCATGCCACCAGTGACACCTTGGAGGGTGGCGGCCTTGTTGAACCAGCTACCAGCCGTCGTGCTGGTGGATTGCTTGAACGTGCTGATGCCATTCTGCGCATTACCAACCGGAGTGAAAGTGTACACGTCTGTACCGACACCATAAAACAGCTGAACACGCAAGAAGCTGAGGTCGACACCAGCATAGTTTGATGAAACGTTTGCACCCGGGGTCAGCAAGGGGTTAAAAAAAGTCGCGGTTGCGCCGAACTTCACATTCCGATCTCCCGGCGGCAAGCCGCCCGTGGTGGACGCGTTGGCAAAGGTCACCGTGCCTTGGGCATAAGCACCAATGGCTAGGAGGTTCAACCCGAGGGTTGCGAGCAGCAGCATCTTTGTTTTCATAAAGTTCTCCTGTCTTCTGATTCAGTCAGCACAATAACGTCACACACCCAATCGTTCACCACCGCCTGCGACGCATCATCAAAGCGGCAAATCCCATCCCCACCAGCGCCAGGCTCGAAGGTTCGGGAACAAAATCTACAATCATGCCGTTGAAGTTCAGCATGAGGTATTCGGACGGCGCCGGTGTGCCCCCAGCAGGCACCGTGTATTGAAACGGCATGGAGCGCCCATAGAGACCGGCGTAGACGAGCGGGCTGCGCGGATCGGCCGAGAGAATCGAGTCCCATACCACAACGATGAAATCGCGGGTCTGCCCAGGCAGAACCCCATTGAGCGTGACGGCTTTGTTGAACCAGCTACCCGCCGTTGTGCTGGTGGATTGCTTGAACGTGCTGATGCCGTTCTGCGCGGCATCGACGGGCGTGAATGTGTTCAGGTCGGAACCAGTGCCGAAGAACAACTGCACCCGGAGGCCGCTTAGATTGAACCCGGCATGGTTCGAGGAGACGTTACCACCCAGCGTAAACAGCGGGTTGGAGGCGGCAATCATCGGCCCCCAGACCGCGTTGCGATTGCCCGGCGGCATGCCGCCTGTAGTGGACGCGTTGGCAAAATTCACCGTGCCTTGGGCATAAGTACCCGCGACTGTAAGGTTCAATCCGAGGATTGCGAGTAGCAGCATCTTGGTTTTCATAACGTTTCTTTCACCTCTGATCTGTTGGTTTCCAACTCATCACCTACCGATTCATCCGCCGGCGTATTACCAGTGCGGTCATACCCAGACCCGCTAGCGCCAAACCAGAAGGTTCGGGGATGCCGTAATCAACCACCATACCGTGGAAATTCAGCATCAGGAATTCGGACGGCGAGGGCGTACCACTGGATGGGATCGTGTATTGGAAGATAGGCGACCGCCCCCACCAACCGGTCCGCGCCGTCGGACTGAACGGGTCGGTCGGATGCAGATTGGTATCCCAAACCACCACGGCCAGACTGACCGTCGCGCCGGGCGCCCCCGGGATGATGGTGCCCGTCTTCCCGAACCAACTGCCCGGCGTGCCGCTGGTGGATTGCTTGAACGTGCTCAGCGTACCCGCCACCGCAGTCCACGTGAAGATATCCGAGGCCGTGCCGGTGTACAACTGCACCCGCAGACTGCTCAGGTTCAAGCCCGCATAGTTTGAAGTAACGTTGGCCCCGGGAGGGATGGAGGGAAAGGTATTGGTGGTGTACGAACCAAAAACGACGTTGCGATCACCGGGCGGCAGGTTGGCCGTGGTGGAGGCATTCCCGAAGGTCACCGTGCCTTGGGCGAAGGTGGCTGTCGAAAAGCAGATGTACACGGCGGCGCCGATGCCAATTCCGGGGAACACTCGCATACAGGAATGCTAAACCCGGGTCTCTCACCGTCAAGGGACGAAATCGCAATTCTCCTTTTTTGAATCCGTAGTTTTCCGCACCATCCCGCCATGACACAGGCCGCGAAATCTCGGACTGCCGGGTTGATCTGCGCCGGACTGGTGCTCGCCACCGTCGCGGCGTTCTGGCCGGTGTTCCACGCCGAGTTCGTGAACTTTGACGACATGGATTATGTGTTCGAAAATCCCATGGTGCTCAAAGGCATGACCTGGGCAGGCGTGCAGTGGTCGCTCACCGCCATCGTCTCCGCCAACTGGCATCCGCTCACGATGCTCTCGCACATGCTGGACGTGCAGCTGTACGGCCTGAACGCGACCGGCCATCACTTCACCAATCTCCTGCTGCACTCGCTCAACACGCTGCTGGTGTTCGCGCTGTTGCGGAACACGACGGGCGCCCTCTGGCGCAGCGCGTTCGTCGCCGCGTTGTTCGCGCTGCATCCCACCCACGTGGAATCGGTGGCCTGGGTGGCTGAACGCAAGGACGTGCTCAGCACATTTTTCGGACTGCTCACGCTCATCGCTTATGCGCGGTACGTGAACGATTCGAAGCTCAACGGCGCCAAGGCGAAAGGCTGGTACGGTGCCGCCCTGCTCTGCTTTGCGCTCGGCCTGATGAGCAAGCCCATGTTGGTGACGTGGCCGTTCGTTTTGTTGTTGCTCGATCACTGGCCGCTGGCCCGCACGCCAAAAGTGGAGAAAGGAAAGTGGCTGCCGGCGGTGGCTGGTTGGCGCCCGCTCATCATCGAGAAGCTGCCGTTCTTCGCCCTGACCATCGCGTCGAGTGCCATCACCTTCCTGAGCCAGCACCGCGCCGGCGCGACGACCGGCCTGCACGCCCTGTCGCTCGGCGAACGGGCCGGCAACGCGCTGGTCGCGTACGCGCGTTACCTCGGGAAAAATCTCTGGCCGACCGATCTGGCCGCATACTATCCGCACCCGTTGAACTGGCCCACCGCGTACGTGGCCAGCGCCGCCGTGTTGCTCATCGTCGTGAGCGGTGCCGTGCTCTGGTTCACACCTCGGCGCCGATATCTTTTCACCGGATGGTTCTGGTTTGTCGGCACGCTGGTACCGGTCATCGGCCTGGTGCAGGTGGGCAGCCAGTCTCTGGCCGATCGTTACAACTACATCCCCTCGTTGGGGCTGATGATCGCCCTCGTCTGGCTGGGGGCGGAGATCTTGTCACGCCTGGCATTGAACACGCGATGGATCGCCGCCGGTAGTCTGGGCTTGCTCGCGCTTCTGGGCGCGATGACCCACCGGCAGGCGGGCTATTGGAAGGACAGTGAGACTTTGTTCACCCACACGTTGGCCGTGACGGACGAGGGCCAGATGGCTTACTTCCACATCGGGAATTTCATGGCGCACTTCTGTCTGGGCAATTCGTTGATCGAGAAAGGCAAGCTGCCGGAAGGGCGGGTCCATCTGGAGCGTGCGAGAGAGATGAATCCCACGCTCCCGGTCATCCACGGCGCGCTGGCCAGTCTGGCCAACCGGGAAGGCCGCTACGCCGACGCGATCGCGGGTTATGAGGAAGCGCTGAAACACCCACCGACTTCACCGGAGGTCCTGAACAATCTGGCCTGGCTGCTGACGACGTGTCCGGATCCGCAATTCCGCGACGGGACGAAAGCCGTGCAACTCGCCGAACAGGCCTGCACATTGACGCGTTACGAGAAGGCCGTTCACATCGGCACGCTGGCCGCAGCTTACGCCGAGGTGGGAAGATTCGCGGAGGCCATCACCACGGCGCAACGCGCGCATGACCAGGCCGTGCGTTGGGGCGATCAAAAGATCGCGCGCCGCAATCTGGAACTGATGGAACTCTATAAAGCTGGCAAGGCGTTTCACGAAGAGCGCCCGCAGTGAGTCAGAAATCACGCGTCGATCAGACTTGTCGAAGGCGTGAGGTAGGCGTATGAAGTTCTTGGAGTCACGGCATGCATGCGCAAAACCACCGGAGGAAACCATGAGGACATTGCTGATCGCCGGTTTGACCATGCTCGGAGTTGGCAGCGGATTCGCCCAAGGCACGGTCGTTTTTGGGAACGCATCGACGATCGTGAATATGCCGGCCGGCCGGAATGTCATCTGGGGACCAAATGCATCCAACTTGTATCCGGCACTGGTCACTGGCGCCAACGTTTCCTCTAACTATGGCGGCCTGGATTTGAGCGGGCTGCGCGCTCAGTTGTTCTTTACCACGACAACCAGTCTGGACGTCCAAACCTACACACCCGTCGCGGCCGCGCAGAATGGCGTCGCGACATTCAAACAATCGACCAGCACAACCGCGGGAAGTTGGTTTAACAAAGTCGCAACGTTGAATGGGGCAACGCCTGAGCGGCCCGTGAATCTCGCGGTGGTGGTCTGGCAGTCCGACTTGGATCCAGATCCGTTCGGCTCCCTTGCGCGCGAGGGCCTCCATGGCGTTTCACAACCGTTCTATTACGTACCGCCAGCGACCTCCCCACCGCCTTCAGAATGGCTGATGTATAACTTCCCCGGGATGACGGTGGATTGGGCGCCTGAACCAACGGTGGCGCTGCTGGCGGTAACGGGCATTGTGATCGGATGGTGCCGCCAAAGAAGGCGAGCCGCACAACGGAATGGATCGTGACGTTATCATCCAATGTCATGGTCGACCACCCGCTTGCCCGTGACTGAAATCTGTAGACAACCATGACTTGAAAAGCGGTCGTGGAAGATTACGGTTGGGCCAGTCAAACCCAAGGCAGCCAGTGATTCAACCCCAGGACCAATCATGAAAGCCATCTTGTTGAGCGCCCTTATCGCCTTCATCACCGCGAGTGCGACCGCGCAGGGAACGGTCACCTTTGCCAATGCCTCCACCACCGGCGGGTTGCCGGCAGGCAATCGGAATGTCAGATGGTCGTCGGTGGCCAGCTTTATCAACCCGCTGTTGACTGCGGGTGGAAACGTTTCCTCCAACTACGCCGGGGTCAATCTGAGCAGCCTCCGCGCGCAGCTGTTCTTTGGCACCGGTTCGGACCTGAACACGTTCACCCCGGTTGATTTCGATCATAATGGCATCAGCACGTTCAAACAATCCACCAGCGCGACGGCGGGTAGCTGGTTCAACAAGTCAGTCACACTGAATGGTGTTTTGCCCGGCCAGACCCGTGACTTCATCGTCGTGGTGTGGGATTCGAGCCTTTCGCCTGATCCGCGCTCTTTGGAGGCCAAGACCGGTCTCTGGGGTTCTTCAAATCCGTTCTCCTACACCGTTCCAGCCGGGGGCACGCCGGCCCCGTCCGAATTCCTCATGCTGAACTTCACCGGCATGACCGTGGGTCTTTTCTTTTTCCCCGAACCTTCCACCGCGGCGATCCTCGGATTGGGCGGGATGCTGGTGCTGCTCCGGCGCGGACGGATGATCCGCCGCTGATCAACTCACCCTCAACTGCCGGCCAGAGTTTGCGATCAACCGCCGCTCGTGCCGGACGCTTGCGCTCCCGCTGCCCGCACCCCTAAGCTGCGCCGCGTCACAAGCGGGCCGCCCGGTGGTCAAAGCCGGCCCGCTGCCCATGAGTTCTCTTGCGCGCATCCTGAACCATCGCCTCGGCAGAATCGCTGTCGTGGTCGCCGGCATCGTTCTGGGTCAGACCCTGCTCTACGGCCCCTGCCTGCTGGGGATGAGAGTGATGCTGCCGCTCGACATCCTCGGCCAGCCGGACGTTTATCTCCCGGCCACGCCGGATTACCGCGGCATCCCGGAAACTGACTCCACCTATTCGGATCTGATCCTTTCCCACGAGCCGGCGCGGCGCTTCATGGCCGGGGAGTTCCGGGCCGGGCGCTGGCCGGTGTGGAATCCAAACAACTTTGCCGGGGCGCCATTCATCTGGCCGACCTACTCACCGTTCGTGTTGATCGCGTGTGCCAGCCGTTCGCCGGTGGTCATCGCGTGGATGCATCTGGCCGTGGCCCTGGTGGCCGGGCTGGGGATGTATGTCTTCGCGCGCCGGATACTGAAGGTCAGTTTCTGGCCCGCGGCGATCGGGGGTTGGGCTTACCCCTTGACCGGATTTTTCGTGCTCTGGCAGGGTTGGTGGCTGCCGACAACGGTCTGCTGGCTGCCCTGGTTGTTGCTGGCGGTGCATCGCGTCGTCACGCATTTCAGTCTTCGCGCCGTGGCTCAAATGGCATTGGCTACCGCTGTGGTCGTGGTCAGCGGGCAGATCGACATCGCCGGCCAGGTGTTGCTGATCGCCGGAATCTTTGGACTCGGCAGTCTGGTCATCGCGCAACGGAGCGGTATCAAAGTCAAAACTCTCACGCAGGTCGCGGCGGGTCTGGTCGTCGCCTGGACGTTGGGTATCTCACTCACCGCGCCGTATCTTATCCCGGCAGTCAGTTACGCCAAGACCGGCAATCGGATGCTCACCCGCGCGACGGGCAACGAGGAACGCCCTCCTGCCGGCGTCACCGCCCTGCCCTTGCTGGCGTTGCCCGATCACTTTGGCCGCAGCACGACCGGGAGTCTGCTCACCGTGCCTTTCCAGCCGAACAATCTGCAGGAATCCGTTGTCGGCGCCTATGCGGGTGGCGTGGCGCTGTTGGTCCTGGTCTGGCTGGCCTTCGGAAGAAAGGACCAACGGCGGGAGGCATACCTGCTGGCAGGGATCGGCCTCCTGGGCGTGGGTTGGTGCCTGGATTTCCCCGGGTTGGTGGACATCCTGCGCCTGCCGGGCATCAACATGATGTCCCACAATCGCCTGACCTTTGCAGCAGCCTTCGCCATCACGGCGTTGATGACGATGGGCGCTGAGCAGTTGATGCAGACGCCAGCGCGCAGGTGGCGCTGGCATTGGCTGCTGGTAGTCCTGCCGGTGGCACTCGCGGTCTGGTGTTTTCATCATGCCGTCCGTTTACCCGAGTCCATCACCAGCGAATTGCCCCGCATGATTGCGGCGGGCCAGCGAGTCGTCTGGTTGCAGAACGCCGCAGACGTGCTGGTGGTGCAGGATTGGTATCGCCGCCATTTCATCGTCGCCGGGATCTTTTGCGCACTGGCCGCAGTCGGCGCGGGGCTGCTGGGTCGCGGCGAAACCGGCCGGCGGATTTCGCTCCCGCTGTTCGGCGGATTGTTGCTGGCCGATCTGCTTTGGTTCGCGCACGGTCGCAGTCCGCAGGCCGACCCCAAGTATTATTTTCCCAAACTACCCGCGCTGGAAGCGATCGCCCAGGCAGAGCCAGGCCGCGTGCTTGGCTATGGCTGCCTGCCGGCCAATCTCACTTCGCTCGCCGGCCTGCGGGACATCCGCGGCTATGACGGCGTCGATCCGAAACGCCTGCTGGACGTGCTGGCGCTGGCGCGGAGTCCGCTGACGCCCGAGGTCAATTACGCCACCACCATCATGTACATCCCCAACCTGGGCCCCGGCGCCAACGACCATGTCACGCTGCCGCCGGTGCTTGACCTGTTGGGCGTGCGCTACCTCATCATGCATGGTGAGCCACGGCAGGGCGTGGCACCCCGCTTCCGGAGCGCCGGCTATTTTGTCCTGGAGAACACGAACGCCCTGCCCCGGGTGTTCGTGCCCGAACAGGTTGAAACTGTGCCGGCAGGAACGGCCGTTCAACGGATGAACGACCCGGCGTTTGATCCGCGAAAAGTTGCCTACGTCGAAGGCCGCAGTGCCATGGATCACTCGGGCTGCCGCGGCCAGGTCAGGATCGTGGCCGAATCACCGACGCAGTCGGAACTGGAAGCGCAGATGGAGACTGCGGGCGTGGTGGTCATCGCGGACTTGTGGGACGAAGGCTGGCGCGCGCGGGTGAACGGCGTGCCTGCTGAGATACTGCGGGCGGACCATGCGTTGCGGGCGATCAAAGTTCAGCCGGGCGCGAACCGGATCGAACTTGATTACCGGCCAGCTGGCTGGCACCGCGCGATCACCATCGCCACTGTCGCGGGAGTCGTTGTGTTGGGGCTGTTTCTCTGGCGACGACGAAATCCCAGCGCCTCGTCTCATCCGGCATGATGGCGCTTCAGCCGCTTCAGCTCTTCATCAACGGCCGGCTTCGCGCGCGCGTTGCATCTGACCCGAGAGAAACTGGTTGATGGCCTCGGCGGCCAGCGCGTGCGCGTGTTCGTTCGGATGCGGATCCAAGCCGCTCACCACGATCTGTGATGGCGGCAGATTGCGGTACACACTCAACAGATCGAGGTGCGGGACCTGGTTCGATTCCCAGAAACGATCGAGCGTCTCATGCACGGACTGGTATTCGTAGCCCGGCCCCAGCGCATGCAGAAATGGAAACGTGACCACCGCCAGCCGTCCACCTTTGGACTCGACCTGTTGCCGCAGCCCGCGGAGTCGCTCCTGCTGTTTCTCCCAGACCGGGCCGGCATAACCATCGCGAACAAAGCCGTAATAATTGTTCAGAAACGGATCCCGCAGGGCGCGCACGCGATGGCTGATCATATCGAGGAAGAAACTGTTCCGCACCAGCCAGCTGCGCCCGGCTTGTAACTGATTGATCCGTTCCAGATTCTCCTTGCGGCCCGGCATCAGATCAGAGACGTCGTTCAAGCAATAGACGAGCACCACTTCATCGAGTTGATAACCACGGTCCAGATAGAAGGCCAGGATGTCCGTTTCCTCCCAGGTATCGAAGCCCGGCACTGCCAGCATGTGAACTTCCCATTCCGGATGTGCCTGACGGATCCGGTTCACGAACCGATCTTCAATGCGCTTGATGCCATGGCCGGCGGTGAACGAGTCGCCAAGAAAGGTCACCCGGCGCTTGCCCGGCAGGATCATCGGATCGCACCTTACGTCATCCCGCAACTGTTCGGGATTCAGATGCCAGTAGCGTTCCATCCACCGGTCCCCGACCTTGGTGTAAACCAATGAATCGGTACTATCGAAAATGAACCGGTAATAGACCTCACCCCCCAGCGGGATGAGCGAGAACAGAAAGACCGTCACCAGAAGGTTAGCCGCCAGCGTCACCTGCCAGCCGGTCGATTTGCGGCGCGCAAGCGTTCGCAACGCCACCAGCGCGAACACGGGGAGCAGGAGGAACAGGCCAAGGACAAGGTTCTCATCCATGATGTGAATGCAACTGTCAGTGCGAGGGTGTTTGCACCCCGGCAATGGCAGCCAAGGTTAGCGTTTTGATCAGGAGAGAAAAGGAAAAGACAGATCACCAGAAGACAACCCGCCAACCCCTTCCGAAAGCATCCGGGAAAAGAAAAAAGCCCCGAGTTTCCTCGGGGCTCTGAATTCTAAACCAAATTTGATTACTTGCGGCGGCGGAAGATCAGCAGCGAGGCCAGACCCATGCCCGCGAGCGCGAAGCTGGAAGGCTCGGGAACCATACCGACCGTCATGCCGTTGAAGTTCAGCATGAGGAATTCGGACGGAGCCGGCGTGCCACCACTAGGAACGGTGTAGGAGAACGGATTTGACGCACCCCAGAGACCGTTCTTAGCGAGCGCATTCCGCGGATCAGCGTGGAAGTTTGTGTCCCACACCACGACGATGAAGTCGCGGGTCTGACCAGCACCAACGCCGTTGAGCGTGACCGCCTTGTTGAACCAGCTACCAGCGGTCGAGCTGGTGGATTGCTTGAAGGTGCTGACACCGAGTTGAGCAACATCAACCGGGGTGAACGTGTTCAAGTCCGAGCCCGTGCCGAAGAACAACTGAACACGCAGGCTGCTCAGGTTGACGCCAGCATAGTTAGACGCGACGTTTCCGCCCGCAGTCAACAGCGGGTTGTACATGGTGGCGGAGGGCGCCCACTTGACGTTACGATCGCCAGCGGGAAGACCACCCGTCGTAGAAGCATTTGCAAAGGTGATTGTGCCCTGTGCGAACGCGGAGACGGAGGCGACTGCCAGCGCGAGTGTGAGTAGTGTTTTTTTCATGGTTACGTATGTTTGGTTTAGAGTTCGTGAGAGTTGCCTGACCGATTAGTTCACAGTGAAATTACGGGTCCAGTTCTTGGTAGCACCAGCATTGAGCACCCAGAAGCCCTGGCCGACAGCCGGCACCGGACCGATCGGGTCGTTGATGGTCCACGCACCGAGATCCTGGTCGATGTAGTATTCGTCATAGCCCGTGAACGAGCTGTTCTGGAAGTAGATGACGTCGCCCGCAGCGTAGGGGAAGTTCATCACGCCAACCAAAGCGGCGGCCTGCGGAACTTTGGAACCTTGCAGCGAGTAACCAGCCGGGAGGCTCTGGCTCAACGCACCCTGCATCACTTCACCGACGAACGTGTTGGTGTAGCCAATTCCAGGGGGAGTGGAAACCCAGTAACCAGCGCCCGGGGCGAGATCCAGTGCCTGACTCCAAGCCGAGAGGTCACCATCGTAGTAGGCCGAGTCATAACCCGTGCCGCCACTGTTGCGCTTGTAGATGGTCAAACCGAGGTAGGTCGTCGCACCGTTGGCGAAGATATTGGAGACGTCGTTGTTGGTGGTGTTCAGCGGGGTGGCAACCAGGCGGAAGGAATTAGCCGGCTGGGTGTAGTTAACGTAGCCAACCACGTTCTGCGAATAAACGGCCTGCGCCATCGAAGAAGCGAGACCGGCGGCGAGCGCCGCAGCTGCAACTAACAGTGTTTTTGTTCTCATAGTTTTGTGTGTTTGTTACCGTGTGTGGTCAAAATCTCTCAGAGCCACCTACAAGAGTCAATAGTTTTTTAAAAATTCTTTGAACGAAATCCACGGTCAGAATAGGCGGCGTAAACAATACAAGCTAAGCTATTTACAGATATTCACAATTCCGCAAAATCCAGTCCGAAACTGACCCGAGACGTGCCCGCTGGTGACACGACTGGTGTCCCCAGTGTTGTAACCAGTATTAGGGACAAAAAACCGACCGTATCCTGCCGGGAAACAACGAGAGGTGCATTTGCAGAAATCCTGCCAAGCCCGTTGGCGGAACCAAGAATGGCGGTAAATGGCCAAAATCAGCCATATTTTCGTCATCGGACCAATCCAGCCTGGGTGACTGCCTGTCTGGATTCGTGCCGGACTTTGAACCAGTTATAGTCGCTTTTGAAGACAGGCCGGTTGATCACCCACCCCCCCGCCAGACAGAACAGGCACAGCGCGGAGATCACAAACATCGCGGTGCGCCGGGGTTTGAGATGGGATGTGAGCGTCAGAATCGCATCCAGCAACAACACCAGGAACGGAATCAAAGCGCCGAGGATCAACCGGCCGGTCGTGAAATAGGGGTGCTGACGGGTTGGGGATGATTTTTCTCCGAAGTCATAAGCGATCGAGAGCAGCAGCAGGAACAACACGCCGGCCACGAACAGACACCAGGCAAGCCCGACAGCCCGACGACGCAGGTCACCGTTGCGGCCCAGGGGCCGGACCAACCGCCAACCGGCAACCGCCAACCCGAACAAAGTCAGCCCGATGAAGCAGGCGTCGAGCGCGCCGATCGCCAACGGCCGGCCGTGCCAGAGCATTTCGCCGCGCCAGAATGTTGCACACACACCCGAAATGAAGGTCCACAGGCCCTCGACCTGAAAGACGGGGTGATCCAGCCAGCGGGAAACCGGCAGGTGCGTCCAGCCCAGCAATTGCACCTTGCCCGCTGAGCCCATGAGATCGCCAAAATGGACCTGACACCAAAGTGCCCACGCGACCACCGGCAGCCCGGCAGAAAAAATCATCGCCGCGTAACCGGGCAAACACTGTCGCCAGCGGCTCGGGTGATGCGCTTTCACTGTGTGCCCGAGAACAAAGCCGGCTGACACCGCGAGAAATGGCAGGCTCGAAAGTTTGGTCAGATAGACCGCGGCCAGCGCCAGACCCAAAGCAAAGCCGGGCGCCGGGCCGGGTGTATCGGCCCGCAACCAGCGGATCAGACAGAGAAAAGCGAGCCCGAAGCCCAATGGCATGAGCACGTCATTGTTCACCGAATAGAAGACCGTATGCGGAAAGCACGCCAGCAGCGCTGGTAATCCCAGGCGGGCAACCGGGTGATCGCCGAACACCTCGCGCGCGACCCGATATCCCGTCCAGACCAGCGCGACCACCAGCAGCACGTTCAGAAAACGGATCCAGTAGAGCAGGTTGCCTCCGACCAGACCGATCCCCTGCCCCAGTCGCCACCACAGGCCGGCCAGTGAGTAATAAAGCGGTGGCTGGGACGATTCATGGTTCGTGCCCTGCCAGGCGGCTTTTCGTTCGGCAAAGGCGGTGGCGATGGACTCGAACGATTGGGCCCACAGCGGCGGTGGAATCCGGCCATCCGGAAAGAACGTCGGCGCGTTGAAATATTCCGGTGTGCCGTAGAAAGCGTCGTACGCGACCCAGTTGGTATCCATCAGCCCAAAACTTCGTGGTGGATCGCCTTGGGCATAACGGAACACCAGATCGTAGTGGGCAGGTTCATCCGCGTTGTTGAACAGGGGAAACGCCGCGCTGAAGATGAACGTCTGGACGGCGGCCAAAATACAGCACGCCGAAACGAAGAGGCGTTCGCCCGATGTGGGTGGTGTGTTTGGTTGCGACGTCATCAACAGTTCAAGGAAGGCAGTCAGGAGATAGTGGTTTTGTCCACCTCCGGCGGGTCTGGGTTCTCATCGGGCGGCCAGATGATACGCAACGCCCGTCCGGGCGCGATCACTGAGATGAGAAACCACACCGCGGTGACGAAAAAGAACAACACCGCGTAGTCGCGGAACAGGGTGACGATGTCCGGCCATTGAGGGTGCCCGAGAAAATCCCATTCGCCCCGCAACCCCGGGCTGCCGCACAGGAACCAGTAAAGCGAATAGATATATCCGCCGGCCAGGATGGAGGCCAGGATCGCGTACCAGCCGGGCAGAAAAAACCAGAACGGGATGGCCCACGCGAAATACTGGAACGCCCAATTCTCGGTCAGGCCGAACACCAACGTGTAGCTCGCCGCGAGGGTCGCTCCGACTTGCAATGGGGTCCGCTGCTGGTGCCGGCGCCAGACCAGGACCAGCAACAGCCCGAGCGCGATCCGCCAGCTTTGATTGACGAGCAGCCTGACCCATTCCGGTGGTTGATCCATCCATTCCGGGGCGACCACGTTGGGCATCAGCACCCGAAACCAACCCCAGACTGGAACTCCGTCGGTGGTCTGCAACAACTGCCCGTGATAACCGACGACGTTCTTCAAAACCGCCGCTGCGTCAAGCCAGAGGGCGGGCAGGTAGGTCGAGATCGCGGTGGCTCCGGCCACTGCGGCAAACCAAAGCCGGTTGCGCCATCCGTCCACGGAGAGCAGCAGCGCCGGGAACGCCAGGATCGCCGGCAGTTTGATCCAAAGACTCGCTCCTAAAACCACTCCAGCGCAAACAATCTTGCCTCGCGTGAGGAGCCACAACGCCAGCAGAACAAAGAAGGCCATGCTGGAATCGGTGTTGCCGTGGTATGAGGAGAGCATTATCGCGAGTGGATGCAGCCAGTACGCCACTGCCAGCCAACGACCCCGCGAACCTTGCCTGAAAACTGTGAACAACAAAATCGCCGTCAGACAATCCAACAACGCGAACGGTAGCCGGAGGATGACGCGGAAGGGAATCCCGCTCACTTCCGCCGAGCTTAACATCAGAGAACTCGCCTGGCACATGAACGGCGGATGGTTGGCCATCGGAGTCTTGTGATAATATTCGATCACCCCCAGTTCCCGGACGTTGCGGGCATGGTCCTGCCAGATGTTCACATCGTACGTGCCGGGAGTGAAGATCACGAAATAAAGCCGGAGCAGAAGCCCCGCGAGCGCCGCGGCTTGAAACCAGGCCGGCTGGGCCGCGAACGTCTGCCAGCCTTGCTTCCAGAACCGCATCGGGTTGCCCATTTCCAAAACCTTATGAGCAAGCCGGCGCGCTGCAAAGCGTTTTGGCGAGAGCGAATGACCAGCCAGCCGGCTCAAAAAATCAAGGCCGCGCGGATGGCGGCAATGCGCCCCGGGATTCCAACATCTTGGTGCGTAGTTTGTCGGAAATCGCCACCCGCGTGGTGTGCAATCCGGCGGGAAATTGCGGGGAATCCAGCCAGTCCACGATCAGGTGCAATTCCGCCGCGGAAAATCCAAGCGTGGAAACCCGCGTCACGCCAAGCGTCCGGGCATCCTCCAGTTCGATGGAGGTCGTGCAGTTCCCCAGGTTGGTGTGGGTCGTCACCAGCCAGACCATGGCACCGACCGGCGGGGTCTGTGATTTCAGCAGCGCCGCCCGCGCCAGCTGGCTCACATCCACATACGCGTCCGCGCGCGCGCCCGTGAGTTCCCACGAATAACAGACGAGGTTGGACCGGGAAACAAACTGCGCCAGCAACGCCGCCGGCATGACGTTGGTGGTGCGCGGCAACGGAAAGCAACCGCCGAACAGAAAATCATTGCCAGGCGAGACGGTCAGAAAGGGGGCCATGAATGGAACGCCGGCCCAGAGCACGCCGGCGTGACCGCTCTCCGCCCGGGAAAAATATCCCATGCCGTTGGTACCAAGCCAGCCGTTGCCATCACTCAGCAACCGGCTGGTAAGGGAACTCAAAGCAGCATCCGCCGCCGGCACTGGCACGGCCAGATAGGACATCAGGTTGATGCCGGCGAGCGACCAGCCATAGGCTTGATTGGGCAGCGGCGACCGCGTGCCGGTTTCCCAGAACCGGCCGAGCCCGCTGAGGAATGGCCGAAGGCCGCGCACCGCGGTGAAGCCGATCAGCGGATCACGGATCAGGTTGGTCGGCACCTGCCAGGGTTCGAGCGAAAGATTGAGCGGCTGGGGAAATGAAAACCCGCCGCGCGTGCGGACGTTTCGATCCACCCCATCCATCGTCAGGGAGACGCGCGGACAATTCGTCGGCAACGACCAGCCCAGATTGAAGGCGCGATCCACCGCTACCAGATCCAACGACAGCGAAAGCCATTCACCGGCGGGCGTCACCTTTCCGATCACCCGATCGGTCTTGGGCGGATTCATCGACAACACGGACCAACCATCAGCTTGCCGGTGAAATTCCAAGGTTGCCATCGGCGAACTCACGCTGAAACCATCCGTCAACGAAGCGGCCTTGGCGCCGGTGAGCGATTCCAGGACCGCCGCCAGATTGGTCTGCCAAAGACTGGCGCGCTCGGCAGGAAGTTTGATCGCCAGTGACCACGCGGCCGGCTGGTTGGTCGGATGATGGATCGTCAGTCGGGATTCTTCGGTGACCAGATCGTCGAGCAGCGGGCGCAACCGGGCGACGGGCGCGCCATTGGTGGCAGCCTCACCCTTGAGCAATCGCCAGGGCGCCAGCGCCAGCTGGTCGAGCGTGCGGGTTTGCAATTTGACGCTCTCGGGCGAGTTCCAGATGGCCAGAGCGGTGGCGGCATTGGTGTCGGCTGCCAGCTGCTTCTTCCCCAACCAATGGATTGTGGAAAGGTCCACGGGGACACTGGTCACAGGTTTCAACGGTGGAGTGTTTGTGGCCGTCGGGGCGGCGTTTTGGGTGGTAGCCGCCGATTGCGGCCGATCACACCCGGACAAGCCGATCAGAATGAGTCCCAGCCCCGCGGTGGTGCGAATGATTCGTGCAAACATCTCCTGATTCTTTGCCAAAGACGCGGGCGGGAAGGAAGAAAAAAGCCGCAACCGCCTTAAATCGCAAACTCGCTTTGCCCACGGTCCGGACATGCCGCAATCGTCGCCGGAATCGGGCACTTCACCACCTCACGGTGGATTGAGCCGGTAGAAAATCTGGGGACTGCTAAGCGACTGAGTCATGTAGTAACGCCCCCCTTGCAAGGTCGGATTGTTAGTGATGGTCACCCACACGTTCGAGGCTTGAAACTCAAACGAACGCTGTAATGAGTAACTGGCAAAGTTGTTCGGCCAGGAAAGGGTGACATTTGTGTTGTTGGCCTGTTTCAGGATGATCAACGCAGGCAAGCTGGGGATCCGCTCCAGCCGATAGTAACCACCGGGATAACGGATGATGGCTGGATTGAAGATGATGGAGTTGGTCACAAAGAACTGGGTGCCGCGCACGACGGGCGCGTTGGTGACTGAACTCCACCCACTGTCGAGTTCCCCCGCCTGGAATTTCAAGAAGTAGCCGGCCGAATTGGTCGTCCAATAAAGCACTACATTCGTCCCGGCCTTGTTGATGCGCAGGATCGGCCCGCTGGGATGATTCGTGATGACGGTGATAACAGTGGCGGAAGCATTGTTGGGAACAGGATCAAACACCCCATGCGTGAGCGTGAACGTATTGGTGACGACGCCTTCGAGCATGGGTTTGAGTGTCAGGTTCACCGTGGCCGCCGTCGCAGGATTCAAAAGCCCCAGGTTCGCTGTGAGAATCCCGCCGGAAATCCCGACTGAACCCTGACTCGCGGAGGTGGCAACTACAAAGATGTTGTTGGTCGGCACCACCCCGGTCAGAACGATGTTGGTGGCGAAGCCCGGCCCCCGGTTGGTGATGGTCAGCGCATAAACCAGATTGCTGGTCACCACCGTCGGATTGGGCGGCGGCACCAGCGTCAACGCGATATCGGCGGCCGGATGCACCAGGCTCACGGCGGAACTCGCGTTGTTCCCGAGAATAGGATCCGCCGACGAGGACGCGATCACCGAACTGTTGGTGAGCAGCCCCACAGCGGTTGGGCGCATGGTGATGCTGAGATTCGCGCTTTGGTTGCTCGTCAGGCTGGTCACATTCCACGTAACCACACCGAGGAACTGAGTGACCGACCCGCGCGTGGCCGTGGCGGAAACATAAGCGGCGCCCGGCGAAATGACATTGGTCACAAAGACGCTGGTGGCGGCCGAGGGCCCGTTGTTGGTCACGAAAACCCGGTAAACGAGGTTGCTGCTCAGATAAAGATTAGGCCCGGCGAACGAATTCGTGCTGCCGCCGATGATCGCGTCGGTCAGGGCATTGACCGTCGCCACCAGGCTGGCATTGTTGTTGGCAGCTATCGGATCCAATTCATCCTGATAAACACCGGCAGAATTGGTGATCGGCCCGGCCAACGGTCCGGTCTCATAGACATTGGTGACCCGGGCAACCCCATTACTGTTAAGCGTACCGATGAACGCATAGGTCAGCCCCGCCGCAAATGCCGTCGGGCCCTGACTGGCCACCGAGGAAACATAGCTGGCACCGGTGGGTAATGGATTCGTCAACACGATCCCGTTGGCGGGCCAGGGGCCGATGTTGGTGACGGTCAGCACATACGTGATGTTGCTCGAGGCCAACACGGGATTCGGTATGGCGATGAGCGACAGACCCAGATTGGCAACGCCACTGACGTCACTCACGAGCGAGGCCTGGTTGTTGTTGGTGTTCAGATCCACGGGCGTAGCGGAAAGGGTGATCTTGTTGGTGACATCACCGGGTTGAAGCGCCTTCACGATGATGGTCGCCAGCCCGACCGCATTATTGGTGAAGGTATTGAACCGCAGGGTGACAGTGTTGCCGAAGTTGCTGATGCTGCCGACATGGTTGGTCCCGGAGACATATTGCAACGCGGCGGGCAGAACGTCGGTGACCGTCAGATTGGTGAAGCTGTCCGGCCCGTTGTTGTTCGCATAGATGGTGTAGGTGAAGTTGCTGCCCACGATCGGACTGTTCGTGGACACGAACATGCTGACCGAAACGTCCATCGGCGATGAGAACTTGGCGGCAAAGACGTCGTTTTGCCCGATCGCGTTTGTGCGATAAGTCGCGCCGCCAGCTGCGGGGAGATTGGTCGAAGCCGTATCGCTGGCGATGTAGAAATTCAGATTGGTATCCACGGCGAGGCCCATGCCCGGGGGATAAGCGAACAGTCCGTAGGAAAACAACGCTTCAATCTCCGAACCGCCGAAGTACGTCGAGAAAGCCAGTCCACCCTTTCCCGGGGCCAAGGGATTGAGCTTTGCTACAAACAGGTCGATGTCTGAACCAGCGCCCGGCCGGCCACGGGTGGGCTGAGGCGCGCCGGACGTCACCGGCAAGTCGAGCGCGGTCGTATAGCCTACGACATAGACATGGCCAAAACGATCGGTGCGGATGGCCCGGCCACCATCATTGTTCTCTGCGCCGCCGAAGTAAGTCGAGTAAAGCAGCGCGCCACCGTTGGCCGAGATCTTGGACACAAAAGCATCCGTGGTATCCTGCCCGCCGAGGCTGGTCTGATAGCCGTTCACCACAGGGAAATCCGCCGACCCGGTTTCGCCGGTGATGTAGGCGTTGCCGGATGAATCCGCCGCGATGCCGTAAGCGATGTCCTCCAACGCACCGCCCAATAACGTGCAGTAGATCTTGGAAGCGCTGGTGCCGGAACCAAGCTTGCAGACAAACGCCTCGGAGGCACCGGCCATCGAGGACTTCAACGCGTTCTGGACCGGAAAATTGTTCACGCAACCGGAGAAGATGTCCGCGCAACTGACCACTCCGCAGACATAGACGTTGTTGCTCACGTCCAGCGAAACATCAAAGGCGTAATCATCATCGTCCCCGCCCAGCAATGTGGAATACACCACGGAATTGCCGCCGCTCTGCGTTGTATCGAACCGGGAGATGAAAGCGTCGCCATACAATCCGTTGCCGCTGTTGCCGGACGGAAGAGAGTTCTGTTCCGGGAAACGACCGTTGCCGGTGGTACCGGAATAGGATTGTCCGACGATGTAAGCGTTGCCTGAGTTGTTAACCGCCAGCCCAAACGCCTCCTCGTAACCAGTCGCGCCGCCATAACACGTCGAATAAAGCAGGTTGGTGCCCAACGGGCCGAGCTTGGTGAGAAAGATGTCGCCGAAGTCTTGATAGCCTTGCGCCGAGTTGCGCAACGGAAAGGCCGGGGACTCAGTATAGCCGGCCACATAAACGTTGCTGCCGGAATCCACCGCGACGGCATTCGCCCAATCGTTGCTCACACCGCCCAAGTAGGTGGAAAACACCAGCGCTGTGGCATTGCTGTTGAGCTTGGTGACATAAGCGTCCGCGTTGCCATAAGCATTAGTGCGATAGGCCTTGAACACTGGAAAGTTGGTCGATGAAGTATACCCGGCCAGGTAGATGTTCCCTAGATTATCCACCGCCATGGACATGCACGCGTCCACATCGGTCCCGCCCAGATACGTGGTGTAAATCAGCACCGGGTCGATCACCAGCTCCTGCGATTCGTCATAAGTCCCCAATTCGAATTCGACGCGCTGGCCCGGATGAAGCCGGTAACTGGCCGGCACTTCCCGCCGCTCACCATCGATGTTCTGATACGCCACCGGCTTCGCCCAGCGGAGTTGTTTCTCGCCCAAGTGCAGCAACAGATCGCCTGACGCATCCACCGTCATTTCATCCGCGCCCGTGAAGCGCAGCTTGATGAGCCGCGGATTCGCATGCGGTGCGACCATGAAATCGTACTCCAGCTGCGATTGATTCCCGTAGTAAACCAGGTCGATTCCAGGATACACGCGGCGGAAGCGCGCACGCTCGAAGGTGTTGATGCCCGTCTTCCACTGCGCTGGATCATTTCCCAGAAGGTAATTGATGATGCCGGGTGATTGCGCCTCGCCTTCACTCTGAGCCGATCGGTCGGCCCCGACCAATTCGAGTTTGACCAGGCGCGACGGCGCGGCCACTGGCGCCTTGCGCCGGCGATCATGGTGCGAACGACGCGTGGTCGAAAGATTCTCCTCCCGGTTCTTTTGTGGAATCACCAGCGTCGCTTCGGTGGGACCAAGGGCGATGGAACAACCGGCGCCGCGCACGTAGAAGGAAATGCCAGCATCAAATTGACCGACGTTCGGCTCGAAATTGAGGGGCAGCTTGCCGAGGCTCTGCAACACCGGGCTGGGCACTGCGGCATCGCCGGGCGAGGCCCAGCCGGTCGTACCCATGCCGTCGACCAGGAGTGCAAAACAGATCCCGCGCAGGAGCAAAGCCGGCAGGTGACGGTGGACAGTTGAAAGGAGATTCCTCATAAGCAGGCGATTTGAAACGACACTAATTCAGGAAAACGGCAACCGCCAATACAGATGACCGGCGGCCAAGCTGTGGCAATGAATCGAGACACATGGACTGGTTACTCCCAAAACCATTAGAGACTTATATCAATTTCCGGCCAAACTCGCCAATACGTACCTTTTCTGACATCAGACCGGGGGCGCAACCGGTGGCAAAAATCACCCTTGAATCACGAGACTGTCACCGGCTCGACAGCGTCACTCTTGCGCCGCCCAAAAATCAGCATCCGATCCGGCCGTGCGGCCAGCCAACCCGCCGCGAGGATGAGCAACCCATTCTCGACCAGCTTGTGACAGATGACCATCGGCCCAGAACCGCAGCCACAATCGAATTTGATGTCGCAGAACGGCGTTCCCTGCGCGGCGTGGATCGCGAATGCCCGGCGCGCCACAATGAACGTGAACGGCACGAGCATCAATACTGTGACCAACGCCGCACCCCGCCGCAGAACCCCGGTCACCAGCGCCGCGCCGCAGAACATTTCAAACCACGGCAACACCGCGGCGATGCTGTTGAGCAGCCAGGGTTGGTGGACCATTTCATACTGCCGGACGAGCTTGAGAAACTCCACCGGATGCAGCGCCTTGCTCAGGCCCATGTAGATGAACAAGCCCCCGATCACCCAGCGCAAGAGCAGCCGGATGTATTCAGATTTGGCGATCGGCGCAGTCATCGGCAACTATTCTATCTGGTGGCCGGGGCAAGCCGCCCGCTCTTGCGTTCACCGAGTTCGAGTGGCAGGCCATTAGCCTTCCACTCCTTCATGCCTCCCGCGTACACCACCAGTTTGTCCTTCGGCACGCCGATCTCCGCCAGCATGAGCGCAGCAAACTCGCTATCCTCGCAACTGCCACCCCCGCAGTACACGACGATCTTTTCCGCCGCCATCAGCACCGGCAAGAGCGTGGGCAGGAATTCGGGCGCGCGATAATGGAAAAATTGATAGGCTCCGGGAATGTGCCCTTCCGCATATTCGTGATCGCGGTCATCGAGCACCACAATCTGGTCGAGGGCAAAACGGGGATCGGCCAGCAGTTGCTGCACCTCAGCGAGCGTGGCAGGCTGCAGCCCCTTGGATTGTAATCGGGCGAAAACGGCGGCCTCGGCCGTTTCCGTCGGCGAGGTGGAGGTGTTGGCGACCGGGGCGTTGGAGGAGACATTCGGGGTGGCCGTAACCGGCGGGGCCGATGCACTTCCGGGAAAATAATTCTGTCCGAGCGCCAGTCCGCGCGGCGACACGGCATTCGCGAGTAACCCGAACGCCACGCCCAATCCCGCCACCACCAACGTCTCCGGCAGCAATTTCATGGATCACTTCGGTGCGGGCTGCGCGTGATCGTGACCTTCGTGACTCTCTGTCCCTTCATCCGCCGGCAGATAATCTTCCTCTTCCGGCTTCGGCTCCAAGGCCCGGCGACCCGCGGGACTGCTCAGGTATTTGTTCGCCCGGGCGGTCATGGGAATCCCATGCGCGGTCACCGCGTTGCTGGAGTTCACCACCATGATCGGCACGCGAACGGTTTCGTATTCCGGAAAGTTGGACGTCATCGTCAACTCCACGGGCTTCATGGAATCCTTCGCCGCAGGCGGCACAATCAAGGCGACCTCATAAAGCCGCCCGGCTTCGAGCTCGCGGATCTCGGCCTTGCCACCGGGCACGTTCACCGCCGGGTTGCTGAGTTGGAGCGGCCGGTTCAATCCGCTGCGGAGCGTGACCTTGCCTGACCACTGGTTTGTCAGATGCGCCTCCTGGATCACCACGCGCGGCGGATTCACCGCCACTGCCGGTTGGATCACGCACATGGCGCTGACCGCCAGGGTCGGGGTATTGGTGGAGGAGGTCCTAACCGTGATCGTGCCGTGCGGGTTGGCGATGTCGAGGGGCGGCACGCTGCGGATCACGATCTCAAAAAGTTTGCCGGGGGTATTGGTGCGCAATTCCGCCGCGAACTGTGGATTGCTGCTCACTGGTTCATAAACCTCAAGCGGTTGGCCTGCGTGATTCGTGATCCGCACGACCGCGGTGGCGTTGGAAATGAGTTCGGAATTCACATTCAGCATGGCCATCGTCGGCGAGACTTCAACCGGTCGCCACACTGTACCTTTGATTTGCAGCGTGATGTAAGGCGTCGCCGGGTCATTGCAGGCCACGGTCGCCATCTTGGTGACGGCCCCGGAAAAATTGCCGCTGTTGAACTGGATCGGCACCATGCCCGTTCCGCCGGGCGGCACTTCCCGCGTCCACTGGCCGGCAGTCGTGCAACCGCAGGACGCGTTGACGCTGTTAAGCTTTAGCAAGGCAGTGCCGGTATTCGTGAAGTAGTAGTCATGGCGGACGGCTTCGCCGCCGACGACCTTATTAAAATCGTACACCGTGGAATCGAACTGGATCTTGGGCGTGCCGTTGGTCGGTACGGGGTCAGCCGCCTGCCCAGTGACCATGCCTAGGCTCATCACCGCTACCAGCAGTGCTGCCATGTGAGAAGATTCCGGGATCTGGATTGGTCGTTTCATGATTTTTTTTTCCTGACGGTCTGCGACTCCCTCGCGGCCATCGGATGCGGGAGATTGTTAGCCCGCCGGGCTTACTTCTTCAACCGCAACTTCTGGCCCGCCCATCACCCAGCGGGAGTATCGCCCAGCCGCCCCGGAAATATCCCGGTCAATCCTGGCGGATATTGCGAAGCGAATCCTCAAGTCCCAAGCACTGGCGGTGAAATATCCTTCTCACAATCGCTGCGCATTGCCGCTGTCGCAACCGGGCGCGACCTTGGCGGCATTCAGTAAAGAAACGGAGTCACGGCGGCCGCGCCGCCTGCGCTCGTAAAGTCGCGATCTGCCGTTGGATCATCTTGCGTGTCGTCGCCAGTTCGGCGGACGTCAGCCCGGCCTTGGCCGCATCAACCGTCATGGCGGTGAACCAGATCTCCTCGCGCGGCTGGTAACGGAGTTCCTGTCGCAACCGCTGTTCCAGATCGATCATGTGCCCGGCACCATAGAAAACCGAGATCGAATCCCGTGCTCCGTAGCTTGGCAATTCCCGGCGGAGATCCGACACCACGCGTTGATTGCGTTCATCGATCAACACCCGCAGCAACTCCCGCATGCCGGCCGGCAACGCGCCCACGGACTCCAGATCGCCCTGCACCCCATTGATCATTTCCATGAGCGTGAACTTGGCCAGCGCTTGATACCGTGGCTGCGTGCCCAACCAGCGCAATCCCACGCTCAGCAAACGGCCAAAGAATGATTCTCCCTCCATGACCTGCATCAATTGCTCGAAGCTGCGTCCGGCATCAGTCCGGGCGGAAGGTGACGCAACCGCGACCGGTTCGCGTTCCTCCGGCGAGCGTGGAGTCTCCTTGCTCGAACGCATACCGGCATTTTTCCTTGGTGGCACGACCTCATCGGCCATCAACGCACGCAACTCCTCAACGTTCAGATCGCTGTTCTTGAAGTGCGACCGGTCGTACTCGATCGCTTCGAGTTGGAATTCCAGCCCCAGCGACTTCGCCATCTGCTCTTGCAACGACCCGGCCTTCGCATCCGCACCGCCCGGCGCTGTTCGGGAGGAATCAGGTTGATGTCTGCGGCGCGGACCTCTTTCGACGTCATCACCCCCCACCCCCTCGAACAGCACCAGCGTTTGCGCATCGAGATGCGTCTGTAACGCGCGGTAATACTCCGCGTCGCCCAAGTGCGATGC
>Ga0315910_10000568_pt1 | contig 36431 bp, 24 predicted proteins | sample EdamamesoilMG_FD_204470 | JGI IMG/M metagenome (GOLD analysis project Ga0315910, IMG submission 204470) | Garden soil microbial communities collected in Santa Monica, California, United States - Edamame soil | ecosystem: Environmental > Terrestrial > Soil > Garden | place: USA: California...
TGCGCGAGGCCACGCTCGAGGAATTCCCACTCCTTGGCTGGAATGATGCGCGGCAGGAGGTCGAACGGGAAAATCTTCTCCGTGCCGGCGGAATCGCCATAAACATTGAATGTCACACCCTGCCGCATGAACGCAAGGTCCACAGACTGGCGTTTGAGATCGAATTCCTCGGTGGTGAACTCTTCGAACAACTGGCGAAAGCGGGAGTAGTGCGGGTAGATATTACCGGCGGTATCCAGCATTTCATCGAAAAACTCTTCGCGGGCGTAGTTGGCAAGCATGCGCGCGGGCGGTGGGGATTTTGACTGGGTGGGCATTTTGCGACTGAGGGTCTGGCCGGCCGGCATTGCAGTCAAGTGGTCGCACAATCGTCCGATTCGGCCAAGTGCGGTGCAATTCAGCCTGATATGTCGATGGTTTTGGCTTTGGTGTCGTTGGCTAGGTTCCTTCGATTTGCATGGATTCGTCCGGCGCAATGCGGCGCTGTTCCCTTTAGCAGGCGGCTTGCCGGACATTTACTTTGCGGCGCTCGGCTGGTAAAAGGCCGTGTGCTCAACGATGCCAACATCTGGAAGGCGCTGCACGCGCCGAACCGCTTGACGCTCATCGCCGGACCGTGCGTGATTGAAAACGAACGGCTGTGCTTCTGGGTCGCCAATGCGCTCAAAAAAACCTGCGACCGTCTTGGCATCTACTACGTGTTCAAGGCCAGCTTCGACAAGGCCAATCGCACGTCGGGCAAATCCTTCCGCGGCCCCGGACTCGAAGTCGGGCTCAAGACCCTGGCCAGGGTCCGCGCCGAGTTTGGCGTGCCGGTGTTGACCGACATCCACAAGGAAGAGCAAGCTGCGTCGGCAGCCAAGGTGGTGGATATTTTGCAGATTCCCGCATTCCTCTGCCGGCAAACGGATCTGATCGAGGCTGCGGCCGCCACTGGCAAGATCGTGAATCTAAAGAAAGGCCAGTTCCTCTCACCAGCGGAAATGAATCAAGTCGTCGAAAAGGCCAGACTCGCCGGCGGACACAAATTCATGCTCACCGAGCGCGGCTCGACGTTTGGCTATAACAATCTCGTCGCCGACATGCGCTCGGTCGCGATCATGAAGCGGTCGGGATTTCCGGTCATCTTCGATGCCACGCACTCGGTGCAATTGCCGGGTGGCGGGGGTGACAAATCCAGCGGGCAACGCGAGTTCGCGCCAGTGCTGGCGCGCGCCGCGATTGCCGCCGGGGCGAACGGCGTGTTCATCGAAACTCACCCGCGGCCGGACAAGGCGTTGAGCGACGGCCCGAACATGATTCCGCTCAAGGATATGCCGACGGTGCTGAAAAGCTTGAAGCGGGTTTTTGCGGCTGTGCATTGAATAAAGCTCTCGACCTCAAGCTCAAAACTTCATTGAAGCGCCGCTCACCAAATCACAGTTCTGCGCGGAAGCTCCTGGCGCTGGGGATTTGTGCCTTGGTCGGGAGTTTTATCCTGGTGATCGGATTGCTGGCATCGGCCCAGACGAAGCTTTCGGCCAGCCTGTTTTCTGATGACTTCCGGTTCAGCGAGTATTACACCAACAAGACGCAAGTGCGGATGCGGCTGAGTGGCAAACGCGCCCAGCCCAGCGGGCCGGAGCGGTATCTGGTCAGGGAATTGCGGCTGGAAACTTTTTACGAAGACGGCCAGCCCGAGATCACGATCGAGACGCCGGAATGCTTTTACGATTTCGCCGCCCGCACGGTCAATTCGGCCGGGCCGTTGAGCATCCGGATGGGTGACGGGCGCCTGACCGTCACCGGCGAAGGATTTCTCTGGCAACAGGCGCAGTCCCTCCTGATTATCTCGAACCGGGTGAACACCAAGTTGCGCGAGCTGCCAAAATCCAACTCCAAGCCATGAAACGATTTCTGCTTTTGACGAGCTGCACCCTCGCGTTGACGTGGTCTGTCCGGGCCCAGTCGCCAACGAATTCACCCACAGCCACACCGCTCGCGGGCACCAATGCGGCACCGGCGGAGATCACCATTGATTCCGAGTCGCTAAGGGGCGTGCTCACGAACAAGATGCTGGTAGCAGTCTATACCGGTAATGTGCGGGTGAACCATCCCCGGTGGTCGCTGCGCGCCGGCATCATGACGACCAGTTTTCCGGTGGCGGGCAAGCGGCTGGAAAGTCTTGTTTTGGAATCCAACGTCTTCATCGTAAGCCTCGATGAACGCGGTCGTACCAACACAGCGCGCGGCGACAAGGCGATCTATGAATGCAAGATCGCCGGGAGTATGACCAACGAAACGATCGTCCTGATCGGTCAGCGGGCCGTGGTCGAGACGCCCGACGCCATCATGGAAAGCGATCGGATCGATGGTGACCTTCGGAACGGCACTTTTGATGGCGGACCGAAGGCGCGGATGCGGATCAAGGGTGAGGCTTTGGGAAGTTCGACGAACAACCCCATTTTCAACCCATTGAAACGCCCTTGACTGGTCGGCTATGAACGAGACGCAAACCAAGCCAGTGATGCAGACACCGCCTTCCAGCAAGCCATCTGACCGCTCCGGGAATCCGCAGTTGTTACGAACCGATGCCTTGGCCAAGGAGTATCGCGGCCGCCGCGTGGTGAATGGCGTGTCGATTCAGGTCGGGGCAGGGGAGATCGTCGGCCTGTTGGGCCCAAACGGCGCGGGCAAGACCACGACGTTCAACATGGTTGTCGGCCTCGTCCGACCGGATACCGGCAGCGTAATATATCAGGAGCGGCCCATCACAGGGCTGCCGATCCACCAGCGCGCCCGGTTAGGCATTGGTTATCTTACCCAGGAGCCTTCGGTTTTCCGCAAGTTGACGGTGGAGCAGAACATCCTGGCGATTCTGGAGACGTGCAAATGCTCGCGCGACGAACAGGCCGTGCGTTTGAAATACCTGCTGGAGGAACTCGATCTGACACGGCTTGCCAAGAGCAAAGCCTATACGCTGAGTGGTGGCGAGAAACGCCGATTGGAAATCACCCGCGCACTGGTCACCAGCCCCAAGCTGTTGTTGCTGGATGAACCGCTGGCAGGCATTGATCCCATCGCTGTTTACGAGGTGAGCAAGATCGTGCGCCGTCTGAAGGAGCGCGGCCTCGGCATCCTCATCACAGACCACAGCGCGCGCGAGATGCTAAAGCTCGTGGATCGGGCCTATCTGATCCACCGTGGCGAAGTGGTTTACGAAGGTGATGCGGCCAAAATGATCGACGATCCGAAGGCGCGGGAGATTTATCTCGGGCCGGAATTCAACATGTGAAGCCATGCAACACGACACTGTCACGGTCGAAAAGTTTTACACCAGCCACGAGGGCGAACTGAAATTACGCCTCATCGCCGGTGCGGCGGGGCTCAAGCGGGTCATCCGCGAGCCGACCGTGAACCGTCCCGGCCTGGTGCTTTCCGGCTTCACGCGCTACTTCGCCTACAAGCGGGTCCAAGCATTGGGTAACGCCGATGTTTACTATCTCAAATCCCTCTCTCCCGAACGCCGGGCCGAGTGTTATCAAAAACTCTTTGCGTACAAGATCCCCTGCCTCGTCTTCAGCCGGAATCTCCGGCCTGACCGATCGTTGCTCAAGCTGGCGGAAGAACATGATGTGCCAGTGTTTCAGACTCCGCTCATCACCATGAAGTTCATCAACCAGGCGACGCTGGCGCTGGAATCCATGTTCGCCCCCCGCGGCACGGAGCTTGGCAGCATGGTGGACATCCTGGGTGTGGGCGTGATCATCAAGGGCGAGAGCGGCATCGGCAAGAGCGAGAGCGTCCTCGCTTTGCTGGAGCGCGGTTATAGTCTCGTGGCCGACGATGTCACCAAGGTCACCCTCGTGGACGGGCGGGAAGTTGTCGGCACCAGCAACGATCTCACGCGTGATCACATGGAAGTGCGCGGTATCGGCATCATCAATGTCGCCGCCATGTTCGGCGTGAAAAGCACGCGACGGGAAAAGCGGGTGGACCTGGTCGTCTCGCTCAAATCCTGGGAACACGTTCCGGACGTGGACCGCGTGGGCATGGAACAGGAGTTCTCAAAGATTCTCGGCGTGGATGTTCCCCATGTGACGATCCCTGTCCGGCCGGGGCGGGACCTGGCGCGGTTGATCGAAGTGGCCGCTTTGCAGGTGAAGCTGAAAAGCTCCGGTTACAATCCGGCCAAGGAACTGAACGACCGGTTGCTGGCGCGCATGGCTGCGAACCAGAAGCTTTAGAATTCAGTCGCTTTGGAGTGGGGATTGGACTAATTATCCGGTACGCGATGAGCGCGAAAGAAGCCCCCAAATCAGAAGGCGCGCAGACCCGGGTGTTGACGGTGATCAACCGCCCCGGCATGCACGCCCGTCCGGCGGCGAATCTGGCGCGCACCGCCACCAAGTTCAAATGCGACATCATGATCGAGAAGGACGGTGAAACCGTGAACGCCAAGAGCATCATGGGCTTGATGATGCTCGCAGCCGGACCGGGAACGAAATTGACCGTCCACGCCACCGGCGCCGATGCGGTGGCTGCGCTGGGCGAGCTTGACGCGCTCGCAAAGCGGAAGTTCGATGTGCCGGAAGATTGATGGCAGCAAGTGCCTGACTGATCACCTCATGTCTGTTCCTGATCTCAACGTCAAATACATCGCGCACCTTGCGCGACTAGCCCTCACGCCGGAGGAAGAACAGAAATTTGGCGAACAACTGGGGCACATCCTCGAACACATCGAGAAACTCAAGCAACTCGACGTGTCGAATGTCGAACCTACTGCGCACGCCGTCCCATTGGTGAACGTTACCCGCGTCGATGAAGTGACTCCATCGCTTCCGCACGAGGACGCCTTGCGCAACGCGCCCGTGAAGAGAGCCGGTTTGTTTATCGTGCCGAAGATTGTCGAGTGAGGCGGTCGCCGCCTGATTTCTCAAATCTTTTGTCAGAAACCGGATGCCGTCTGGCAGTCTAAACACTTGGACGCTTTCGCCGCCTGTGGCAAAATTAGGTTCACGACCTGAGAAAGCCCATGCGATATCGACGCATCATCGTTTGTTTTTGGCTGAGTGCCGGGCTGAGTGCCTTTGCCTGGCCGGCAGATGAATTGCCGGCGCCCGCCGCACACCAGGTTGACTTCGCCAAGGAACTCCAGCCGCTGTTCGCCGAACGTTGCTACGATTGCCACGGCGAGAAGAAACAAGAGTCTGCCTTTCGCGCCGACAGCCGGGCGGACATTTTGAAAGGCGGCGACCACGGGCCGGCCATCGTTCCGGGCAAAAGCGCCGAGAGCATTCTCGTTCAGGTGCTGGCCGATGTGCACGAAGATCTGGCGGCGATGCCGAAGAAGAGGGAGAAATTCACCGCCGAACAGATCGGCCTCGTCCGTGCATGGATCGACCAAGGCGCAGTCTGGGAGGGCGGTGCGGCGAAAGCCTACACCTACAATACCAATCACTGGGCCTTTAAAGCGCCAGTGTCTCCAGCATTGCCCGCAGTCTCCGACAAATCCTGGACCCGGACGCCGATTGATAGTTTCGTCCTCGCCAAACTCGACAGGGAAAAAATAACGCCATCACCCGAGGCCGATAAGACCACGCTGTTACGTCGCCTCTCACTCGATCTCATCGGTCTGCCGCCGACGCCCGCGGAGGTGGATGCGTTTGTAGCTGACAAATCGCCAAAGGCCTATGAGAAACAGGTTGAACGATTGTTAGCCTCGCCGCATTACGGTGAAAAATGGGGACGCTCCTGGCTCGACGCCGCGCGCTACGCGGATTCGGACGGTTTCGAAAAGGACAAGACGCGCAATGTCTGGTTCTATCGCGACTGGGTGGTGAAGGCTTTCAATGACGATCTGCCTTACGATCAATTCATCACCAAACAACTCGCCGGCGACCTGCTGCCCAACGCTTCGCAAGACGATATTGTCGCCACCGGCTTTCTCCGCAACTCGATGATCAACGAGGAGGGCGGCATTGACCCGGAGCAATTCCGGGCGGAGGCGATGTTCGATCGCATGGACGCCATCGGTAAGAGTGTCCTTGGGCTCACCATCCAGTGTGCGCAATGCCACAACCACAAATTCGATCCCATCACTCAGGAGGACTACTACCGCCTTTTCGCTTTCATCAACAACGACCACGAAGCGCAGCGGGTCGTTTACACCCCCGAACAACAGATGCGCGTCGCCAATATCAATCGCGAGATCCGCGATCTGGAGCAGGGATTGCGTCATCGCACGCCGGATTGGGAGCAACGCCTGGCGCGGTGGGAAAGATCGGTGACCACGGATCAGCCGGTGTGGACAGTCATCCAGCCGGCGGTCGAGGAGATCACCACAGGAGGTCAAAAGTATCTGCCTCAACCGGATGGTTCGTTTCTCGCGCAAGGTTATGCGGTGTCTCGTTCCGGCACGCATTTCTGGCTCACCAACGAACTCCAGGGCGTGACGGCGTTCCGGTTCGAATTGCTCACCGACCCCAATCTGCCCTGCCACGGACCGGGTCGGTCGCTTCAGGGGATCTGCGCACTCACTGATTTCACCGTTGATGTTTCTCCGCTGAATTCCACCAACCAGACGCGGATCAAATTCAGCCAGACCACGGCGGATTTCGCTCAACCCGAATCCAAGCTCAGCCCGGAGCACTTCGACAAGGCTTTGCCGAACCGGGTCGTTGGGCCGGTCGCGTTTGCCAGTGACAACGACGACCGCACCGCGTGGGGAATTGATGCCGGGCCGGGTCGTCGTAACGCTGATCGCGTGGCCGTGTTCGAGTGCGCTACACCGGCCGGCTTTCCCGAGGGGACCATCTGGGACTTCCGTCTGGTCCAGCGGCACGGTGGCGCGGTGAACGACGCCCACCAGAACTTCAACATCGGCCGCTTCCGCCTCAGCATGACGACGAACGCTGGTCCGATCGTCGCCGACAAAGTGCCGAAGCGCGTGCGCGACATCCTGGCCATTCCGAGCGAAAAACGTTCAACGACGCAGATCGGTGTTTTGTTCAGTCATTGGCGGATGACCCAGCCGGAGTTCGCTGAAACCAACGAGCGCATTGAAAAGCTCCGGGCCCAATGGCCTGAGGGCGAGACCCAGTTGACGCTTATGGCACGCGATGAGATGCGGGACACCCGGCTGTTCAAGCGGGGCGATTTTCTCAAACCAGGCAACACCGTGAAAGCCGGGGTGCCTGGTTTCCTTCATCAGCTTCCGGCCGATGCCGACGGCTCGCGGCTGACATTGGTAAAATGGTTGATGAGTACGAACTCGCCCACGACGGCACGTTCGTTCGTCAACCGGGTCTGGCAATCTTATTTCGGCGCGGGCCTACTTGAAGCTTCCGAAGATTTCGGCACGCGCGCGGAATTGCCATCGCATCCCGAACTGCTCGACTGGCTGGCGTGTGAATTCATGTCGCCCGCAGAGTTTCCGCCTCGTCCGATACCTGCCAACCTGACAAAGCATCCAGCCACTCCTTGGAGTATTAAGCATGTTCACCGGCTCATTGTGAACTCCGCAACCTATCGCCAATCGTCGCGTGTGACACCTGAGCTTTACGCCAAAGATCCCTACAATCGTCTGCTTGCTCGCGGACCGCGCTTCCGGGTCGAGGCGGAAAGCGTCCGCGACATCGCGCTGGTCAGCAGCGGATTGTTGAATCCCGCACTTGGAGGCCACAGCGTGTTTCCGCCAGCACCGGATTTTTTGTTCCAGCCGCCGGCAAGCTATGGCCCGAAAGATTGGCCTGAATCCACCGGGCCGGACCGCTATCGCCGCAGCCTCTACATTTTTCGTTATCGCTCCGTGCCGTATCCGTTGCTGCAAACCTTCGACGCGCCCAATGGCGATTTCTCCTGCGTTCGCCGTCTGCGCTCGAACACGCCGTTGCAAGCGCTGGTCTCGCTCAACGAACCGATGTTCATGGAATGTGCGCAGGCCCTCGCCCGGAAGACACTCATCGAAGGTGGTAAGAGCGACAAAGAGCGAATTGATTTCGCTTTCCGTCGCGCGGTCTCCCGTCCGCCGACCGAGAACGAACGCAAGGAACTCCTGTCGCTACTGGAGAAACAGAAACAGCATATCGGCGACGGTTGGGTGAATGCAAACGAGCTGGCAACGGGCAGGAATGAAGTCACCGACCAGCTGCCGGCCGGCACAACGCCCACCCAACTTGCGGCTTACACCGTTGTGTCGCGTGTGCTGCTCAATCTCGACGAGACGATCACCAAAGAATAGTCATGAGTTGTCAGGACCATCTTTATTATGGCAAAAGCCCGCAGGAGATTTCGCGGCGCTGGTTCTTCGAGCAATGCGGTGTTGGCCTCGGCGCGATTGCCCTCGGCAGCTTGTTCCGCGAAACCGGCATGGCCGCACTCACGCCGAACAATCCGCTCGCCCCCAAGCAACCGCATTTTCAGCCGAAAGCCAAACGCGTCATCTTTCTCTTCATGGCCGGCGCGCCGAGTCATCTGGAATTGTTCGATTACAAGCCGCAGCTCGCCAAGTTCGATGGCACGCTGCCGCCCGCCGAGTTGATCAAGGATTATCGCGCGGCGTTCATCAGCCCCAATTCGACTTTGCTCGGCCCTAAATTCAAATTCGCCAAGCACGGGAAATGTGGCGCGGAACTGTCCGAGTTGCTGCCGCATCTGGCGACGATCGTGGACGACATCACCATCGTGAAGTCCATGCACACCGACGCGTTCAATCACGCGCCTGGCCAGCTTCTGATGAGCACGGGTGCGCAGCAGTTCGGGCGGCCCAGTATGGGCGCGTGGTGCAGCTATGGGTTGGGCACGGAGTCGCAGGACCTACCCGCGTTTGTTGTCTTCAGCACGGGGAAGAAAGGTCCCAGTGCTGGTGCCGGCAACTGGAGTGCAGGTTTTCTGCCGTCGGTGCACCAAGGCGTCATGTTCCGCAGCGTGGGCGATCCGGTGTTGTATCTTTCAAATCCGCCCGGCGTGGACGACGCCATCCAGCGCGCCACGCTCGATTCGATCAAGCGCCTGAACCAACAACGCCTCGATGTGGTCGGCGATCCGGAAATTGCCACGCGCATCAATTCCTTCGAGCTGGCCGCGCGCATGCAGACCGTCGCACCCGAGCTGATGGACATCACGAAGGAATCGAAAGAGACGCTGGAAATGTATGGCGCCGAGGCGGGCAAAGGTACGTTTGCCAATGCCTGCCTGCTCGCCCGTCGGCTCGCCGAGAAGGGCGTGCGGTTCATCGAGATTTTTCACGAAGCCTGGGATCAGCACGGCGCGCTCAAGAAGGACATCACGCAGAATTGCAAAGACACCGATCAGGCCGCCGCCGCGCTGATCAAGGACCTCAAGCAGCGCGGCATGTTGGATGACACGCTGGTCGTTTGGGGTGGCGAGTTCGGTCGCACGCCCATGGTCCAGGACAAGGCGGGTGACGGCCGGGATCATCATCCGAATTGCTTCACGATGTGGCTGGCCGGCGGCGGCGTAAAGCGCGGCGTGACTATCGGCGAGTCGGACGACTTCGGCTTCAACGTCACGCAGGACAAGATTCACGTGCACGATCTGCACGCGACGATGCTGCATCTGTTGGGTTTCGATCATACGAAGCTGACCTACCGCTTTCAGGGCCGCGACTTCCGGCTCACGGATGTACACGGCGAATTGGTGACGAAACTGTTGGCGTGAGCTGAATCGAATAGTGACTGCGAATGGTAAATCCAATCTTGCGATGAACAAACAAGTTTTGATTGTGACGCTGGCGCTTTTCGGCGCGGCCGCCTTTGCCCAGGAAGCGCAAAAGTCTGAACCAGGGGCGAAGGATGTTGCTTACACGCGTACAATCGCCGGGCGCGCCACAAAAATTACCTCAACGCTTGAACTGGCCGACCCTGCCAAATCAAACCGCGTTCACGGCATCATCGTACAGCAGTATCGTGATTTGAACATTATTCACGAGACCCGCGACATTCAGATCAAATCCGCGAAGGAGAAGGCCGGCGCGGACAAAGCCGCCACCACCACCGTCATTGAAGCAGCCCGCGCCGAGGCCAAGCCCAAGCTCGATAAACTGCATGGGGAATTTCTCGCGAAACTCTCCGCTGAACTGTCAACGGAGCAGGTGGAAAAGGTGAAGGATGGTTTGACCTACGGCGTCGCGCCGTTGACCTACGGCGTTTATCTCAAGATGTATCCCGAACTCACGGACGAACAGAAGATGCAGATCAAGGCGTGGCTCAATGAAGCACGGGAGCTGGCGATGGACGGCAGCACTTCGGATGAAAAGCACGCCGTGTTCGGTAAATACAAGGGCAAGATCAACAACTACCTTTCCAAGGCTGGCTATGATGCCAAGAAAGGCGAACAGAATTTGAAGCGGCCTGCTCCGGCTGCGTCTGAACCCCAAGCCAAATGACCATGAAACCCAATCCTGTCCACCTTGTTTTGCTCGCGTTCTTGACCACACTCGCGTCGCAGTCCGCCTTCGCCCAGTATCCCACCATATCCGCTGATGTCGCTGCTGAAGCGAATCGCCGCAAGGAAGCTGCTGACAAACTTTCCGACGAAGCCTTCGCAAAAGCGCAGCCGGCCATCAAGGAATGGGCCACGAAAGGCAAGCCGTATCTGCCCGGCGCGGCGGAGCCGAAGGATTTGCTTCAGGCCAAGATTCCCGCATTTCCCGGGGCGTGGGGTGGCGGCATGTATTCCTTCGGCGGGCGCGGCGGGAAGGTTTTTGTCGTGAAAAATTTGAACGACAGCGGACCGGGTAGTCTTCGCGAGGCCTGCGAAGCGGGCGGTCCGCGCATTGTTGTGTTTAACGTCGCTGGCATCATCAAGTTGAAGGAACGCATCCGGGTCCGCGCACCCTACATCACCATCGCCGGCAATACTGCGCCTGGCGATGGCGTTTGCGTCGCCGGCAACACCGTCGAGCTGGAAGCGCACGATGTCATCATCCGCCACATGCGGTTCCGCCGCGGCGAGACGTGGGTGGGCGAGCGCAATGATTCCATCGGCGGCAATCCCATCGGAAACATCATGATCGATCACGTCTCCGCGAGCTGGGGGTTGGACGAGAACATGAGCATGTATCGCCACATGCACGATCACGACGACAAGGAATCCACGCCGTCACTCAAGCTGCCGACGGTGAACATCACGATCCAGAACTCGATTTTCAGCGAATGTCTGAACACCTTCCATCACTCGTTCGGCAGCACGATCGGCGGATTGAACAGCACGTTCCATCACAACCTCTGGGCCAACAACGCGGGGCGCAATCCCAGCATCGGCATGATCGGCGACTTCACGTTCGTCAACAACGTGCTCTTTAACTATCGCCATCGGACCGTGGATGGTGGTGATCAGCGGAGCTATTACACCATCATCAATAACTACCTGAAGCCCGGTCCGGCCACACCGAAGGATCAACCCATTTCGTATCGTTTGCTCAAGCCCGAATCCGAACGCAGTCGCACCGTGTTCGACAACTTCGGTGTCGCCTACGTGAACGGCAACATCGTCGAAAGCAACGAGCGTGTGACCAAGGACAATTGGGATGGCGGTGTGCAGCCGGATTCACGCGGCGCGCGTGCGGAAGTGCTCGCGAAGATCCGGACCAACGCGCCATTCGCCCACGCCCCCTTGCCGATTCAACCGGCAGACAAGGCATATGAAACCGTGCTGGCTTCAGCGGGTGCGACGTTGCCCAAGCGCGATGCGGTGGACGAACGGATCATGCAGACCGTCCGCACCGGTGTCACTACTGCCAAGGCGGCCCCGGAAACCCGGCAGCAACTTGTGCAAAAGCCATACACGGAAAAACACATTGATGAGCAGATCGAACTGATCGGCAAAGGTATCATCACGAATCCGTCCCAAGTTGGTGGTTACCCGGAATACAAAGGTACACCGGATACGGATTCCGACAACGACGGCATGCCCGACGATTGGGAGAAGGCTCACGGCTTGAATCCGAATGACGTCAGCGACGCCAGCAGCGATCTCAATGGCGACGGCTACACGAACATCGAGGACTTCATCAATGGCCTCGATCCTCGCGCCAAGAAAGTGGATTGGACGGATTTGAAGTACAACGCGGACCCGCGGAGCAAGTGACGATTCCAGCAATGGAGTCAGCGACGGGAGCAGATTTTGGAAAATTTTTGGCAGTAACCTGCTGGGTGCGGTTATCGGGTCGGTGCTAGGCTTTCTCCACCCATGAAGCTGAAAGCGATTCCGTCCCGGACCCTGTTGTTTGCATTCCTTTGCGCCTGCATCATCCCCGGCGCCCACGCGACGTTGCTCACTTACGAAGGCTTCAATTACACCGCCGGCCTCAGCCTCACCAACGAGTCGGCGCTGGGTAGTGGCGGCAGCTTCGGTTGGGCCGGGCGTTGGATGGGCGCCAACACCGCCAATGCCACCAATGCCGCCAACAGCCTTTTCTACACAGACTCGGCTGGAAACATCCTCGTCACCAATGGTGGCAGCGTTGTGATCGGCACTCCCGCCGGAATCGCAGGAGTGAACGCCCAACCCAGTCGCAGTCTGGCGGTGGGCACGTTGAGCGGTTCGTCTTATTCCGGTCTTACCGGTGCCGGTACTTACTGGTGCAGTTTCATCATGCAATGGATCGGCCCGGTCACCGCCGGCAGCACCACGAACCAGTATGTCCGCAAAGGTGCTCTCACCTTCCGTACGGGCGCACTGACCAATGCCACCAGCGCCGGCACCGCCATCTTCACGGTGGGCAGCCCCAATGCCGCCAACCGGATTGGCACGCCCGTGGACACTTGGGCTACTTGGACAGGCAATGACGCCGGTGCGGGCACGCAGAACACCGGCCTCGCCGCCAGCACGGCGCCGTTGACCGCGCCGACCTTTGTCCTGCTGCGCATCGATCTTGATGGTGGGGCGGGCAATGACACTATCTACACCTGGTTCAACTTGACGAACCTCGCGGTTGAACCTTCCATCGCCACGGCGAGCACGACGAACAGTTCGGCAAATGAAAACGGATTGAACAACATCCGGTTCGATGCCAACGGGGCCAGCACGTCTGCGGGCGTCTCCGGCACGAATACCGTTCTCGCAGTGGATGAGATCCGATTTGGCGACACATTTACGGACGTCGCCCCGTTTTCCTCCGGCTTGGTGCAACCACCGACCATCACCGTCCAGCCGGCAAACGTCACCACGACCGAAACTTATCCTGCCACTTTCTCGATGACCGCGCTCGGCACGGCCCCCTTCCATTACCAATGGTATTTCAACACCAACACGCCGTTGTCTGACCAGACGAACAGTTCAATGACCATCGCTAGCGTAGCGCTGGCCGACGCCGGTGCGTATCACTGTGTCGTCACCAACGGCGGCGGCGCGAGCACAAGCTCGGTGGCCACGCTCACAGTACTTGCGCCTGTGCCACCTTCCATCTCTGTGCAGCCACAGAACTGGACCAACGCCATTGGGTTTCCGGCCACCTTCCCGGTCAGTGCCTCCGGTTCTACACCGTTGAGCTATCAGTGGTATTTCAACACGAGCACTCGGCTGACAAATCAAACCAATGCGACCCTGTCGTTCATCATCGCCTCTACCAATGACGCCGGCGTTTACACGGTGATCATCACGAACAAGTTCGGTTCGGTTACCAGCGATGTCGCCATGCTCACGGTCAGCGCATTCGGCGTGGCGCAGTTGCCCGCGTTTCCCGGCGCGGACGGCGCAGCCAAACTCGTCACTGGCGGACGTGGCGGCGCGGTGTATCACGTCACCAAGCTCGACAAGAATTTCAATGACTCCTCGACTGGCACGCTGAAATGGGCACTCAACCAGCCCGGTCCCAAGACCATCGTGTTTGATGTGGCCGGCGTTTTCTGGATGGGATTATATGGCGCGGAGAGCAACCACAACAACGGTTGGAATGCCGGCCAATCGCGCATCAACTGGTCCGGTAATACCACCATCGCCGGCCAGACCGCGCCCGGCCCGGTCATCCTCATGGGCGGCGTCACCAAGTTCGGCAGCGCGAACACCATCCTGCGGAATGTCACCATCGCCCCCGGTTACGGCATGCAAGGGTTCCACGAACCACCGAACAGCCCGACGCCCGGCGACTTCCCCGATTCCTACGTCTATGACGCGATTGATGTCAGCGGCAACAATTTCATGATGGACCATCTCACAACGCTTTACATCACCGACGAAGCCATCTCCTGCAACGAACTCGCTTACAATCTCACCGTTCAGAATTGCAACGTCGCGCAGGGCCAGAACTACCCGCAGGCCGATGCCGAGTCCAGCGGTGTCTCATACTCCGGTCATGCACTGGCGCACCTGTTGCAGGCTGGTTCAAATGCGAAGATCAGCATCTTGAACAATCTTTACGCGCACAACAAAGGTCGCCTGCCGCGCGTCGGTAGTGAAGTGGGCACGGGCGCATTAAACGATTTTCGCAACAACGTCTTTTACAACTGGCTGAGCACCGCCGGCGGCGGCGCGGGCGGCCAACCCAGCTTCAATAATTTCATCGGCAACTTCTATCTCGCCGGTCCCGGCGGCGATGATCCGGTGGGTGGCTCGAACAGCAACCTCACCACGCGGGCGGGCGGCACGGACATTTTCGGCGGCAGTGCCGTCACGCGCGCCTACGTCTCCGGCAATGTCCGCGACACCAACAAGGACGGCGACCCGAACGATACCAGTTCTGCCGACGCGAACTACACGTCCATTGTCGCGCAATCCTCCGCCAACGACGTGAGCATCGGGCTGACCTTGAGCGCCCACAACGCCTTCACCAACGTCCTGCGGCATGTCGGTTCGCGTTGGTGGGATCGCCCTTATGATTTCACACAAGGCAACACCAACGCCATTACCACGAACGATATCAATGCATACGTCAACCAGCGTCTCATCAAGGAAACCATCACGGGGACGGGCAAAATCATGGCTTGGGCGGATGACCCGTTTAATCCCGACGCCAATGAAGGCACGGAGTGGCGCGCACTGCTGGCGCTCCGTGCGGATCCGGTCACTGGCAACGCGCCGTTCAATCGTCCTGCGAATTGGGATACCGACCAGGACGGCATGCCGGACGGATGGGAAGCTGCGCACGGTTTGAATCCAAATGCAGCGAACAACAACAGTGACTTCGACAACGACTTTTACACCGATCTCGAAGAATATCTGAACGAACTTGCCGCCTGGCCCGCACCCGGACCGGTGCTGTTCACTGGCGACGCCGACAGCCGTTTCGCCCGCATCTTCAACTGGCGCGTCAACGGCACGCAGATCAACATCACCAATCTTGGCAACGTCACCACGTTCTCCTTCTGGCAGCCCAGCCGCTACGATACCGCGATCATCAGCAATAAAACCGTGCTTGTGGACGCCGTCGGCCAGCATGTCGGGACGTTGCGGTTGACCAACAACGCCACGCTCAACATCACCAACGGCTGGCTCAGTATCGCGAGCAATCTGAATATCAGTGCGAACTCGACCCTCTGCGTGCTTTCACCTGGCGGATTGCGGGTGACGAACAATCTTGTGAACGCCGGTACGCTGCTGCTCTCCGGCAATGCCGCGCTTACCGTCGGCGGCACATTCACCAACACCGGCACGCTGGATATCATGACTTGGACTGGCACGCTGCCCGCCGGCTTCGTGAATCAGGGTACGGTTCTGGATCGCAGCCTTATCACGTTGAGTTCCTTCGATGTGATCGGCACGAACTTCTCTGCCACCATCCAGGGCTACTTGAAGCACAGTTATCAATTGCAGTCCTGCGACGACCTTGGCAGCGGCTCGTGGCAGAATGTTGGTTCAGCCATTCCCGGCGCGAATGCGCCGATCAACTTCACACACACCGACGGCGCTTCAGCCAATCAGCGCTTCTATCGCATAATTGTCAGCCCCTAAGCTGTATGAAACTGCGAATCGCTTTCTGGCTCGTGACGGCGCTCGCTAAGACCGTCAACGCAGACGCAGTGTCATTCCAAAAAGAATGATGGCACAAACCGGATGGTGACTTTGATGAATCTGCATTACCGTTTCGGCACTCAATCTCACTCCTAAATTGAAACCCTTACCTCTCTCTTTGTTCGCCGCCGCGCTTCTGCTCGGGACGCACCCTGCCGGCGCGGCGTTGCTGGTCTATGAAGGCTTCAATTATGCTGCCGCCAGCGGACTGACCAACGCGTCGGGTGCCAGCAACGGAAACAGCTTCGGCTGGGCAGCGCGTTGGTATGGTGCGCCCAATCCGCTTTCGACCAACTTCGTCGGCAGTTTGGGTTACACCGATCTGAATGGTAACTCACTTGCCACCGACGGCGGCAGTGTGGTGATCGGCAACGGCCTGACCCCGACTGCGGCAATCAATGCTCAGGTCACCCGTAGTTTCGCGCTGGGCATCACCAACGCCGCCGGCAATACGTACAGTGGCCTGACCAACTCTGACGGTGGCACAACCACCTACTGGATCAGCTTCACGATGCAATGGACTGGTTATCCGACCGATCCGAGTGTCAGCACATCGAACCGTTACTATCGAAAGGGCGATCTCGTCCTTCGCTCGGGGTCTCAAACGAACGGCACCAGCTCCGGCACCGAACGGTTGAATGTAGGTCGGCCCAACGCGAACAGCTTCCCGGGCACACCGGTGGACACCTGGGCGTTTTGGACGAACGGCGATGCCGGTGCCCTCCTGTCAACGGTCACCACCACCAATCCCCTCAACCAACCTACCTTTGTCGTGATGCGACTCGAAGTGGACGGTTCGGTGGCCACGCTGGACCCTGCTTACCTGTGGGTCAATTGGACCAATCTCACCGTCACCCCGCCGCTGGCGGCCGCGTCGGGGACGAACACCGCACAACTGACCGGTGTCAACAACATCCGCCTCGACGCCAACAACCAGAACGCGTCCGGCACCAACACGGTCCTACGCTTTGATGAGTTCAGGCTTGGTACCTCGTTCATCGATGTCGCCCCGCTGTCAGGCGTCGAGCAGCCGCCGTTTATCTTCTCGCAACCCGAAGACCACATAGTCACTGTCGGCGATACCACCAGCTTCACCGTCTCGGTGGCCAGTTCCAGCACCCCGGGTTACCAATGGTATTTCAACACCAACACCCCGGTGGGAAATAACACCAACGTCCTGGTGATTGCCAACGCCCAATCTGGCGACGTGGGTCAATACTTCGTCATCATCACCAACGCCGGTGGTGCCGCGACCAGTCAGGTGGCCACACTCACCATCGTGCCGCCGGCGCCCGCCGAAATCGTCACGGATCCCGTCAGCCGGACGGAGATTGCCGGGAGTTCCACGACGTTCTCCGTGGTCGCCGCGGGCACCCCGCCGTTGCGGTATCAGTGGTATTTCAACACCAACACGCCACTGGGCGACCAGACCAATGCGACTCTGACACTCCTCAATCTCCAGTCCAACGACGCCGGCGCCTATTCAGTCATCGTGACTAACAACCACGGCGCCGACACCAGCGCCGTTGCCATCCTCACCGTCATTCCGCCCTTCGAGCGGTTGCCCGCGTTTCCAGGCGCGGACGGTGCGGCGCGCTACGTCACCGGTGGTCGCGGTGGCGATGTGTATCACGTCACCAAGCTTGATCAGAGTTTCAGCAATAACGCCCCGGGCACATTGCGATATGGTCTGTCGAGCGCCACCGGGCCACGCACGATTGTCTTCGATGTCGCCGGCACCTTCTGGCTCGGGCGGTACGGCACGGAACGCCCCGAGTATGACAGCGGCTGGGACGCGCAATCCCATTACTACATTCCTGACAACATCACCCTCGCCGGCCAAAGCGCACCGGGTCCGGTCATCATCATGGGCGGGGTCACCAAGCCCGGCGGTTACAACGTCATCCTCCGCAACATCACTTTCGCGGCGGGTTACGGCATGAGGACGTTCAACGAACCGGACAGGGTTCCGCCTCGAATCCCAACCCCGGGTGATTTCCCCGATAGCTTCATTTTTCCGGCGGTGGAAGTCGGCGGCCAGAATGTGATGCTAGATCACCTCACCATACTCTATGCGTCGGCCTCAACGGTTTCGTACCGGGAGACGGCGGCGAATTTGACAGTTCAGTATAGCACGATCGCGCAGGGCCAGAACTATCCGCAAGGCGACCCGAATGTTGCCGGCGGTTACCGGGGCTTCTCGTACGGCTCGGTCGTACAGTCCGGCCCGAACGCGAAGATCAGCGTCCTCAATAACCTCCATGCCCATTTCATCAGCGACCTCGTCGTCGTGGGCAGTGAGGTCGGCCCGGGCTCCTTTAACGACTGCCGCAACAACGTCCTTTACAACTGGCTCAGTTGGGCCAGCTACAGCGCTGGCGCCGGCCGGCAATGCGACAACAACATCATCAATCAGTTCTACCTGGCCGGTCCGGGCGGCGACAGTGTCTCCAGCACCAACATCATCTCCGCGCCGGGGCAAACGAACATCTTCGTCGGCAACGGCACTACCAACACGCGCGCCTACGTCACGGGCAATCTCAAAGACATCAACCAGGACGGCGACCCGAACGACCCGAATTCCGCTGACAGCGACCACTTGCAAAGCGGCCTGCAATCCACCGCCTATGACGTGAACATCGGCCTGACGCTGCCCGCGGCCACCAGTTTCACCAATGTACTCCGCCACGCTGGCGCGCGTTGGTGGGTGCGCCCCTACGATTTCACCCTTGGCAATACCAACGACATCACCACCAACGACATCGCCGCCTATGTGGACCAGCGGCTCATCAAGGAGACCGTTACCGGCACCGGCAAAGTCATGGCCTGGGCGGATGATCCCTTCAACAGCAGCCCGGCCGAGGGTTGGGAATGGCGCGCCCTGCTGGCTTTGCGCGCTGACTCGAACACATATTCCGCCCCGTTCAACCGGCCCGCCAACTGGGATACCGACGGCGATGGCATGCCCGGCGCCTGGGAAATTGCGCACGGCCTCAATCCCAACGCCGCCAACAACAACGCAGACTTCGACACCGACGGTTACACCGACCTCGAAGAATATCTCAACGACATCGCCGCCTGGCCTGCGCCCGGCGTCATCCTGTTCAACAACAACACGAACAACCGATATGCCGAAATCTTCAACTGGTCCGTGTATGGCGTGACCGTGAACATCGCCGGGACGAACACCAGCACGTATTCACGTTGGCAGCCGAGCCGCTACGACACCGCACTTATCAGTAACAACACCTGCGTGGTGGACGCCGTTGGCCAGCATGCCGGTAAACTGCGCCTCACTGACAACGCCTCGCTCAACATCACCAGTGGCTGGCTGAGTGTATCGAACAACTTCGAGAATAATTCCGGCTGCACCGTCTGTGTGCTCTCACCTGGCGGATTGCGCGTGACGAACAATCTCGTGAATGCCGGCACGCTCTTGCTCTCGGGCAATGCCTCGCTCAATGTCGGTGGCACATTCACCAACACCGGCACGCTCGACATCATGACGTGGAACGGCACATTGCCCGCCAGCTTCGTCAATCTAGGCACGGTGCTGGATCGCAGCCTGATCACTTTGAGTTCCTTTGGCGTCAGCGGCACAAATTTCATCGTCACGATTCAGGGCTACGCGAAGCACAACTACCAATTGCAGTATCGCGACGACCTTGGCAGCGGTTCGTGGGAAAACGTCGATTCAGCAATCGCGGGCGCAAACGCGCCGATCAATTTCATACACAGCGGCGGGGCAACGGCGGTTGAACGCTTCTATCGCGTGCTGGTCAGCCCATAAGCTGCATGAAACTGCGAATCGCTCTCTGGCTCGCGACGGCGCTCACACTCCCAGCCAGCGCGGACGATTCGCTCAAGCTCTGGTACACGCAACCTGCGGCGAAGTGGACTGAAGCGCTACCAATCGGCAACGGCCACATGGGCGCGATGGTGTTTGGGGGCACAGCCAGTGAGCGGATTCAGTTCAACGAAGACACCCTCTGGCGCGGCAAACCACATGATTACGTCCGCGAAGGGGCGCTGGCAGCGTTGCCGGAAATCCGGCGACTCGTGTTCGAGGGCAAGGCAAGTGAAGCTGGCCGGCTCGCCCGGGAGAAAGCCATCAGCGATCCCGTGCGGCAACTGCCGTATCAGCCCTTCGGTGATTTGCGGTTGACCTTTCCCGGCCACGAGCGGGCGACAAACTATCGTCGCGAATTGGATTTGGATTCCGCGCTCGCGAGCGTGAGCTACGAAGTCGGCGACGTGCAGTTCGTGCGCGCTGCGTATGCCAGTTATCCCGATCGCGCAATCATTCTGAATGTCATGGCGACGAAGCTTGGACAAATCAACTTCACGTTGAGGATGGACACTCTGCATACGAACTCGCAATCGCGTGCCACCGTGGCCGAAACGATTGCGCGTGACATCGTCGCGAACACGCTGGTGATGACGGGGCGCGTTCAAGATGACGGCTTGCGCTTTGAATCGCGGGTCCGCGTCATCGCTTTCGGCGGAAAAATTTCCACGTCTGAGGATGCCATCACCGTCGAAAACGCTAACTCCGCCACGCTGCAGTTGGTCACGGCGACGAGTTTTAGAACTTATCAAGACATCAGCGCCGATCCCGCCGGGCGTTGCGCGAAAGCCTTGGCCAATTTGAGCAAGCGTCGGTTCTCCGATGTGCTGGCCGATCATTTAGCCGATCACCGAAAACTTTTCCGCCGTGTCAGCCTCGATCTTGGGCGCACCTCGGCGGCCAACTTGCCGACGGATGAGCGGTTGAATCGAATCAAAAAGGACGGCCTAGCCTCTGATCCGGCGCTGGCGGCGCTGCATGTTCAGTATGGCCGTTACCTGCTCATTGCCAGCAGTCGGCCCGGTTCACAACCGGCGAACTTGCAGGGCGTATGGAACGAGGAGATGAACCCGCCGTGGGAAAGCAAGTGGACACTAAATATCAATGCCGAGATGAATTACTGGCCAGCCGAGATCGGCAATCTCAGCGAGTGCCACGAGCCGTTCTTCGACCTGATTGATGACCTCACCATTACCGGCGCCCGCACGGCAAAGCAGCAATATGGCTGCCGGGGTTGGGTGGTGCATCACAACACCGACCTCTGGCGCGGGGCGGCGCCCATCAACAACGTGGACGGCTTCTGGCCCACTGGTGGCGCGTGGCTCTGTCATCATCTCTGGGAACATTATCTGTTCACCGGCGACAGAAAGTTTCTGAAGCAGCGTGCCTATCCCGCGATGAAGTCAGCGTCGCAATTCTTTGCGGACTTCCTGGTCAAAGACCCGAAGACCGGCTACCTCGTTACGAGTCCATCTCATTCACCCGAGCAAACGCCGCCGAATCGCCCGCTCTTCACACCCGGCCCGACAATGGACAATCAGCTTATTCGCGCGCTGTTCACTTACACAATTGATGCCGCAGAAATTCTCGGCACGGACAAAAAGTTCGCCAAGCAACTTGCCGACTTGCGCGCACAGCTGCCGCCCAATCTCATCGGCAAGCACGGCCAGTTGCAGGAGTGGCTCGAAGACTGGGACGCGCCGAACAACAATCATCGCCATATGTCGCCGCTGTGGGGGTTGCATCCCGGCTGGGACATCACGCCCGCCGACACGAAGGTTTTCGATGCCGCCAAGCTGTTGCTGAAATGGCGCGGGAACGGCAGCACGGGCTGGAGTTTTGCGTGGCGCATGCCGCTTTGGGCTCGCGTGGGCGACGGAGATTTTGCGTTCAGCCAGTTCGAGGGCCTGCTGCAACGCCGCACGTTGCCGAATCTTTTCGATCTCTGCGGTCCGTTCCAGATTGACGGCAACTTCGGCGCAAGTGCGGGCGTGATGGAGATGCTGTTACAAAGTCACGAGACCGAAGCCCGCGACCCAAGAAAGCGCACCCACATCCTCACCCTCCTTCCCGCGCTGCCGAAAGCCTGGCCGAATGGCTCAGTCAAAGGCCTCCGCGCCCGGGGCGGCTTCGAAGTGGATCTGGAATGGATGGATGGAACGCTTACCAAAGCCGTGATTCACTCAAAGCTTGGTGAGCCTTGTAAGTTGAGTTACGCCGGCCGTGAAATCGAATTGAAGACCAAAGCTGGCGGTCAACACGCTCTCAACGCCCAATTTGGCTTCCTGAGGTGAACCCTAATCCGCGTTTTCTTGCCTTGGACAGATCATAAATACCCCTCACTCCTCCCATTGCTGCTGTGACGACAGCCCGTCCACTCCATTGTTCATGAACCTCATGGGCAGCAACGCCCCCGACAGGTTGCGATTGTTGTACCACGCCCTTTGGTAACCCGGGCGCAACGCGTCCACGCACGGCGGATAAGTGTTCACACCCGGGGGGCCGGGATCTTGCACGTTACAATCGAGGACCGGCGTCGGCGCGGGAATCAAACCGGCCGGGCATTGCCGGACGCGCAGCGCGTTGGCCGTGTCCAGCGCAATCACATTGTTGCCGAAGACCGCGTGCCGCATGTCGGTGTAGGTCAGGCCGCCTTCCGGTCGGGCGGGTTGCGTCACCCACGCCGGATAGCGGATGATGTTGTTGAGCACCGTCACGTTGGTCACCGTGCCATTCGTGCCGGTGGCGCACACGTCGCACACGCGCAATCCCCAGCCATTTGCATTGTTAAGCACAACCTCGTTGTCGAGAAAAGTGATCGAATCGAACTCAGCCATCGGGTGGCTGTTCACGTCCAGGCCGTAGTCCACGTTGATGAACCGGTTGCTGCGGATGAACACATGACCTATGTCTTCCGCCGCCCTCTTGTCCGGCTCGAAATAGACCGCCGTTCCGCAATCCTGGACCAGGCAATCTTCCACATGCACTGCCGCGAATGCATGGGAATAACCGAATTGCGATCGCATCCCGCTCACTGTGCAGCGCCGGATGACGGCATTGGTCAGTGTGTTCGGCGGCATGGCCGCCAGGAACAACACTGTCACCCCATCGTTATTGTTGGTGGCTGAATCCGTGAAGACGCAATCCTCGACCAGGACGTTGCCCAGTTTCCGCGGCTGACCCGTGGCCGTGGCCAGCAGGAACATCGGAAAACACTCGCGCCACGGTTTGGTGCCGAACCGGATGATGCGCAGGTTGGTGAACTTGAGATTGTTTCCGTAGAGGAAAATGGCCCCAACCATGCCTTGCGTACCGCTGGCCCAGAGGGTGGCCGCGTTGGTATCAAACGCGCGCCAGGCCATGTGGCCCGGATCCCCGGCATCGAGATACCGCAAGACCGATGGCTGGCGGATTGACACGGGCGACTGGCCGTATTGCATTGTGACTTCCTTGAGCGCGTACGCATTCACTCCGGCTTCCTTGCTCGTCAGGAGCACCTCCAATTGGTCCGTGGCCAGCGGCGCAAATGTGCACACTTGAAGTCCGGCGGCTGTGCGGGGCTGTTGCGTGAACGGCACGTCGTACATCTGGCCTGTCGCTTCATTGCGCGCCCGGATCAGGAACGTTGCCGCGGGTCCGACCCGATTCGTCAAAAGCGTCTGGCAATGCCAGTGCAGGTTGAGTTGTCCGATCGTAGTCCCCGGCGCAAATGGCAACGTGATGCTCACCATGCTTTCCGGTCCGCTCGCCCACCAGCTCGAGGGTCTGCCGTCCACCGCGGAAAAAATCGCATGCACATCGCCCAGCCGGCTGACGCCACCACCGGGAATCAGTGCCCGTGGCACGCTCGCGCTGTTGCCCGTCACTTCCACTTCCGTCAGGCCATAGAATGCTGCGCCCGGCTCGCGTTGTTCCATCCACAACTGCAATTCACCGGCTTCCACGCCCACCGGCACCACATCTACGAGACCGGTGCTGACCAGGGACGTGCAAGTGTAGGCGTTTGTCGGATACAACCGCGAACACACCTTGAACGCCGCCGCGCGCCCCGCCCGCTGCGTTCCTGCCAGGTAGGCTTGACTCCATCGCAATGTCACCGAATCCACCCGCGCCGTGCTCGTCAGCGGGATGTTCAGCCAGATCGGCTCGCCCACGGTGGTCTTGGGCACGCCGTTGCCGTTGCAATCGAGCACGAGATTATGCACTTCAAATCCGTCGCAGGCACCCTCGCCAAAGATGAAGCCCTCGATCCACGCATCCCATACATCCACCAATTTGATCGTCGTCGCGTTCGTTCCCGTCGAGCCCGCCCCGATATGCTTGCATCCGGGATTTGCGGTCTGACGCTCCTGCGCCTTCCAACCGCGTGTCTGGAACTCGCCCGGAGCATACAGGAACGCATCGTAGAAGTTGTTCGTGCGCCAGATGTCGTCCAGCGCCGCGGCGGTGCCCGCCGCCCATGCGCGTGCCGGACTGGTGCCGTCCAGTGGCGGAGTCGTGCCGCCGCCGGGCGCGAGCCAGTGCGGTTTGACAACGCTCAACGTTACCACGGCAGGTTCGCTGGTGAATTCACCGTCGTTCACCGTATAGGTAAAGACTGCTGGACCTTTTTGGACGCCGGTTTGAAACGTCACCGTGACCAAGCCGTTGGAATGGATCAAGGTCCCCAGGGCAGGCGTCAAATTGGAAACGATCGAATAATTCAGCGTTCGCCCGGGCGGCCCCATGCCTTGCAAGGTGAAGTTGGAGCTGGAGTTGATAAACACAGTTTCCCACATCGTCGCCGCCACGGGACCGATCTCGAACGCATCCCGTTCGCGACTGTGAATTTTCAATTCATCGATCACCCCGGGGAAATTGGCCGCGCCCGGCGCGGTGCCGAGCAGCAACGGTGAACGGCTGCCACGGATTCCACCGGTGGCCGTTCCGACTTTGCGGCCATTGACGTACGCGTTGGCCAACCCGCCGTTGAATGTGACATCCACTCTGGACCACAGGCCATTGGTCAGCACTGTTGGCGTCCACAGATCGAGCGTTCCGCCGGTGTTGGTGGACACGAGTTGCAACCGTGCCGTGCCGGGCGACTCAACGACTGCGGCAAGAAACCAACCGTTGCTCGCGCCGTTGCCGCAACTCATCACGCCGTACCGGCCGGCCGCGAGATTTTGCGGCCGAACCCAGCAACCAAAACTGAACGCACCCCCGCTCGCTGGCAGAACGTTGTAGTCATCATTTGCAAGGATCACCACTCCGGTGCCGAGATTCACGCCCTGTCCGCTGTAGCCAGTGGTTCGCGCGGCGGGATCAATGAGCATCGCATGCTGACCATTGAGACTCTCATCCGTACAAAAACTCCCGCTGCTTTCCTCGAATCGCCAGTGGCCTTTGAGCGTGACCTGTTCCAGCGAGAGCGCATTCGTGTAAACCCGGATATCGTCCAGGCTGCCGAGAAAACTATCGAAGCCGCCAATGCCGCCGCCGAAGAACACCGGGCCGGCATGAGTTGGGAGACTGCCGTTGCCGCGCCCAACCAATCGGTTGTCCAGGTAAATGCTGCCGGCCACCCCGTCGTGTGTGACCGTGAGTTGATGCCATTGACCTGGCAACAGCAACGTCCGGCCGGTGACACTGAGCGAACCGCCGGCGCTCGAGAACACAAAATCATTCGTGCCCGGCCCGGGTGTCCGAAGCGCCACCAGCCAACCGGTGCTGTTGGTCTGGTTGCCCATGATCCCTCGCGAGCCGACCGTCAACGCACTGGGTCTGAACCATAGCGAGACGCTGAACGGCTGACCGGCGGGCGGCAGGACGCGGTAATTCGTGTTGCTCACCCAAACGCGGCTGCCCCCGGCGCTCATCGACGCACCGTTGAACAGCAACGCCCCCGGGCCGATGCGTCCCGTGGTCCAGGTCGTATTGGAGAGACTGAGTAAGGCAGCGTTGCCGGTGGCTTCGCCGACGGACGTGCCGGCGCCTTCGTCCAGTTGCCAGTAACCAGTCAACCCGGGGATCGGCGCGCCCACGTTACGCAGCCGGAAGAACTGCTGTGGTTTGGACTGCGACATCCGGGCTGATCGCCCCTCGTTGTTGGTCTGGTAAAGCCCGGGTGAGAGCCGGCTCCAGATCGGCTGGAGACCGTTGGCCTGTTCCAACACCCAATTAGTGAGCGCGCCGGGCCAGAAGACCACGATCTCACCTTGCGCGTTTGTGATGGAGAGCTGCGGAGCCTGTGCGGGCACTGGCGTCGGCGAAAGGATTCCGCTGGAACAGAGAACCAGGCAAAGCAAAGCCACCCGCAGGACATTCATGGTAGCAGTCTCGAATCACTCGTCTCACCACGCAAGCCGTTTTACATCTTCCTCATTCCTGCTCTTCGGCATTTGACATCAGACCTTTGACTTTGAACCTTAGACTTCACTATGCCTTTCAACGCCGTCGCCCTGACCATCGCCTCGTTCTTTGCGTCTGCTGCGCTCCTTTGCGGCCAATCACCTGGCGCTCCATCGGAAGTCAGACAGCCTGTGACCCCTGACGCACCCAGATCACAACTGACGGCTCATAGCCCTCAGCCGTCCAACCACCCCTACAAAATCGCCGTGGTGGATCTGATGATCCTCAAGCGCCAGAAGCTTGGTGCGTTTCAACTGACGAAAGACATTGGCGCGGATGGCGTGGAAATCGACATGGGCGGGCTGGGTGAACGCGAGACATTCGACAATCAGCTCACCAACGCCGCCACCCGCCAGCAGTTTCTCGACAAGGCGAAGGAACTGGGGCTGGAGATTCCGTCGCTCGCGATGACCGGGTTCTTTGCGCAATCGTTTGCCGAGCGGCCCACTGTGCCGCGGATGATCCAGGATTGCGTGGACACGATGAAAGCGATGGGCGTGAAGGTGGCGTTCCTGCCGCTGGGCGTGAAAGGCGATCTCACCAAGAACCCCGAACTGCGACCGGCGATTGTCGAGCGACTGAAGATGGCGGGGAAGATTGCGGAACAGGCGGGAGTGGTGATCGGCGTGGAGACTTCGCTTTCGGCAGCCGAAGACGTGAAGTTGCTGAATGATGTCGGCTCGTCAGCCATCAAGATTTACTTCAATTTCGCCAACGCGGTGAAAAACGGGCGCGACATCCCAACGGAGTTGCGCACGCTGGGCAAGGACCGCATCTGCCAGATCCATTGCACGAACGAGGACGGCGTCTGGCTGGAGAACGATCCCAAGGTTGACCTGCCCAAGATCAAGCAGACGCTCGATGAGATGGGCTGGCGCGGCTGGCTGGTGATCGAGCGTTCGCGCGACGCCAACGACCCACGCAACGTGAAGAAGAACTTTGGCGCGAACACAGCGTTTCTGAAGAAGGGCTTCCAAGGCGGCCAGCATTAAGATCGATTTGGAAATCAAGAACTCAGGAATCGCGGCCTGACTCCACGCTTTCCTGAGCTCCAAATCTCCCGCCTCACGCCAAATCCGGGCTTGCTTTCGTGCCCCGCTTGTCTATTTTCCACGCTCCCCAAACGGGGTTCGACAAGAACATTTAGATACCAGCAAGCTTATGGCAGTTTCAGCTAACGACCTCCGCCGCGGCCAGGCGATCGATTACAACGGCGACGTCTGCGTCGTCCTCGAGGTGCAACACCGCACGCCGGGCAACCTCCGCGCCTTCGTCCAGGCCACGCTCCGCAGCATCCGCACCGGCAAATCCTCCGACGTGCGCTTCAGCTCCACGGAAAAGGTCGAGACCGTCCCGATGATGACCACGAAGATGGAATTCAGCTACAAGGACGGCGACGATTATGTGTTCACCGACCCGGAATCTTTCGAGACTGTGACGCTGATTCCCGAACTCGTGGGCGACGCGAAAAATTACCTCGTCGAGAACGGCGTGGTGACGGTGACGTTCGTGGACGAAAAAGCCGTCTCCATCGAAATCCCGGCGAGCGTGGTGCTCACCGTGACGGATGCGCCCGAAGGCGTGCGCGGCGACTCGGCCAACAATGTGCAGAAAGCTATCACCGTGGAAACCGGCATCACCGTGCAGGCGCCGCTGTTCATCAAGACCGGCGAGAAGATCAAGATTGATACCCGCACCGGCAAATACATGGAACGCGCGTGACCTGAACGGCGTAGGATATTTTCAACCACATCAAAGCCCGCCAAGTGCGGGCTTTTTGCTAACCGTCTCGACCGCCGAACCGCAAAGTCTCCCGCATCTTTCAAGTGCACTGGCCCAAAAAATGGAAACCCGCAGCGTGGCGGAACCAGCAAATAGACCTATTGGACGCGGGCGCGGTAGAACCGTGCCGAATTAGTCGCTTTGGTATCTGTGATTTCAATCAGGTTGCCGGTACTAAATACTGATTTTACGGTGACCCAGATAATCGGCGAAGAGAGATTGGTGGTTTGCTCAACAACATAGCTGACGCCAGGTTGTCCCGTGAAGCTCAGGCTGAAATTTGTTTGGCTCAATCCCGCTGGCAGTAAAGTCACAGGAATAAGCGGCACGACCTGAACTATGACATTGGTGCTTACGCCCGCCGGATGGTCAGCATTATACGCGGTGAACGTGACAACATAGTCGCCGGGACTTGTCCAAGAATGAAATACTCCTAATTGGCTCACGTTTGTCAGGTTAGTGCCGTCGCCGTAGTTCCACTCTACACGACTAACCCGGCCTGTTGTCTGGCCAAGCAGCCCCATGGATCGGTTTACAACGACAAAAGGCCAATTAGGGAGAAGTCCTACGGCGAGCGGCCCAGTGAGAGCGGACTCCAATACTTGGTCACAGCCCATCGAAGGTGATGCGGTCCACGGCTCGCCGTCAATATCGAGCCCTGATACATAGAGTAAACTGGCCGTGTTGCGGCAGGGAGAAGTCGTTGCGATGTGTTTGTCATCGAGCAGTTGGGGGTCAGAACTGATGTTTCCCGTGCCGGATTGAGGAGGCCAGATGCAGCTGTAAGCAGGTTGCGCAGTTCCACCGCTATAGTTGTTATTGTTTGGCCAGTCGTTGTTATAGATAATGGAATTCCGCACTAGGCCACCGCCGCCGCTAAAGTTTTCGATTCCGCTCCCCGCACCCCCAAAGCCTCTTTTGTTGAATGTGACTGTGCAATTGTAAATGAACACTCGGTAGCCGCCGCCGCCGCCAAGCGCCGAGTAATTCCATGTGATAAGGCTATTGGTAAGTGTAGAACGATTGGCTCCTCCTCCGAACTGCACGGCAGTGTTCCCGCTCAAAATACAACGGTCAAGTGAGCCTTGGTAAACGCCACCACCATCCCTCGCCGCGTTGTTGACAATGCGACATTCGCTTATTAACGCTGAGACCGAAGAACACCAAGCTCCTCCGCCGTCTTGGAGCTCTCCAACAATTGTATTGGTTGGAAACCGAACGGCCCCACCCTGAAGTGTAAATCCCCTTAGAACCGCTCCATTCGTAAGCCACGCGCACCGTACTGCCAAGGGTCCGTTCGTAGATATTGGATCCCACGCGCCCTGAATCGTCGTAACTAGGTAACCATTGACGCTTGCGACGGTCAAAGCTTTGTCCAAAGCGACGCGGTTGGTGAGGTCCGCAACCATAGCCTTACCTCCCGTTGCGTAAACTCCATTTGTAACAAGCACCGTGTCACCCGCAGAAGCAGCCTCAATCGCATCCTGAATGTTCGTCGCCGCCGTGCTCCAATCCGAGTATGGTGGCGTCGGATTGGGGCTGTCCAGGCTCACGTAGCGTGTCGCTGCAAAGGAGATTGCCGGAGCGAGCGGGCAGCAAAAGATTACGGCAGATAAGATTTGCGGGTGAAATCTCATGGCAGGATTCATTTATCACGGCACGGTTAGGTGCACAACTTGGATTTTTCCATCCGAACATTTTCCGCGGTCATAATTGCTTATCTAACGACAGCTGTCCCTAAAGTCGTCGTGAAGACGACCACAGTGCATCACTGCCGATGGGTGGCGTACTTGCCAAACTCCGCGTTGCTGGCAACTTGAGCGCCATGTCAGTTAGAGTTCATTTTCTGGTTTTGCTCGCACTGTGTCTTGTGGGCTTGAGTGCGTGTGCGGATTCGGCCACGAATTCGGTCGCGGCCACCAACAAGCTCCAGACTTATCAGGTCAAAGGCGTGGTCGTAGCGCTGGGCGAGGACGGGAAGACCGTGAAGATCAAGCACGAGGAGATTCCCAGTTACATGGCGGCCATGACGATGGAGTTCGAGGTGCGCGGCACGAACGAATTGCGCGGACTGGCGGCGGGCGACAGCGTCGCGTTCCGCATGCTGGTCACGGAGGACGACGGCTGGATCGACCAGATCAAGAAGCTGGACGCGCCCAAGGTGGAGTTGCCTCAGGGCATCCGCATCGTGCGCGACGTCGAACCGCTCGAAGCCGGCGACCTACTGCCGGAGTACCGCTTCACAAATCAATCCGGCAAGGCCATCAGCACGCTCGATTATCGCGGGCGCGCGCTGGCGCTCACGTTCATCTTTACGCGTTGTCCGTTTCCCACGTTCTGCCCACGCGTCACCGGTGGCCTGGCGGATGCGCAGTCGTTGATGCTTACGAATCATCCGTCGGTGACCAACTGGCATCTGCTCTCGTTGACGATTGATCCCGAATATGACACGCCCGCCATCCTCAAGGATTACGCGCAACGCAACGGCGGCGTGCAACGCTACTGGACCTACGCCACGGGTTCGTTGCTGGATCTGACCGCCGTCGCGGAACAGTTCGGCCTGCAATTCTGGCGGGATACACCGGGTGGTCTGCCCAATCACAATCTGCGCACCGTGGTGATTGACGCCGCGGGTCGCGTGCAGACGAACCTGGTCGGTAATGCGTGGACGGGCGAGCAACTGACGATGGAAATCATCAAAGCGGCCCAAGTGAAAGCGCCTTGATTCAGCAAATGGATCCGGCGGTCGGCGACTAGCGCACCATGCCGTCTTTGCGCATGGCGGCCACGACTTTGGCAGTAAGTCTGTCCACTTCCACCAGCCGGTCGCTGTCTTCCTTCAGCGTGGTGCGGGTGATCGTTGACCAGATGCGCTTCCCGCTTTTCAGATTGTAGAGGCTGGTGTCGAGGTAAAGGTATTGCTTGGTGGTGCCCCAGCTTGCCCCCATGTCCATGAAGGCCACGGAGTAGTAATCATACCAACCGTAGCTGTAGTAACTATCGAAGCCAGTCGTCACGGGCACGTAGGCCTCCGGGCGGGCTTCGACTTGCCGGCTGGTGGAGGAGCTGTTGACGAGGCGGACGATCATTACCGAATCGGCGCCGCCGGTGGTGAAAGCTTTGGCGGCGGCTTCCTTGTCCGCCTTGATCTCGGGCAACGCGAGCAGATCGTAAGTGACCATGGCCGCCTGCTGCTGCTCGCCGAGGTCACGCACGAAACGGTTCTCAAATCCCTTGCGGACCATGCCGCGTTCATCCACGGCGATCACCGCCACCTTTTGCACCGGACCACCCGAGTGCTCGGGCGATTTCCATTTCTTCTCAACGGAACTAGCGGCGCAACCAGCCAGGCAGGCAGCGGCAGATACAGTGAAGAGGGCGAGATATGATTTCATGATTCGGCTGGGTTGATCGTGCAATGGCTGCCAGCTTGAGACAACGATTGCGTGTGGGTGGTTATACGTGAACCCGGAGGAGAGCGCAATCAATCGTGTTCAACCTGCATGATTCGACGTGAGAAGCTGTGGTCTCCCGGCGGCGGAAAAATCAAACTGGTGGAGTGGTAGCGCGTACGGGAATCGAACCCGTCTTTCAGCCTTGAGAGGGCCGTGTCCTAACCGATAGACGAACACGCCAGCCAGCCAACGTAAGAGATTTTATCCGGGCCAAAGTGGATGTCAATTGGCTAAGAATCCACAGCGTTGAACAACTGCGGGTTTGCATCGTCTGCCTTTCCTGCTACTCGTGAATGAAATGAATTCGATCCCGCATCTGCCGGCACTACGTCGCGGCAAGCCTTACGAAAGCCTCGACACCGTCGAGGTGAAAGATTTTCGCACCGGTGAAGTCAAAGCCATCGTCAGCCAGGTGAACGCCGGCATCGTGCGCAAGGACCTGGCCCGCGTGGGCGAGGCCCAGGCGGCACTTAAAAAATTTTCCGTAGCGCAACTCATCGAGATCTGTGCCAAGGCCGGTGAGCAATTCCTGAATGGCACGCTGCCCTTGGGCGACAAAGGCCACACGCAATCGCCCCAGCAGTACTTGGAGACGCTGAGCAGCACAAGCGGTCTGCCGCATGTCATGGTCCGGCGCAACATGGACAAGGTCCATCTTGCGCTGACGAACATGAAGACCGTGCTGAATGGCTTGTCGCGCGGGTTGGATCTCGCGATTCTCGATTCCGGCAGCGGCGAACAATTCGGCACGCGGTTGAGCTACTTCCCGACGACGCAGGCACTGGGACTCGTGATGCCGAGCAATTCGCCCGCGGTGAATTCGCTCTGGTTGCCGAGCATCGCGCTGAAGACGCCTGTCATCATCAAGCCGGGCAAGGAAGAGCCGTGGACGCCGTATCGGCTGATCCAGGCCTTCATCGCCGCCGGCGCCCCGGCGGAGGCATTTGGATTTTATCCCACGGATCACGAAGGCGCGGGCGCGATCCTCAAAGAGTGCGGGCGGGCGCTGATCTTTGGCGACAAGTCCACCACCGCGCAGTATGCGAACAATCCCGCCATCCAGATCCACGGACCGGGCTGGAGCAAGATCCTGATCGGCGAGGATTGCATCGAGAACTGGCGCGATTACGTGGACGTGATGGTCGCCAGCATCTCAGACAACGGTGGTCGCTCGTGCATCAACGCCAGCGCCATCGTCGTACCGAAGTATGGCGCGGAAATCGCCGATGCGTTGGCGCAGAAGCTTGGGCCCGTCGCTCCGACCAAGGCTGACGATCCGAACGCGCGGCTCTCCGGCTTTGCGAATCCCAAGATGGCGGACTTCATCGACGGCCAGATCGAGGAAGGATTGAAAACATCCGGAGCCACCGATGTGACGGCGAAGTATCGCAAGGGCACGCGCAAAGTGACGCTGGATGGTGGCACGTTCGTTCGCCCAAGCATCGTGCTGTGTGACTCATTTCAGCATCCGTTGGGGAACCGTGAGTTCCTCTGCCCCTATGCCAGCGTGGTGCAAGTACCGCAGAGCGAAATGCTCAAGCAGATCGGCTACACACTGGCTGCGTCGGTCATCACCAAGGACACCGCATTCATCGAACAGGTGATGGCGTATCCGCACATCGAGCGGTTGAACATCGGTCCGGTTTCAACAATGAAGATTTCGTGGGATCAACCGCACGAGGGCAACATGTTTGAATTCCTCTGGCAGCGCCGCAGCATCGAGCGGGCGTGGTGATTCATTTTGAACACAGGCCCTACTCTGACCGTCTGGTAACAACATGCTTGCCGAACCCATATCATTCCCCTCCCGCACGCGGGTGGTCTTTGGTGCGGGCAAGGTCGATGAGGTGGGCAAGCTCACGCAGGAACTTGGGGTAAAGCATGTGCTGCTCGTGACCGACGCAGGTATCGTCAAGGCCGGTCACGCTGGTCGGGCGGAGAAGTCGCTGGCGGCAGCTGGATTGAAAGTAACCGTCTTTGACAAAGCCCGGGAGAATCCCACGACCCATTGTGTGGGTGATTGCGTGGCAGTGGCAAAGGCCGCTGGCGTTGACGCGATCATCGGTCTGGGCGGCGGCAGTTCGATGGATACGGCCAAAGGCTGTAATTTCATCCTGACCAACGGCGGCCGGATGCAGGATTACTGGGGCGTGGGCAAGGCGACCAAGCCCATGCTGCCGTTCATTGCGATCCCCACCACGGCCGGCACGGGAAGCGAGTTGCAGAGCGCCGCACTCATCGCCGACGAAGCGACGCATCAGAAAATGGCGTGCCTCGACCCGAAGTGCGCCGCAGTGATCGCGATCCTTGATCCCGAACTCACGCTCTCGCAGCCCCAGCGGGTGACCGCCTGCACCGGCATCGATGCGATCGCGCATGCAGTGGAGACAGCAGTGACGACGAAGCGTAACGAGCTTTCACAAAAGCTTTCTCTTGAGGCTTTTCGCCTTTGCCTCGCCGCGCTGCCCGAAGTGCTCGCCAATCCAGACCAGCTTGAAGCGCGGGCGCGCATGCAGCTCGGCGCGGCTTACGCCGGGGCAGCGATCGAGAATTCCATGCTGGGGGCGGCGCACGCAGCGGCGAATCCGCTGACGGCGCATTTCGGGATCGTACATGGGCACGCCGTCGGACTCATGCTTCCGCACGTGGTCCGATTTAATGCCGCGGATGCGGCTGCGGACTCAACTTATGGGGAATTGGTGCATGCGACGGACCTCGCATCCAATGGGGCCACGGCGATCGACGCCATGTGCGAACGATTGCGGGGATTGCTTGTGCTGGCGGGGATGTCCGTCACGCTCCGCGAGTGCCGGGTGGAACGGAGCGCCATCCCGATGCTGGCGGAGGAAGCAGCCCGGCAGTGGACTGCTTCTTTCAATCCGCGGCCCATCACTGCCCAGGATTTCGTCGCGCTCTACGAACGGGCCTGGAGTTGAAAATAAAAAGAGCGCCGGCTGGCGGGCGCTCTGAGAGAGTGATCTGCTGTCGACGACGCGTGCTCGCTTATTGATCGAGGATCTGCAATTTGTAAGTCGGCGACACGCGGCTGTCTGGCTGCGGTGAGCCGCCCATCACGTTGTAATCAAACTCGAACTTGTAGCGATACTCGATCTCCTTGGTGCCGGCGGGCACGGGGATGAGTCCTTCCCAACGGTTTTCCGCGATGGGCGTTTTCTGGAGCGGATAAGCTTCCTTGCCGATGAGGGCATAAGGCTTGATGCTGTCCCAGCGCAACGTTTGCTGACGGCTGACGAAAGAAACGCCGACCGGATAGAGGTTATTGGCGTTACGTGGCTGGCGGCTGGCGGACAGATTCGTGAACGTTCCAGCGCAGCCGGTGAGCAGCAGGCAGAGAGTCAAAGCGGGCAAAATTCTTTTCAACATAGGCCGGGAGCGTGACATGGCCGCGCGCGGCTTGTAAAGATGGATTTGCTCACAGGCGTGAGCAAGACCGTGGTCGAAGGTTCAGGCCAGGCCGAGTTGCTGAAGCTTGTCGCGATAAGTGCGGGTGAGGGTCACCTTGGCGCCGGAACGCAGGACGATCACGTATTCACCGTGGAACATGGGGTGCAGTTCCTTGATCTGTTCGATGTTCACCATGGCGGAACGGCTGACGCGCATGAACCGGTCCACCGGCAGGCGTTGCTCCAGGGCGTTCATGGTTTCCCGCAGCAGGTGGGCCTCACCACTCGTGTGCAACTTGACGTAGTTGTCCGCGGCTTCGATCCAGTCAATCTCGTTGAGCCGCAGGAAGACGACGCGGCCGCCGGTTTTCACAGCCAGCCGGTCGGTCTGGCGCGGAGAAGACTTCAGATCGCTCAGCAAGGCATTGAGCCGCACGCTCAGGTCGCCGGACTGACGGCTGCGCAGGTGGTCCCGCGCGCGTTTGAGGGCGCGTTGCAGTCGCTCCTCGCTGATGGGTTTGACCACGTAATCCAGCGCGTGGACGTCAAAGGCCTTGAGGGCGAAATCGTCGTTCGCGGTCACGAAAATGATCACCGGGGCCTGTCCCTCGGGTAATTCCGCCAGCACGCCGAAGCCATCGAGGTCGGGCATGTGCACATCCAGGAAGACCAGGTCGGGAGAGAATTTTTTGATCGCCTCGATCGCTTCCCGGCCGGTGGCCGGCATGCCGACGATCTCGATGTCCGATTCGTCCTTGAGGAGACGGCGGAGCATCTCGCGGGCGATCAACTGGTCATCAACGATGAGTGTGCGGATGTTCATTTCTGAAAACGGTCCTATGCCAGCCCAATGAAGACCCAAATGTTTTTTTCGCGGACAGGGCGCGAGCAGGTCAACCACTGACGGCAGCAACATCGAAGATTTGGCGCTGGAGAACAACGAGCGTGAATACGGAAATAACTTCCGTCTCGATACGGAAACAAACCAAGTCCCACCGGGGAACCCTTCAACGCTTCATCCCGTCATCCAACGACGCGAGTCCGTTGGCGATGGCGAATTTTGTCAGGCCGGCCACGCTGCGGATGCTGAGCTTGCGCATGATGCGTTCGCGATGAGTCTCGATGGTGCGTACGCCGATACCGAGGTCGCTCGCGATCTCCTTGTTGCTTTTGCCGGAGGCGATGAGGATCAATACCTCGCGCTCGCGGTCACTGAGCCGGGAGGCGGGATCGCTCTCATCGAGCTCGCTGACATACTGATTGAGCGCGATGCGGGCGACGGGCGGGCTGAAGAAGGCTTCGCCGGCATTCACCATCTCGATGGCCTTGACCAGTTCGTCCGGGGAAGATTCCTTGAGCACATAGCCGCGTGCCCCGGCCCGGATGATGCGCAGCACGGTTTCGCGATTGCTCTGGACGGAAAGCACGAGCACCTTCAATTCCGGCAGGTCCTTGTGCAGTTTTTCGGTCACTTGGAGGCCATCCATCTCTGGCATGGAGATATCCATCAGGACCACATCGGGCTCCAGAGCGGTGATCTGTTTGAGGGCTTCGTGGCCGTTCGTGGCCTCTCCGACGATCTTGAGATTCGGCCGGCTTTCG
>Ga0315910_10000569_pt1 | contig 36342 bp, 30 predicted proteins | sample EdamamesoilMG_FD_204470 | JGI IMG/M metagenome (GOLD analysis project Ga0315910, IMG submission 204470) | Garden soil microbial communities collected in Santa Monica, California, United States - Edamame soil | ecosystem: Environmental > Terrestrial > Soil > Garden | place: USA: California...
TGGCGCATTGCCCTTCCCAGAGGTGGCGATTCCCGGTCAATATCAGCTCTGATCGAGCGACGCGGCAGAACACAGCCGCTAAGCATTAATCGGAAGCGCGACCTTCCGGTGGCGCCTTGCCCGTCTGCTTCGTCCACGTAAAAGCGACTTGGCTTAAAACTGATTGCGCCCTTTGCCTCAAACAAAGTGCGCCGTCTAATTTCGGAGAGTATCTTTGAACGATTTGCGGGTACGAATGCCTTAGTTACGAACGCCAACGCATCAGGCTCGTTTTACGGCGAGCAACTTGCTATGGTGCTGGTGGTGGGATCGCCGGGCATAAACTTTTTTTAACAATTGTGCCGGGCGATTCTTCAAGTGCCTGAACTACTTTGCGCCCGGAGAATGTTAAACATCTCAAGAAATAAAAACACTTCGCGCCGCGTGTTGTTCGTCAATGCGAACGAAACCACGCGCCCGTATCGCGTCGCGCCGCTCGGGCTCGCATTCGTCGCCACGGACACAGAACGCGCGGGCCACGAAGTGCGCTTTGTTGATTTGCCGCAGACAACGAAAGGCCAGCGGCAATTCCTCGCCGCATTGCGCGACTGGCAACCGGAATACATCGCGCTCGGCATTCGCAATCTCGATAACTCAGACTTTCACGCGCTTGAAACCTATCTTGACGGCCCGGCAAAACTGATTCAGGAAGCACGGCGAATCGTTCCCCAGGCTCGAGTGATCGTCGGTGGCCCGGCGGGGACAGTTGAACCGGAACGCGTCGCCAAAACCACTGGCTGCGACCACTTGATTCTCGGCGAGGGTGAAGAGAGTTTGCCACAACTCCTCGCGCGACTCGAAGCCGGCGAAGTGGTTCCACGCATCGTAGGCGCTGATGCCAAGGGAACGCCGTTCCGTCTCACGAACCCAGGCGCGCTGCCCGCCCCCGCACTGCATCGCTGGGTGGAGAGCTTCGCGCCGTATCTGCGCGGTGACGCGGGCTATCCGGTGCAAACCAAACGCGGCTGCCCGCTGAAATGCACCTATTGCACCTATGGTCGCATCGAGGGCGTGCGCTATCGCTTTCTCAATCCCAATGCCATCGCCGATGAAATCGAGGGTGCGCTTGGTCGTGGTATCCGCGATTTCGAGTTCGTGGACAGCACGTTCAATCTCCCCGTGAATCACGCGTTGGAAGTGTTGGGGGCATTGCGCGCGCGGAATCTGCGGGCGAACTACATCGGCACAGGTCTGAATCCGCGTCAGTTGCCGGACGAACTGCTGGAGTCCATGCGCTCGCTTGGCTTTCGCAGCGTGATCCTGACTGCGGAAAGTGCGTCCGACGTGATGCTCGCCAGTTATGAAAAGAACTATCGCCGTGACCGGCTGTTCACTGCGGCGGATTCCTTGCAGCGACATGGCATTCGCGCGCTGTGGGTTTTTCTTTTGGGCGGTCCGGGCGAAACTCCGGAAACCGTCGAGCAAACCCTGTCTTTCATTGCCGAGAAGGTGCCCTCGCCGAATGCCGTTTACATCACGTCCGGCATTCGCATCTATCCCGGCAGCCCGATTGGCGACGAATTGGATCGCGGCCGGCTGAGCGCGGAGGATTTGCGTCGCCGCGTTGAGCACGCCGACGTGCCGTTCTATTACTCCAGTCAGACGCCACCCAACTGGTTGGAAGCCCGATTGCGTAATTTCCAACGTTCGCATCCGCAAGTGATGCTCTCGTGCGAAGGGCACGCGTGGCTGACGCAGGCGGCATTGTCGGTGATGCAATATCTGCCGCTGCGCAAACCTTATTGGCAATACATCCCCGCATTGAACACCGCGCGCCGGTGGCTGCGTTGGCCAATGCCGAAGCACGCCGTCACAACGGAGATCCTCCCCGCTTTATCCCCCGCGCCACAACCATGAACCTTATCTGTAGAAGTCTTCATGCGCTTCTGGCCGCGGTGGCTTTGATGGCATTCCACGACACCGCTGGTGCCGCTGACAAATATGTTGGCCGCTGCGACGTGGTGTTCGAGGGCGATTCAACTCTTCACGCCTTTACCGGGGACATCACGAACGTGCCGATGACGGTTCTTTGCGAGACAAACGGTTCCGGGGAAGCCCTCCTCAGCACGCGTATCGAAATCGGCCCCCGGCAATTGACGACGCACCATGCCAAGCGCGATGCAAACATGTACAAGATGTTTCAGTCCGACCGCTTTCCCAAATTGATTGCCGTCGTCACCAACGCGCCGCTGGCCGCTGCGAACTTGTCGCCATCGAGCGCATCCACCAACGCGGGCACGTTGCCAGTGCAACTGACATTCTGCGGCATCACCAAGGAAGTTCGCGCGACGACAATCAACCCGCAGCTTCTCGCGGAAGCTTTGGAGTTTGAACTGGAGACGGAAGTTTCGCTCAACGATTTCAAACTCAAACCGCCCTCTGTGCTTTTGGGCACCATCTCCGTCCGCGACCGCGTGAAAGTGAAGGCTCACGTCAAACTCCAAAAAGAACCTCCCTGATTTTGACATGCAAATGAACTGCGACGTACTCATTGTTGGCGGCGGCCCGGCAGGCGGGTTGGCGGCGTTACAGCTGGCGAATGCGGGACTCGCAGTCACTCTCATCGAAGCACAAACCGTCCTCGGTGAACGCGTGTGCGGTGCGTATCTGTGCCCAGCAGGCGTGGCGTTGCTCGATGAACTCGGCCTGCGCGCCGAACTCACCACCAACATGCGGTCGCTGCTCGGCATGGTGTTGGTGTCACCGCGCGGCAAGCGCCTGCAAACCCGTTTTCCTTCCAATGCCCGCTACCCCGATTTCGGCATCTCGCTCAAGCGTCCTGCGTTCGATAATGCCCTCCTTGATTCCGCGGCGCAAAGCGGCGCAACGATTCGCATGGGCCAGCGCCTGCAAGCCTTACAGCGCACCGGCACCGGCTGGAACGCGACAATGGCGGACGGTGAAACCATTTCCGCACGATTGCTCATCGGGGCGGATGGACGCAAGTCGTGTGTCGCGCGCCTACTGAACCTCGCTGTAGAACCGTGGCAAAAACGCGTGGCGTTGCACGTGGACGTGCCGAGCCTCACGCCCACGAGTCCCTACGGTGAAATGCATGTTTTCGCGGATGGCACCTACATCGGTCTCAACCCTATCGGCACACACACGTTGAACGTTTCCGCGCTTTGCGACCCGGCGGAATTACGGCACACAACGGCCATGGATTTCATCAACCAACGCACGCAAACTTCCGAACATCTGCGCCCGCGCATTGCACCTTTAACCAACGCCGCCTCCGTGCGCGCCACTTTTCCTGCCGCCGCCAGCGTGCGCGACGTGGTGGCCACGAATGCCGCCTTGATCGGTGATGCTTCGGGATTTCTCGACCCGCTCACGGGAGAAGGAATTTATCAGGCGCTCTGGACGGCACGCGCATTGGCTAGCGAAGTCTCTCGTGCGTGGGCTAACGACACGGCGTTGAACACGTCCTTGCGCCGTTATGCAATACAACGACGACGCCAGCATCGCGGCAAGCGCTGGTGCTGTCAGGCGTTCCAGGCGATCATCCGCCGCCCGCGGCTCAGCAACGCGGCTCACGACCTCCTTTCCTTCCGGGACGGAATCGGCAATTCCTTCATCGGCATGATCGGCAACATTTACAGCCCTGCCCAAGCCTGCTGGAACATGATGAAAGCACTAACCTGATTTGAAATTATGAAATACGCGTACCTCAACGAAATCGGAACTGCAGTTCCGCCCAACGAATCCCAGCAACTCTTCTTGGATTCGCTGTCGTCTTGGATTGCCGAACCCGCAGTCGCAGACAAATTGCGCATCATCGCCAAACGTTCCGGAATCGCACGCCGTCACACCGTTCTGGACCACGTCATTGGTGCACCGGGCTCAGGTATGTTTTATGAGATCGGCAATTTCCCCGGCACGGCGAAGCGCATGGAGATTTATCGCCGCGAAGCGCCCGGGCTGGCGGTGAGAGCCGTTCGCGCGCTCGAAGCCCGCGGGGTGGAACTCGCTACCGTCACCCATCTCGTCATCACGTCCTGCACCGGATTCTATGCGCCTGGACTCGATGTGGATTTGATCCGCCTGCTTGAGTTACCCCGAGGCGTGCATCGCACCATCGTCGGTTTCATGGGTTGCTACGCCGGCATCACGGGCTTGCGCAACGCGAACGACATTGTCCGCGCTGACCCCGATGCGCGGGTGTTGGTAGTCAACCTTGAACTCTGCAGCCTGCACCTTCAGCAGGACGCGCCGATTGATCGCCTCGTGGCCGCGCTGCTTTTCAGCGATGGCTGCGCGGCATCGCTCGTTTCCGCCAAACCAACGGGGTTTCGCCTGGATTCTTTCACGAGCCACCTGAGCCTGGAAGACGCCGATAAAATGCAATGGCTCGTGGAGGACCAAGGCTTCGCGATGAAGCTCGACGCGGACATCCCCGACCGGATCCGCGATTACCTCTCCCGCGACACCGAAACGTTCGCTCATGCCGTGGGTGATCCAAGAGCCCTTTGGGCCATTCATCCAGGTGGTCGCGCGATTCTGGACGCCGTGCGCGGGGCGTTCTCCCTCAGCCCGGAACAAATCGCGCCTGCGCGCCGCGTGCTCGCCAATTACGGCAACATGTCTTCCGCCTCGGTGATGTTTGTTTTTGAAGAACTCCTTCGCCACACGCCGCGAAACGAATCCCGCCCCGGTGCGGCCGTTGCCTTCGGCCCCGGACTGACGATCAAGGCGCTGGAATTCACATTCATTCCAGCGGTGAATCACGGCTTCGTCAGCCACACCGATTCACGCGAGGAAATGCTTGCGCCTGCGATCTAGCCACGAAGCGCGGACCGCTACGTCCGCGCGCGGTGCCGACCCATCAGCTACTCGCAGCCACAGGCGGAAAGCGGGATGGGGGTGCGCCGACATGGCTGACCACGTTCCTTTCAACTCACCAACCCACCCGTCACTCCGGCGAGGTCACCGTCAGGAGTTTCGCCAATTCACCCAGCACACACTCCACACTGATGTCACGGATGCCTTGCGACGCCCGCAGAATGGTTACGTGTTCACCTTGCGGCCGCCAGATTTCCTCCATCGTATCCGCCCACAGAATGAGACACGGCAAACCCAGCGCCGCCGCCAGATGGGAAATTCCTGAGTCGTGGCCAACATAAGCAACGCACGATCGCAACTGCGCCGCGAGTTCCGCCAGCGGCAGGTTGCGCGCTGCCTCGAATCGTGACGCAGGCACCGGCCGGGCCAGCCGGCCGAGCCGTTCGCCTTCCGCTTCGCCGCCAACCAGCAGCAGGTTCAGTTGCGTTGATTCCACCAAACGCTGCAACAGTTCCGCCCACGCCGTTTCGGGCCAGTTCTTGCGCTCGCTGCCGCTGCCGGGATGGAGCGCCAGACCATGATGCGGAGCACGTGATGTGTGAACCTTCAGCCGCGGTACCGGGTCAGCAGCAAAAATGGCCAGTCGTTCCAACGGCTTCAAATAAACCTCCGTCGCGTGGACGCGCTGGTTTTCATCTGGCCGATGCGGGCCGGCGATGAACTGGCCGTGCAGGCAGCGTCCCACATTCGTCTTGAAGATTTCATCCGGGTCGAAGAGGTAGGAAACGATCACGCTGAACTCGGAGAAGTAATCCCGCAGTTCCTCGGACAATTCACCATTGCGCGCGAAGAAGCCCGCGAGCGAACGCGCTTCGATGGGCTGCACGCGATCCACCAAACCGCCTGCCTGGGCAAGTTGGGCGATATGCGGATAACCGAGCACTTCGAGGTGGACGTCGGGAAATTGATTTCGCAGCGCAGCAATGGCTGGGAGTGTGAGAATGAAATCCCCGATGGCCCCGCCGCGAATGACTAGAATCTTGCCCTTGCTCATGGTCATCACCGCCGGCAGGAGGCGGATTGGAAACTTGGGCCTTTACATCGCACGAAAAGCTGTCAAGCCGAGCACCACGATGAACAACGCAAAGCTCAGGCGGATCGAACTGCCGATCTTCACACGCTTCTCCGAGGCCGTCGCCCAGTTCAGCAAATCACGCAAGCGCCAGGGAGAAATCGTAAACCAGATGCCCGCCACCACCAGCACGTAAGCCCACGTCTGAATTACGAGCACCCACGGCGTTTCGCCGAGATGCGGACGGCCCGTGTCCACCATCAGCTTGGCGAGGAGCAGCAACACCACCGCCAGTCCCCGCACCGCCAGAAAATCCTGCACGAAGATGCAACTGCCAATGCCCACTGCGGCGAAAATGGCCAGCATGTATGGCTTGAAGCTGGCGAAATCCGAGATCGGCTCTTGTTGCACCAGCCACAGAAACCAGACCGTGCCCAGAAGCATGAGGAATACACCCGTCGGCACATGCCGCGGAAACTTGCGCGCCGCAGAGGTGAAGGCTGCGGGCCGGGCCAGCCCGATGACTTGGGGCACGGCCATTCCAAGACCGAGCAATATCGAAAGCAATGACAGTTTCATTTCCAAACGCGGGGGCAGAGGATGGGCGAAATCAGCCAGAAGTAAATCCGAAAGCCGGGTTGTTGATTTGTCATGCTGACGCACCTTCGAGTCGGGTCGCCGCAGCGCAACTTGCCGGCGTTACACGAACGTGAAATGGACGGTTCGGATTCTCCAACGCCATGCTAAACCATGGTTCCGCGCCCTCCGGGCTTCTGCGAATTTCGCGAAGCGTCTGGAGTGCGCGCGTGTTTACCGCCACTTTCCCCCGGCGCATGGGAAACCAAAGCGTCTTCCCGGTTACCCTTTGCTTTCCGTATTAATCCGATTTCTTCGGATTCCGGCGAGAACTGCCAGTGGGAAAAAGCGCTCGTCAGCAGCACATTCTCAAATCCGACGGCAACTTTGATCTGGGCTTCATTCACCAACGGCATTTATCGCGTGGAATACAAAGCATCGCTGGCTGACACTGCTGGCTTGCCAAGGCCCCGAACGTGACAGCCACGAATTCACTCACGACAATTTCAGATCAAATCGGCGACGCGACTCAACGCTGGTATCGTGTCGTGCTGCTGCCATAAAAGCGTGCGTAGTGCAGAATTTTGCCTTACACTTTTGTGTAATGGTTACCGCTACAATCAGCAGGCATTCTCATACCTGCATGTTTCTTAAATTGAGACGGAAAATGTTTTGGCTGCCGGCGTGTTTTGTCCTGGCCGGTAGCCGTCTGCACGCCGCCGAGACGGTCGAGACGGACGTTTGCATTTACGGCGGGACGTCTGGTGGCGTGGCAGCGGCCGTCCAGACGGCGCGTTTGGGCAAATCAGTGGTCATTGTCTGCCCGGATAAACATCTCGGCGGACTCTCCGGCGGCGGACTTGGCTTCACCGATACTGGCAACAAAGCGGTCATCGGTGGCGTCGCGCGCGAGTTCTATCATCGCGTCTGGAAACATTACGACCAGCCGGAGGCGTGGCGCTGGCAGAAGCGAGAGGAATACGGCAACCAGGGTCAGGGCACGCCTGCGATTGACAAGGACCAGCGCACGATGTGGATCTTCGAACCGCATGTCGCCGAGCGGGTGTTCGAGGATTTGGTGCGCGAACACAAGATTCCCGTTTATCGCGACGAATGGCTGGATCGTGCCAAGGGCGTGAAGAAAGAGGGCGAGCGCATCACGTCCATCACCATGCTCAGTGGCAAGACATATCAGGCGAAAATGTTTCTGGATGCGACTTACGAAGGCGATCTGTTGGCAGCAGCGGGCGTCGATTATCACGTTGGGCGCGAGGCGAACAGTGTTTATGGCGAACAATGGAACGGCGTTCAAACGGGAGTGCTGCATCATCGTCACCACTTCGGCGCGGTGAAGGAGAAGATCAGTCCCTATGTCGTGCCGGGCGATCCATCAAGCGGTGTCTTGCCGCGCATCAGCACCAATCATCCTGGTGAATACGGGCAGGGCGATAAAAAGGTTCAGGCTTATTGCTTCAGGCTCTGCCTGACGGAACACGCGGAGAATCGGGTGCCGTTCCCCAAGCCGGACGGCTACGACCCGAAGCAATACGAGTTGCTCCTGCGCATTTTCCAAGCGGGCTGGCGCGAGACGTTTGAGAAGTTTGACCCCATTCCCAACCACAAGACCGACGTGAACAACCACGGCCCGATGAGTTTTGACAATATCGGCTACAACTACGATTACCCGGAAGCTTCCTACGAACACCGCCGCGAGATCATCAAAGAACACGAGGCTTACCAGAAGGGCTGGCTCTATTTCATCGCGAATGACCCGCGCGTGCCTCAAGACGTACGCGAGAAGATGCAGCGCTGGGGCCTCGCGCGCGACGAATTCCAGGACAACGGCAACTGGCCGCACCAGATTTATGTGCGCGAAGCACGCCGCATGATAGGGCAATACGTGATGACGGAAAATGAACTGCTCAAGAAGCGTCCCACGCCCGACCCCGTGGGCATGGGCAGTTACACCATTGATTCCCACAACATCCAGCGTTACATCACGCCCGAAGGCTACGTGCAGAACGAGGGCGACATCGGAGTGTCCACGCGCGGCCCGTATCAAATCGCCTACGGCTCTCTCGTTCCGAAGCGTGGTCAGGCGAGCAACCTCCTCGTCCCCGTGTGCGTTTCCAGTTCGCACATTGCGTTTGGTTCGATCCGCATGGAGCCGGTCTTCATGATTCTCGGTCAATCCGCCGCTACGGCCGCAGCCATGGCGATTGACGACGGCCTCGCGGTGCAGGACGTGCCCTATCCAAAGTTGCGCGAACGCCTGCTCAAGGACGGTCAGGTGCTCGAATCCGCCGCGACCAGCGCAGGCAGTGAGGTCACAATTGATGCGACCAAACTTGAAGGAGTCGTGGTGGATGACGCGAATGCAAAACTGACGGGCAACTGGAGCGAAAGCACCTCGCTCCGACCCTGGACTGGCGCGGGCTACCGGCACGACAGTAACGCTCGTGACGGCAAGGCCACCGCCCGCTTCGAAGCCCGCCTGCCACGCGCGGGCCGTTACGAAGTTCGGCTGGCCTACACGCGGAATGACAATCGCGCGTCCCGCGTGGCGGTCACCATTCACCATCAAGGAGGCGAGAAAATCATCCCCGTAAACCAGAAGTTAAAACCACCGATTGACGACCTGTTCGTCTCGCTGGGCGTGTTCGACTTCACTACGGACAAGCCGGCCGTCGTCGCAGTCTCCAACAAGGATGCTGATGGCCATGTTGTCATTGACGCCGTGCAATGGTTGCCGAAATGAGTGACACAGTTGGCGAATTCAGTCTCATGAATCTCAAGGTCGGGCGCGTCACTCCGTGCGCGCCGGGTTCCGCCATAACCACAAACGGCGCGCACGGAGTGACGCGCCCCACCACCGCAGGTCCGTGGTTGCAATGCGCAAATTTGAAACGGCAGAAACGGCTCTTTAGCATTCAGCATCTCTTCCTGCTTTTGCTTTTGTCCACGGGCGCGCTCCGCGCGGCCACCGTGATCGACACTGACATCTGCGTTTACGGCGGCACGTCTGGCGGCATCGCGGCAGTCGTCCAAGCCACACGCATGGGCAAGAGCGTCTCCCTCGCCGTCTTCAACACGCACCTCGGAGGATTGACCTCCGGCGGACTGGGCGCCACGGACGTGGGCAACACGGGCTCCATCGGCGGCGTGTCGCGGGAGTTCTACCGCCGCATCGGCCAGCGCTATGGCCAGACCGAGCGATTCAACTTCGAGCCAAAGATCGCACGCAGCGTTTACGAAGACTGGCTCGCCGAAGTCGGCGTCGCACCACATTGGAATCAACGCCTCGCCTCCGTCGCCAAAGACGGCCAGCGCATCATCCAGATCACGATGGAAGACGGCACGATCTACCGCGCGAAGATGTTCATTGACGCCACCTACGAGGGCGACTTGATGGCGATGGCTGGTGTGAGCTTCACCTTCGGGCGCGAGGGCACCAACGTTTACAACGAACCGCTCAACGGCATTCGTGCAAACACACCGTCGCATCAGTTCACCGTCAACGTTGATCCCTATGTCGTGCCCGGCAATCCCGCAAGCGGTTTGCTGCCGTTCGTCCAGCCGGGCAATGGCGGCACGCCCGGCGACGGGGACCATCGCATTCAGGCATACAATTACCGGCTGTGCTTTACGCAGAATTCGGCGAACAAACTGCCGCACATTGTGCCGCCGAATTACGACCCGGCGCGCTATGAATTGCTCGGGCGCTTGCTGGATGCGCGCATCGCCGCCGGCCACAACCTCACCGTCAATTCCTTCTTCAACGTCTCCGGAATGCCGAACGGCAAGACAGACATGAACAACAATGGCGCGTTCTCGACCGACTTCATCGGAATGAATTACACCTATCCGACGAACACCTACGCCGCGCGCGAGCAAATGGATCGCGAGCATCTCGAATACATTCAGGGCCTCGTTCATTATCTCGCCACCAGCCCGCGCTCGCCCGCCAGCTTGCGCACCGCAATGGCAGGCTGGGGACCGACCAAGGACGAATGGCCGGAAACCGGCGGTTACTCGCCGCAGATTTATGTCCGCGAAGCCCGGCGCATGATCAGCGATTACGTGATGACCCAGGCGGATTGCTCCAGCGCCCGCGTGGCGCCGGAATCCATTTGCCTCGGCTCGTACACGATGGACTCGCACAACATCCAGCGCATCGTGAAGAACGGTTTCGCGCACAACGAAGGCGACGTGCAGGTTGGCGTGCCGCGGCCCTATCCGATTTCGTATCGCTCCATCGTGCCGCGTGTGGGCGAATGCGAAAACCTGTTCGTCACGTTCGCCATCTCGGCATCGCATATTGCCATTGGCAGCACGCGCATGGAGCCGGTCTTCATGATGGCCAGCCAGTCCGCAGCCACGGCAGCGGCATTTGCCATCGATGACAACGTGCCGGTGCAACAGGTCAATTACGCCAAGCTCGCGCTCCAACTCACCGCCGAGGGACAGGTCCTCACCTGGGGCAACGTCGGCGACAGCAGCGGCATCATCGTGGACAATTCCGACTTGGGTGTGGTTTTCTCCGGCGGAGTGTGGAGCAACAGCACGTCTTCCGCCGGTTACTGGGGTGCAGACTACCAGCACGACGGCAACGAATTCAAAGGCAGCAAGAGCGCCACCTTCCGACCCAACCTGCCGGAGACAGACACCTACCACGTTTACCTGCGCTGGACCACACACGCCAATCGCGCCACGAATACTCCGGTGGACATCATCCATCCCGCTGGCACAAACACCGTCTTCGTGAATCAAATGCTGAACAACGGCACGTGGGTTCACCTCCTCACCACGAATTTCAGTGCCGGCACGAATGCCAGCCTGCGCCTCCGCAACACCGGCACCGCCGGCTTTGTCATTGCCGATGCGGCGCGCTGGGTTTCCGCCACCGCAAGCAACCTTCCGCTGGTTCAACTCATCGCCACCGATCCCGTGGCCAGTGAAACCGGCAAGACCGCCCGGCTGCTGTTCAGCCGCCCAATCAGCAGCACCAATTCGGCGCTGACCGTTTTCTATCAACTCAGCGGCACGGCGACCAACGGCGTGGACTTCACCGCCCTCTCCGGCAACGTGGTGCTCGCCCCGGGCAGCGCCTCGACCACGCTCGAAGTCACCACGCCGACGGATGCGCTGGCGGAAGGAAACAAAAACCTTATCGTCACCCTGCAACCGGGAACGAACTACGCCGTGGGCACATTGAGCAACGCCACCGTGCAAATCCTCGACCTGCCGTTTGATGCCTGGCGGTTCGCGCATTTCAATGCCACGGAACTGAGCGACTTGGACATCAGCGGCCCGAGCGGCGACCCCGATGGAGACAATGTTCCCAACCTGCATGAGTTTCTTGCCGGCACCGACCCGCGCGATCCCGCGAGCGTGTTGCAGGTGAACATTGACGCCCGCACCAACACCACTTTCATCCGTTTCGTTGCCGGCCCGAATCGCGCCTACACCATCCAGTATCGCGACCAACTCCCCAACGGCGCATGGCTGGATTCCACCAATCTCCCGCCCGCCGCGTCCGAGCGCATTATCCTTCATTCCGACCCGCTGCCCGCCGTAGTCTCGAACCGGTTCTATCGAGTGAGCGCGCCTTGATGCGAAAAAAAGGCCGTGAGTCCGGTTGGAAACGCCGCAAAGTTGGATTGGCGCTCGGTTCAAGCTGGGTTTAACACCAGCAACGCCACGCAAAGCAGCCAATGGAAGGACTTCGTGGACACGACAGGAAAGTAGCCGGCCCGTTTTGCTCCGTCCAAAGTTTCCAAGGATCACACCCGAATTCACTTCAACCCGGAACATGTTCGACAAAATCAAACGTTCAGCACAGTGTTGCGCGGTGAAATAGGATTGGCTACAAAGACTGCGGCCTGCTTCGATGTTTGCTTGCAGGAAGGACGCCGATGAATATACGAACGAAAGGTCTCGCTTGGTTCAGTAAGCATTTCGGCGAAATGCCAAATTACCTGCATGTATCTCGTTTCTATCCAGCGACCTTGTCGTTCACCAAACAGGCTGCGTGGGCCTTCGAGATTCCGCCGCGCGAAATTCACGGCTGGGGCTTTCCCGACGTGTTCCTCGTGTACCAAGTGGCCGACGGGGATGATGACTTCGGCTGCATTCGAGTTCCTGCCGTCGCCCTCCAAGCTTGTTTACATCATCTCTACGTTCGTTCAGATAACAACCACATTAGCCTTTTCCTATCGGCGGAAAAAGAAGATCGCCTTCGGGAGCAACGGGGAAAGGGCGCTATCGAATTCGGCCCTTTTGCGTGGAATGGACAGCCTGCAATCTAACAAGTGATCTTCCAACGTCGCCGCTACGCTTCTCCGGTCTGCACTGGCTTATGCAATTGACTCCACACCACCCGTGCCACAACGATTAGACACTATGAGAGCGAGAACCTTTTCAAGAATGTACCTCGTGACAGCTATCGTGCTCGTTCTCGTTCGGCTCGCGTCCGCCCAGTACGTCACGTTGACAGCCGGCCCGGGTAAAGGCGCGTCTCAAACAATAAGCGTTGCATCCAACGAACTTGCCACCGTGGTACATCTTTCCACCGGGTATTGGGTGGAGGGGGGTCAACTGGAGGTCGTTTCTGGAGGAATTACGAACTCCTACTGCGTCGTTAAAATGGTTGGCGGGCGCGTGCCATCTTCCAGCGGTTTTGAGAATTTTGACCACGCCAACCTCCCCGTCATCGCTGGCCCAGCGACCTTTCGGGTGTGGGTACCAGAAGGCGGCAGCAACGCAAGTTACTTCGCAGTTTGCACGCTCCAAGTCACCAAGCCCAACAGCGTTTTTACCCCGATCAACACCGTGGTTATACCTGATGACACCAACGGACCAGTGACAATCATCCTCGAATCGAGCACGGACATGGTCAACTGGGTCGTGGCAAACCCTGGAACCTACGGAACAACTTCTTCCAATCGGTTCTTCAGGGTCCGGGCGCAAAGGTAACACGTGCGGCTACAAGCCGACAATCGCCGGATCGCCGTAAAGCGTGAACGAACCGACGCGCGTGATCTTTACATCCAACAACTGACCGCGATGGCGCTCCGAGCCGTCGAAGATCACGATCTTGTTGCAGCGAGTGCGCCCGGACATGCGCGCGGAGTTCTTCCTGCTCGGGCCTTCGACAAGAATCTGCGTCTGGCGCCCGACAAAGGTTTCGTATTTGCGCTTGCCGATTTCGTTGATGAGTTCAAGCAGGCGCGCGTGGCGTTCTTCGATGATTGGTTCGGGAAGTTGATCCGGCATTGCGGCGGCGGGCGTGTCTTTGCGCTGCGAGTACTTGAAGAGATACGCGTTGTCGAACTCCACTTCACGGCAGAGGGACAGCGTTTCCTCAAAATCCGCCTCCGTCTCGCCCGGAAAGCCGACGATGATGTCGCTGGTGATGCCAATGCCGGGGCGGGCCGCGCGGAGCTTGCGGATGACTTCGAGATAACGCGCGCGGGTGTAACCGCGGTGCATGAGCTTGAGCACGCGGTCGCTGCCACTCTGCACCGGCAGATGCGCGCTCTCCACCAGCTTGGGCAGCCGCGCGTAAGCCTCCACCAGATCGTCACCGTAACCTTTCGGATGCGGCGAAGTGAAGCGGATGCGTTCCAGTCCCTCAATCTCGTGAACGGCTTCGATGAGTTGGACGAAAGCGGATTTTTGGAGTGCGCCGGCAGAGCGCAGCGGCGACGGCGCTTTGGCATCGTGCAATTCGGTTGCATCTTGAAAGCGGCGTGGCGCTTCGCTTCCCGCCGCAGTCCAAACGTCCCCACGTCTCCCATAACTCGTCACAATCTGCCCGAGCAAGGTGATCTCCTTCACGCCCTGCGCGACCAGTTGACGGCACTCGGCTACGATATCCGGAATGGTCCGACTGCGCTCCTCACCGCGCGTGTAAGGCACGATGCAGAAGGTGCAGTATTGATTGCAGCCTTGCATGATGCTGACGAAGGCGGTGACCGCTTTGTCCTTCGCCGCACCGTTGAGCAGGTGCTCTTTGATCGTGCCTTCACTCCCCTGCTCGTCCGCGGTGTCCACGATACGCTCGCGCTTGCCGGCGAGGAGTTCGTCGAGGTATTCCGCCGCGCGATGAAACTTCTGAGTGCCGAGCACGAGGTCAACATCCGGCAGGCGATCAATCAATTCCTTCCCCCGACTCTGCGCCATGCAACCCATGAAACCGTAGATCTGCCCGGGCCGTTCTTTTTTTCCCAAGCCGATTACGGAAGTCATCTTGTTGAGCGCGGTTTGCTCAGCGTTATCGCGCACGCTGCACGTGTTGAGCAGCACCACGTCCGCGACGTGTTCGGACGCAGCGAGCGAATAGCCCTTGGCCACGAGTTGCGCGGCGACGGCTTCACTATCGCGCTCGTTCATCTGGCAACCGTAGGTTTTGATGTAAACGCTCGGCATGTGCTGAGTGTGACCGACAGCATAGGCACAAAACGCGGGATGAAAAGGCGGAAAAGAATTGCCGTCCGCGCGGCGGCGGTCTTCAATCCGAGCACCAGGCGCAAACGCCGCAACTCGGGCCAGGAACCAGCGTTGAAGCCCAAAGCCATGTAGCATCCCAATAAGCTTCTGTTCGTCTGCAGCCGCAATCGCTGGCGCAGTCCGACCGCCGAAAGAATCTTCGATGGCGTGGACAATTGCGCCGCACGTTCCGCAGGCACGGAACCCGGCGCACGCGTCCGGGTCACCGCCGGTCACATTGGGTGGGCCGATATGGTTTTCGTCATGGAAAGGAAACATCTCCGCCAATTGCGCGAGAAGTTTCCCGATGAATTCGCCAGCAAGCCAGTGATCTGCCTCCACATCCCCGACGACTACGAATTCATGCAACCGGAGTTGATTGACCTGCTCCAATCGGCTGTCACTCCGCATCTGCATTGATCGAGGAATCCCTGGGAAAGTCCCGCCCCATGGCCCGGGAACATTTCACTCTGTCAGGCCTCGTACTTGCGCGATGCGAACGCCGGCTGACAATCCGCGATATTTTGCTTTCCCGGCGGCGGCGCTTACTTATGCTAAGCCCATGCTCGTCCGTATTGGTCATGCCCTGTTGATCGCCGCACTCGTTGTGGCGTTGGGTGGCCATTGGGCGGTGCTTCAGACCGTGGCGTGGACGAATATGCTCGTAGCCAATCTGCGCACGAGTTCACTCGAAGCTGCGGTCATCAAAACGTTCGACGGCAATCATCCGTGCAGCTTGTGCAAGGAAATCTCCGCGGGCAAAAAGTCCGAGAAGAGGACGGATTTCCCGTCCCTGGCAAAGAAACTCGAATTTGTCTCCGCGCAGCCGGTCTTTGTCTTCAACCCACCGACCACTTTCTATCTCGTGCCCGAGCGTGAGGCTTCGGCTTTTCCGCTGAGTCACGAACCTCCCGTTCCCCCTCCCCGCCGTTTCACGACCTAGTTTCGTTTTCATTCAAAGTGTGGCTGACGCCGGTGGCGACCGGCGTAAGAGCTTTTTCGTTTTCCATTGAGTCCGTTCTTGAGCTGATCCGGTTTGCATGAGTTGGTTTGAAACATCCAGGCGGCGTGCCTTCACGCTGATCGAGTTGCTGGTGGTAATTGCGATCATCGCCATTCTCGCGGCCATGTTGCTGCCGGCACTGGCGCGGGCGAAAAGTCGCGCCAAGGCCACGCATTGTCTGGGCAACCTCAAGCAGATTGGTGTGGCCAGCCGGCTCTATGCGGACGAAAACCAGGATGCGCTTCCCCAATCCACACACTCGAAAGCTTCCTGGGTGCTCACACTCCAGCCGTTGCTCTCCGGCACCAATCTACACCGCTGCCCGATTGATCCCAATCAGCAGCGCCTTTTCAGTTACGCCATCAACGATTTTTTGACCCCGCGCCCATTCGGCGCCAAGGATTTGAACTTCTCGAAGACCACCGCAATTCCGTCGCCGGCTGAAACGCTGCACATGGCGGAATGCGCGGATGAATTCGAGGGTTCGGACCATTTCCACTTTGCCGACACATCGAGCGGCGGCGCGACGCCAGTGTCGTTCGCAACCCAAGTTGCAGTGCGGCGACATCTCGGCGCGGCGACTTACCTCTTCGCCGACAGTCATGTGGAGGTGCTGAAATGGGAACGGGTCAAAAGCAAACTGATCCAGACCGGCGCTCGCTTCGTGCGCCCGGATGGACAAGTCAACCCGCCAACCAATTGAACGAAGCAGCTCCCATACATGAAGAATTCCAAGATCAAAGTTTTTTCCCTGTCCTTGCTAACGCTGGGGCTTACTCTCGCCGCGCCCGTTGCGTGGGCGCAGCACGTCAATGCCGGCGCCTTGAGCACGAATCAAGGCGGCCAGTTGTACTTCCAGAACGCCCAAGGCTTCGTCAGCAGTTCGGGCTTCGTGGTGACGAACATCGCCGTGACCTTGTACTACTCGAACAGCGGCACCTGGGGCGGACTGATGAATCGCAGTTCGCCTTCATTCACTTCGCTCGCGCAAACGACCAACAACGGCGCGACGCCCTCCCCATTTGCGCCGGCTTTCGGCTCATTCCAACAGCTACGCCTGGAATCCGCCCTGTCCGGACCCGCGGGCGGCACGTTTAGCTTTTGGGAAGACGGTTCGCTGACGCCAACGCACAGCCTGATGGTCGGCCAATCGGTCAGCAGCGGGAATCTGATTCCGCTCAGCGACGCGGCTCTGGGTGCCGGTCAAGTCGGCGCCGATCCATTCGGCCATCTTCATGGTCGCCGTTACACCGCGGACCTTCCGGGCGTTTATGAGGTGGGCTTCCGCATCCTGGACACTTCGGTCAATGGCCTTGGCGGTGGCCCGATTCAGTCCCAGTCGGACTTGTATCTATTCACCTTCACCGCAGTGCCGGAACCATCTTCAGCGTTGCTGCTGATCGGTGGGTTTGGCGCTATGGCGGTTTTAGCCCGCATGAGACGAAGGGTTTAAAGGTATTCGCGTCTGAGAGTCGACGCGAAGGGGATTTTTAGAAAGTTTGGTTGAGCATGAAAAGAATTATCACTTGGTGGCTTGGGACAGGACTGGCCATCGCCAACTCACAGGCGCTGTTCGCGCAGCATTATCACCTGAACGTCGGCGCTCAGAGTCAGGTTGCCGGAACGCCGCTTTATTTCCAGAATGCGGGCAACTTCGGCACCAACTCTGGCTTTGTCATGCCCCTCCAACTCGCAACCAGCGGCGTTCATGTTGGCCACTACGTCACCACCGCTTGGTCGCCCACGGCCATCGGCACGGGATTCTTCACACCGCCTGCGCCGGGAACGCAGGCGCGGCTGCGGTTCGTCGGCGTCAGCGGCCCGCTGGGCGGAAGTTTCGGTGTTTGGGATGTGCCGGGATTCAATGATGAAGAAGAACCGGCAACCTCACTCACCTTCAATATCGCAGTCGGTGCTACCAATGGCGCTCAATCAATCCTGCTCAGTCAAAACAATGGTGAACCCGGCGCTGATCCGTTTGGTCACATTCATGGACGCGCGTTCAGCGCCACGCGACCCGGCCTCTATGTCGTGATGGTTCAAGCCTACGACGCCTCGGCCAATGGCCCCCTCGGGGGGCCGATTCACACGAACAGCGAAGCCTTGCCGATTTATTTCCAAGCCGGCATTACGATTGCGGGAATTACCCGAACCAATTCGGACACCACGCTTCACTTCGCTACGGCACTGGGCAAAACTTATTACGTGCAGGCTACGACCAACCTGACCAGCCCCGCTGCTTGGGAGGACATCGCCAGCCCGCTTGCCGGCGGCAACCGACTGGAGACGGTGGCCGACGCAAATTTCAACTCTGCTTACCGCTTCTACCGGCTGCGCGTCACGACACCGTGATCTCACTGGACGAACCAATCCACTCTGGCAGTCTCTCGCGATGACAACACCGGCGGCATCCCGATGAAGTTCAGGTTTGCTTTGCTGCTGGCGCTGCTGAGCGGCGCCGCAGGATTGGCACATCAAATCGTCTGGACCCGTCGGCTTGTGGACGTGCTCGGCGCAAACGCCGACACCTTCGCCAAGGTCATCGGCGCATTCTTTGTCGGTCTGGCGTTCGGTGCGTGGCTTGCATCCCGCAGTCGAAGTTCGCGGCGCAGTTTCTGGCCTCAGGTCGCACTGGCAGAACTTGCCGTGGCGCTGCTCGCGCTTCCCCTGCTCTTCTCCTCAAACTTGAGCGACTGGGTGTATCAACGCGCATCGTTCGGCCCTTTGCTGAAATTGCTGCTGCCCCTGCTCTTGATCACACCACCGACCACGGCGATGGGCCTCGTGATCCCATGGATGCTCCGCGCACTCGCGCACGCTCCGGACTTTTCGCCAACGCACGCGGTCCGGCTCTACGCCATCAACACGCTTGGCGGCGTGGCAGGCATCGCAGCGACTCTTCTGTTCACGCTGCCCGCGTGGGGATTGTTCGGTGCAAGCCTGGCGGCGCTCTTGTTGAATCTCATCGTAGCGGCGGGTGCAATGATGGTGCGCGGGCAACACCCGAAGCACCGGAAGGCGGAATCTCCAGGCGGCACACCAGCCGACTCCAGCTCCAAGCCGGCTCGCACTGCGGGGAAGCTCCTCGCCTTGGAGTCGGGTTTCCTGGTGCTCGCGCTCGAAGTCGTGCTGCAATTGCAACTTTCCCAAGTTGCCATCAACTCGCTCTTCTCGAGCGCCATGGTGCTCACGCTGGTGCTGATCTCGCTTGCTGCCGGCGCGTGGCTCGTTCCAACGTTGATTCGTCACGCCGGCAACGAGCGGCGGGCGTTGAACTTTGCGCTCATTTTGGCGGCGCTGCTGTGCGCCACGCAGCCATTCGTCTTCATCGCGCTGCGCGAGGGCGTGACCATTCTGCCGTACGAACTCCCGGCACTCGCGTACGCCTGGGAGCTCGTCAAACTCGGGTCCGTTGCCCTCTGCCCAATGCTGGTGGCGGGCGGACTCGTCTTCCCCTTGCTGATCCGAAACACCGTCGCGGCTGGCGATACTGACAATACGCGTCGCGTCGCCACTCTGCTGGCGTGGAACGGCATCGGCGGCTGGCTGGGCGCAGAACTGGCGCAGGCTGTGATCGCACCGCAATTCGGTTTGTGGGGAAGCATCGTTCTGTTGGGCGCGGGTTATGGCGCACTGTACTTGATTTACGAAATACGATTTCAGATTTCCGCACCTCAAACCGGTCGGGTCGTAAACCGCAAATCAACAATCGTAAAGGCCCTCGCCGCGGGCTGCATCCTCGTTGCGCTCGGCTGGCTCGCTAGCACGTTTCCACAAGCGACCGTCGCGCGCACCGAGCGTCTGGCCGCGCTGCAAGTCGGGCGCGAAGGCGTCGTCGCGACCCTGGATTGCGGACCGGGCGACTGGCGGATGCTCTTCAACAACAGCTACACGCTCGGCGGTTCGAAAGCACAGTTCAATCAAGAGCGCCAGGGACTGCTGCCGCTATTGCTGCACGGCCATCCGAAAACCGCTGCGACGCTCGGTGTCGCCACGGGCGGCACGGTCGCCGGCGCGACGTTGCATCCGGGACTTGAGCGAATTGACGCCGTCGAGCTTTCGCCGCTCGTGCTGCGCTTCGCGAAGGAATTCTTCGGTTCGTATAGCCGCGAAGTGTTTGCCGACCCGCGCGTGCGCTTCATCCAGGATGACGCGCGTTGGGTGGTTGCCCGCGAGCAGGCCGCTTACGATGTCGTGGTCGGTGATTTGTTTTTACCGTGGCGCACCGGCGAAGGACGGCTGTTCACATTGGAGCATTTTCAAAATGTCCGCCGCTCGCTCAAGCCGGGCGGCGTGTTCTGCCAATGGCTGCCACTCTTTCAACTCACGCGCCCGCAGTTCGACGCCATCGCCCGCACGTTCCGCGAAGTTTTTCCCGACGCGTTCCTCGTGCGGGGAGATTTTTATTGCGAACTTCCCATCATCGGTCTGGTCGGTGGGCGACGCTTTGATCAACTTGATTGGGAGCGAATTGAGTCCGGCTGCAAAACGCTGCGCGACTCCGGCAAGACCACCGATCCGCTCGTGCGTCATGCCGACGGTGTGGCGATGATGCTGCTTGGTCCGCTGCCCATGCTCGTACCGGGTCCAATAAACACACTCGGGAATTCCTGGCTTGAATGGGACACGGGCAAAAACATCCTCGGCCTGCGAACGCCGTGGTTCATCGCAGTGCCGAGTGCCGAGTTCTTTCGGGAAGTTCACAATGCGGGCAAATCGCTGCTGCCGGAAACCCGCCGCGCCGCGCACGACGCCGGGCAATTCTTCCTCACGCTTGAAATCGCTGCCAAGCTGAACCTGCCGGCTACAGCCAACCTGGAATCGCAGATTCCCGCGCGAATGCCGCCGCCGTTGCGCGACGACTCGCAAGCTGACTGGCGGCAATGGCCGTGCCGCGTGAAGCCGGGAATAGCGGCGTCTCCTTAGGCAGATTCGCAATTGCAGGAATGAACTTCGTAACAAAACTTGGTGGGCTCGGTCAAACCATTACCTTTGCGCCGCGCATGAAACAACTTTACAGCGCCCTGCTTACCATTGCCGCGGTCGGGTGCGCCACATCGCTGCAAGCTGCGGACGTGGTTGCAACCAATGCCATGTTTCAACGCGTCGAAATCCCCGGTATCCACAATGCGTTTCGCGCCACGGTACGGGTTTACTCAGGTTCCCAGCCCGAGGGCGACGAGGCTTTCGCCGAGCTCGCGAAGCTTGGGGTGAAAACCATTGTCAGCGTGGACGGCAGCAAGCCGGATGTGGAAGCCGCACGCAAACACGGCCTGCGCTACCTCCATCTGCCCTACGGTTACGACGGCGTGCCGACGAATCGCGTGATCGAGCTGGCCAAACTCGCCGCCGAGGTCAGCGGCCCGTTCTTCGTCCATTGTCATCACGGCAAACATCGCGGACCGGCGGCGGTTGCGATCATGTGCGAAACCACCGAAGGCTGGTCGCCGGAAAAGGCCGTGACCTGGCTGCGCGAGGCGGGCACCGCGCCCGACTATCCCGGACTCTACCGCGCCGCGCGCGAATTCACCGCGCCAACCAAAGCCCAGCTTGCCGCGGTGAAGGAACTGCCCGAAGTCGCGCTTACTTCGTCGCTCGTGGAGGCAATGGTAGCGATTGACGCCCATTTTGACGCGCTCAAGAAATCACAAACCGCCGGCTGGAAAACCCCGCCCGGTCACGCGGACATTTCGCCACCGCATGAGGCGACAATTCTTTGGGAACAATTTCGCGAGATGGCCCGGACCGATGACACGAAGAAGCGACCACATGATTATCGCGCGAAGCTGGCTGATGCCGAACGCGGATCGGATTCGCTGCGCAAACTTTTGGAGGATTCCGCCGACCACGCGGCGATTGACGCTTCGTTCAAACTCGTCACCCAGTCCTGCGCCGCCTGCCACAAAAAGTATCGGAATCAATGAACCGCTTGCGCGTCCCGGGCCTGATCAGCGGACCAATTGGTAATGCTGCCTAATCGGAGCAAGTCTGGAGTTGCGCGCCGCGGACGTTTGTGGCAATCATTTTCCCGTCAGGCAATGTGGGGTCATAGCTCAGTTGGTAGAGCGTCTCGTTCGCAATGAGAAGGTCGCAGGTTCGAATCCTGTTGGCTCCACCAGCCTTCGCTTGAGGAACAGCAAGAAGCGAATGCTCATCTAAAATCCACTCAAACCAATCGATGCAACGCGGGCGTCTCCTCATACAATTCATCCTGCTCTTTGGGCTCGTCCTCATTGGCTACGTCCTGGTGTTTGGCTGGATTGAACGCCGGCGTGTGGCCAATGGGCCTTGGGAAGTGACTTTCTCCGCTGAAGCCGGCCGCGCACAGCTCGCCATCAGCCAGACCAACCTAAACATTCGCGACGTAAGCATTGTCTTTCCCGGAGTCGTTGCACCCTCGAACGTGGTCGAACGCATTGCGTTTACCAAGGCGCAGAACCCGCCCTATCCGGTTCCGTTTGGAGAATGCATCTTTCAGGATTTGTTGTTTCTTCCCGGCACCGTGACGCTCAAACTGTTCGGACACGAGATTCAGATGATCCCACGCACTTTAACCATCAACCGCGTGGAACGCCCGTGGCAGAACGGCGAAACCATCGAGCTGCAAGCTCTCGGCACCAATTCCAACTCGGCCAGCGCGACACCCATTCCCTTGAAAACGAGTTCGCAGTAGGAAACAAAAAGGACGCTGCTTCCAGCGTCCTTGAGAGAACCGGAGATTAGGTTCAGTTCAGTTCAACTTCGCAAGCGTCGCCTTGACAGCTTCAAAGTTTGGCAGGTCCTTCACCGTAGGTGTCTGCTCGCTGTACTGGACCACGCCAGCTTTATCCACGACGAACGCCGCGCGCGCCGCGGTCGCACCAAATCCGGGGATAAGACCGCCGAGGTCTTCGATCAACACGCCGTACGCCTTCGCGGTGGCTTTGTTCAAATCACTGGCGAGGGTGATGCCGATCTTTTCCTTCTGCGCCCAGATTTCCTGCGCGAACGGCGTGTCCACGCTGATGCTGACCACATCCGCGCCCAGACCGGCATAAGCCGACAGGCCGGCGGTGATATCGCACATTTCCTTGGTGCAAACGCCCGTGAACGCCGCTGGAAAGAAGAGCAACACCGTGTTCTTCTTGCCGAAATTGTTGCTGAGCTTCACGTCCACCAGGCCGGAGGCCTGCTTGGACTTGAGCGTGAAATCCGGTGCTTTGCTGCCGACTGCAATTGCCATAATCGTAATTCCTTTTCTGTTTGGTTAACGGGTTGAAATGACAGGCCACAGAATTGTCCACCCCGCACGCGCTGTCAAATGTGGATTGCATCCAGCCAAGGCAAACAAGGGATAACGGAGAAAACTGAGAGCGAGGACTTTTCTCCGCACGGCACCTTAGATTGGCAGCTAACGCAACGGCGCCATGAAGCATGGCGTGCATCGCCATAAACGATGTTCACCGCTTCAAGCGAAAGAATTTGTTTCCGCTCGCCACGCTGTTGGTTACGGTGAACTGGTTGGCCAGAATTGTGGGAGTGCCGGGAAAGGGCGCCCAGTTTGACAACGGACTCAGGTCGGTCCTGGCTTCGAGTGTGTAACCGGTGTGGTTGGTGGACCACGAGAGCACGACGATGTTTCCGATCGGCGCAATCGTCAACACAGGCAGTTGCACCTGGATCGCCACGCTGAAACTCTCGCCGGCAGCAATGGCGATGAAGTTGGTTCCGGCCCGGGGGACGGCCTGCCCATAGAAGGTGGCGGCCGTCGGACCGAGTCCATAATTCCAGCCCCAGCCAACCATCGAACCGTCGGACTTCAGCGCCAGGCTGTGGCGCCACCCTGCGGCGACGGCCACGAAGTTCGTACCCGCACGAGGGGTCGCCTGCCCATTGATATTCCAGCCCCAGCCAACCATGGAACCGTCTGACTTGAGCGCCAGGCTATGTCCCCATCCTGCCACGACGACCACAAAGTCGTTGCCAGGTGGCACGTTCAACTGCCCGGCGTCATTGTTTCCCCAGACGACCAATGAACCGTCGGACTTGAGCGCCACGTTGTGGAAATCTCCCGCGGCGATAGCCACGAAGTCATTACCCGCGGGAACGTTTGTCTGTCCTTCGGAATTGTCTCCCCAAGCGACGAGCGAACCGTCGGCCTTCAGGGCCAGACTGTGGAAACCGCCTGCGGCAGCGGCGATGGCCACGAAATCGTTGCCGGTTGGCACAGTGGCCTGCCCGGTGGGGTTGGGGTCGTTCCCAAGAATTTCGTTTGAACCCCAGCCGACCAGCGAACCATTGGTCCGCAGGGCCACACTGTGGAAAGCTCCCGCGGCTATGGCCTTGAAATCGTTGCCCGCTGGCACAATCGCCTGCCCGTAGAAAATGTTGCCCGACCCGAGATCCTGGTGTCCGTAATTCAATCCCCACGCGGCCAGTGAACCGTCGGATCTCAGCGCCAGGCTGTGGCCCGCTCCTGCGGCGATGGCTACGAAATTGTCCCCCGACGGTACATTCGTCTGCCCAAATTCATTATAGCCCCAAGCGACGAGCTTGCCGGCTGGCGCGGCCCACGCGGGCGTGGAAATGAGACCGATCAGTAGTGCGGCGAACGAGATTCCGACCATCGTGTAATTTCTGTTTTTCATAACCCTTCGTTTGGTGACGTTGCGGTTGCTGATGTTGCCCGCCGGTCTAAGCCGGTGGAAGGTTTGCGCTGCTTCAAGGACAGCCAGTCACACCCTCGAAGAAACGGTCCACGTGAACCTCGCCACCGACTTCGACGAAAACGATCCGAACTTGGATTCGAATCGTGCCGGGAAAGTCGTGGAACTGTTCGGTGAAGACCACGGTGCCGCCGCGGGTGATGTTGAAATGCTGTGCATCGGTGAATTGGGAATTGTAGTCCTCAATGGCGGGATCGTCGAAGATGGTCGAGTAAGTTCCGTGCTCGCCGAAAACGACGTGGAGACTGTCGCCCAGATCGGTGACAACAAGGTGATCCGTAACTTCGACGGTTGTCCATCCCGCTCGCGCCCCGCAGATATCGTCCGGGAAATAGAGGGTTTTGACCAACTTGTGGTTCGATTCACGCGTGATGGCGGGACGGGCTCCCGCTGCCGCCGCCGGCGCAACAAGTGCGGGCAACAGCGATGCGGTTACGAGCAGCGTCCCAGTGATCGCGGTGCCGAGGATCACGCCTTTGGTTTTGGTAATGGTTATTCGCTCGATCATTTTATTAAATATGTTGGTCATACGCTTTGTTCTTTCCTGGTCGTTGTTTTGTAGCTTTTTTACGATACGGACCCATCAGCGGTAATCCGTTCACTTGTTTTCTGAGGCGTTCCGCAGAGAAGGTGACAAGAAAGGTGGAAGAATTTTCGGCGGCGAGTTGGACTAATCCTGGACGAAGCCGTTCTACCACGGATGAACACGGCTTTCATCATGGTGCCTCTTTCCTGCTATTCCGGTTGTGGAGCGGCCGCTTCTTTGCCAGAATCACGGTATCAAAGTCACCTTGATCCCTTTGACCGGATTTCCCTGAACATCGGTGAATCGAATGGAACCCTTCCAGTCAACCATTCCGTTCACGACCTTAAATACCAGCACGTTCAGCCCCGCGTTCAGAGTGATGTCCGGCACCGTGTCCTGATCCGCCGCGAATGGACGCGCAGCGGGGGACTTGTACACTTGCTTTCCATTCAGATAAACTCTGGCTTGGTCGTCGCTGCCCAAAAGCATCTGAAGCCCGCGCTGCTCGGTTTCCGAGCGGATGTAGCAGACCGCGTAGGCCACGCTCTGAGTTGTCTCGCGTCCAAGGATCGCGTTGAAATCGATCGCGTAGTCTTCGTAATCTTCAAACGTAAACTCGCGCCACCTCAATTCGCTGTCCCCCGTGGATCGCGTTTCTCCCGCGACGGGCCGGAGCCGCGCTTCACTCTCAATTTGCTCGGCGTCCAATCCCTCCGCCCCGCTCTGTCCAGCCCCCAACGCGACCGGCGCCAGGATGAGCCACCGCTTGATACGGCCTTCGTCACTGGCAACAGCGATCCGTTCGCGCTCGTGTTCGGCGATTCGATCGCGCTGAAAAGCAGCCAGAGTCTGCCTCGCCGCTTGTTCTTCCTGCTGCCATGCGGCAACTTGTTCAGCCCGCGCCGCCTCCCAGACCTTGGCCGTCGCATCATAATTGCCGGTGACAATTCGTTGGCCATCCCGGGAAAAGGCTACAGATAAGACGGCACCGCTGTGTCCCTTGAACGTTAGCACCTCTCGGCCGGTCACTGTCTCCCACAGCTTTGCCGTGCCATCCTCACTGCCAGTGAGAATCCGCCGGCCATCCGGAGAGAAGGTTACGGACTGAATTGTATCGCTGTGGCCCTTGAGCGTGAGCAGGACCCGACGGGTGTCCGTCTCCCACACCATCGCGGTGCCATCGTCAGCCCCGGCAACAATACGCTGGCCGTCGGGTGAGAAGGCCACGGACTGAATCGGCGCGCTCTGCCCTTTCAACGTAAGCATCTCTCGGCCGGTCGCTGTCTCCCACAGCTTGGCTGTTGCATCCTCACTGCCAGTGACTATCCACCGGCCGTTCGGAGAAAAGGTCGCCTCCTTAACCCACCCGCTGTGTCCTTTGAGTCTAAGCAGTTCCTTCCCACTGTCCGCTTCCCACACGATCGCCGTCTTATCCCTGCTACTTGTGACAACGCGATGGCCATCCCTCGAAAAGGCCACCGACTCAATTGGAGCTGTATGTCCTCGGAGCGGGAGCATTTCCCGACCAGTGGCCGCGTCCCAGATCTTCGCGGTTCCATCCCAACCGCCGGTGACAATTCGCTGGCCCTCCGGGGAAAAGGCCACCGAGAAAATGGGAGCAGTATGCCCCCCTTTCAGCGTGAGCACTTCATGGCCGGTGGCCGCGTCCCACACGCTGGCGGTCGTGTTGAGATTTCCGGCGACAATCCGCTGCCCGTCGGGGGAAAATGCTACACCCCATATCTGACCATTGTGCCCGCCGAACGTGAACATCTCTCGGGTACCGACCGCATCCCACACCTTGACCGTTTTATCCTGACTGGCGGTGACAATTCGCCGACCGTCTGGAGAAAGGGCCACAGATTCAATGGCGCCACTGTGCCCCTTGAGCGTGAGCAGTTCCCGGCCGCTCACGGCGTCCCACACCTTGGCTGTTTGATCCACACTGCCGGTGACAATCCGCTGGCCATCCGGAGAATAGGCTGCTGACTGAATCGCGTGGCTGTGCCCCTTGAGCGAGAGCAGTTCCTGGCCGCTCACGGCATCCCAGACTTTCGCTGTTTGATCCCTGCTTCCGGTGACAACCCGCTGGCCGTCCTGAGAAAAGGCCACACACATTATCTCTTCCGTGTGCCCGCTGAACTGGAGCTGGTCACGACCGCTGGCGGCATCCCAAAGCTTGGTGAAATTCCCGCGAGCGGTAACAATTCGCTGGCCATCCCGGGAGAGCGCGGCGGTAGTCCCTGTAACCCTGAACAGCTCCCGACCTGTGCTCGCATCCCAAACCCTGGCGGTGTTATCCGGACCGGCGGTTAGAATCCGGCGACCGTCTGGGAAAAAGGCCACCGATTCAACGCTTGTAGTGTGGCCCTTGAGCGTGAGCCGTTCGCGACCGCTAACGGCGTCCCACACCATGGCTGTTTTATCCTCGCTCCCGGTGATAATGCGCTGGCCATCGGAGGAGAACGCCACGGCGAAAATTTGAGCGTTGTGCCCCTTGAGCGTGAGCATTTCTCGGCCGGTGGCTATCTCCCAGACCTTCGCGGTTCGATCCGAGCTGCCGGTAACAATCCGCTGGCCGTCCGGAGAAAAGGCCACGGAGATCACCCCCTCGAAATGTCCTCGGAGCGTCATTGGAGCTAAGTGAGTTTGCCGCTGCCAATAGTACCATTCAAACCCGCGGTCCGGAGAGTTCTGCGTGTCTTTCAGCAATTGCCGCAGCCGGCCGACGTTGTTTTGCTCCCAAGCTGCTTGGGCCACATTCATGGTGGACACGTAGAGCAAGTGTTCGGCTTTGCTGCGCTCGCGATTGATGTGAATGGCCGCAATGGGCGAGCCGACCGCCACGGCGAGCAGCAAGACAAGTGTCGCCGCGCTGAGCGAAGCCACGACCGGTTTGCGCCGGCACCAGCGCCACAACCTTGCGGTTGGACCAATGCGCCGGGCGCGGATTGGTTCTGCTTTGAGGAAGCGGTCGAGATCTTCCGCCAGCGCCAGCGCCGTTTGATAGCGGCGGGCCGACTCTTTCTCCAGGCACTTGAGGCAGAGGGTTTCGAGATCGCGCGGAACGTTGGGATTGAGCAGGCGCGGCGACACCGGGTCCTTGTTGACCACATTCTGCAACGTGTCGGTGAGTGTTTCGCCCACGAACGGCGGGCGGCCCGTGAGCAGGTGATAGAGAATTGCGCCGAGCGAATAGACGTCGCTGCGCCGCCCAACCAGCCCGCGTTTGGCGGCGGCCTGCTCCGGGGGCATGTAGTTCGGCGAGCCGAGCACCTGGCCGCTCAAGGTCAGTTCGCTGTCGTGATGCAGCCGCTTGGCCAGACCGAAGTCGGTCACACGCGGCTGGTCGAACGGGTCAATGAGCACGTTGGATGGCTTGAGGTCGCGGTGCAGAATGCCGCGTTCATGTGCATAGTGAATGGCTTCGGCAACGATCTTGACGTAGCGCGCGGCGCGGCACAGCCATTCCGTATTCCGCACTTCGCATTCCGCACTGAGTTTGGTCAGGCTCTGGCCCTCGATGAAATCCATGACGAAGAACGGCTGTCCCTCATGTGCGCTGACTTCGTGGATGGCAACGATGTTCGGATGTTGCAAACTGGCCGCCAACGCGGCTTCCGCGCGGAACCGTTGCGCCTGCTCCTTGCCCGACTGGTCGCCGAACAAGAGCATCTTAACTGCGACGATGCGGCCAAGACTCTTTTGTCGCGCCTTGTAAATGATGCCCATGCCGCCGCGGGCGATTTCTTCGAGCAGTTCGTAGTCGCCGAAGGAGCGGAGGGGAGTTGGTTGAGGCTTAAGAATCAAGGGTTGAGTGGTGGAGTCGCTCGCCGCTGAATCCGGCTCGCTTGTGCCGAGCGCGAAAAGGCACTTCATACAATAGCCCTGCGGGGCGTCGGGTGGGACTTCCGCGCCGCAACTTGGGCAAGTCGGCTTCGATGTCGTCTGGCCGGTCATAACTTCCGCTTTGTTCTGAGGCGAAACGGGCGTGAAGTGACGGAGAATCGTGATGCGTGATGCGTGATGCGTGATGCGTGATCTTGAGACGGATGGCCCGTTCGATATCACGCTTTACGCATCACGTACTCCCACTCAACACCGCAAAGAGATGCTTCAACTCGTCTTCCACTTCGCCGGGTCCGGCCACGGTCTGTGCGATTTCCTCGCGGAACAGTTCGCGATAACGCCGGCGCATCCGACGCACGGCCTGTTTCACCGCGTCCTCGGTCAAGCCAAGCCCAGCGCCCAGTTGGGCGTAGCTTATGCTAGTGTCCTCGGCAAGCAGGGAACTCTTTAAACTGTCGAACAACTGGCCCTTGCCCGAATCTCGAAACTCTTCTTCCAGCCGCGCCAGCACTTTGCCGAAGAGCGTCGTGACCCAGCGACGTTCGTAGAGTTTGGCCGCGTCGAGTTGATCGATCGGTTCCAATCGGTAGCGTTCCTCCGCCGAGGCCGCATCGAACGAAATGATTTCCCGCCCGCCGCCCCGCTTGAGCCGCCGTGCCTTGTCCCATTCGTCGGCGAGAAAGTGTGTGAGCGCCGCCAGCAGATAGGTGCGGAATCGCCCGCGCTCGCGATCCGCCTGCGCGACGTAGTTTTTTTCCAGCAGCCGGGCGAAGAACGACTGCGTGAGGTCTTGCGCGTCATGCGGGTGGTGTCCTTTGCGGCGGACGAATGCGTAAAGAGGATACCAATACGTGCGGCATAGTTCAGCCATCGCGGCAGCGGCTTGAGGCGCGTCCGGCTCGCGCGCCGCTAGCACCACACTCCAGTGGGTTGTAGCAAACCATTGTCCCGGCGGATACAGCGCACGGCTATCTTCGGTCTCAGGCATAGCAAACTTGACTGCCACTGCTACAGAATCAGACTTGCTCAGAGACAGGCCAGCGCGGCAGTCAGAAGCCGGCTAGAGAAAGAGTGATGCTCGCCATCGTGCGGATGACCGGCCCGGTTTACAAGCCGAATGTCCCTGACTTGGGGAGTGCTGATTGGCCGCTGAAGCATCCACCCGCTATCCCGTTGACAACGCCTCCAGCACTTCTTCCGCGTGTTCCTCGGGCTTCACTTTCGGCCAGATCTTTTTGATCTTCCCGTCCGGACCGATCAGAAACGTAACCCGATGCGTGCCCATATATTTTCGGCCCATGAAGCTTTTCTGTCCCCACACGCCGTAAGCCTCGACGATTTTCTTATCCTCGTCCGCCAGCAAGGTGAAGGGCAGCTTGAACTTCTCCACGAATTTATCGTGGGACTTTACCGGATCGGTGCTAACACCCAGAACGACCGCGCCTTTCTTCTTGAAGTCGGCTAAGTGATCGCGGAAGGCGCAGGCTTCCTTGGTGCAGCCCGGCGTATCGTCTTTCGGATAAAAATAAAGGATGACGTTCTGTCCCTTGAAATCGACGAGCGAGATTTTGCCGCCGCCATTGGTGTTGACAGTGAACGCCGGCGCTTTGTCGCCTTCCTTGAGTGAGAGTTTGAGTTCGGTGGCCATATTGATTGTTCGTTGCCGGGGAGATTAGCCGTGAAAACGTTGCGCGCAAACGGGGAAACTAATTTTCCTTTCCCGGCGGCTGGGCAGCCACGCTACTGGGACTGGCGCTCAATTGTCGCACGCCGTCCCAGACGTAAAGCAGCCCGGAAATGCCCGTGCAGATTCCCGCCCCGTAAAGCCAGATTGCCAGCCAGCGCCCGTCCCAAAGATCGTCCCAGTCCAGTAGAATCCAGAGAATGCAGACCATTTGCAGCACGGTGGCTATCTTGCCCAACATTCGGGGCCGAACTTTCACCTTGCCCACCATGATATGAATGACGCCCAACCCGATGGCGAGAAGGATATCCCGACCGATGATGATGCCCGTGAGCCAGAGCGGGATCTGCCCCAACAACTCCCCGTGATCGAAGCTCAACACTACAACGCCAGAAACCAGCAGGAGTTTGTCCGCGAGCGGATCAAGGATGGTGCCAAGTTCGCTCCATTGGTTGTAGTGCCGCGCAATGTAGCCATCCACCCCGTCACAGATCGCCGCCACCGCAAAGCAAAGCAGCGCCACCAGACGGTGAATCTCGTTCTCCGTTTTGACATAGTAGAGCACTTCGATCACGAAGAAAGGAATCAACAGAATCCTCAGGATGGTGACTTTGTTGGCCGTGGTCATGGCAGTTCCAAGGGAAGGGGGGCGCGTGGCTGGTGACAAGAACAAAGTCGCGCGAGGCCCTCGCCAGAAACGCTGAAACTTTTCGCCGTAGACGGGTCAATTTTCGTTTTCCAAAGCCCGGCGGGTAATCTATACCCTTGCGGTCGCCGCGAACCGGCAAAGAACCCGAATTTGAACATGAGCGAGAATATACCAAACCAACCCCTCGTCGCCATCCTGATGGGAAGTGACTCCGACTGGCCGGTCATGAAAGCCGCCGCGGAGGCGCTGAAGGAGTTCGGCATTGCGTCCGAGGCGAAAGTCATCTCGGCGCACCGCACGCCGCGCGATCTGGAGCAATACGCCGGCACCGCGCGCGAACGCGGCCTGCGGGTGTTCATTTGCGGCGCGGGCGGCGCGGCGCATCTGCCCGGTGTCACCGCGGCGTTTACCACACTGCCGGTCATCGGCGTGCCGATCCAAGGCAAGGCGCTGGACGGAATTGACTCGCTGCTGTCCATCGTACAAATGCCGCCCGGCGTGCCGGTCGCGACCGTAGGCATCAACGCGGCGAAGAACGCGGGCCTGCTCGCCGCCCAAATCATCGGCAACGGTGACGCCGCGATGCAGCAAAAGCTCGACGCTTTCAAACTGAAGCTGGCCGAAGAATCGCGCGCCAAAAACAAGACGCTGGCGACTTGATTCAGCCTCATGCAGAAACTCATCGAAGGCGTTCACAAGTTTCAGGCCGAGAAGTTTGGCCGTTACCGCGAACTCTTTCGCCGGCTGTCCCGAGAAGGCCAGAATCCGCACACGTTGTTCATTACCTGCTCAGACTCGCGGGTACTGGCTGAGTTGATCACGCAAAGCCAGCCGGGTGACTTGTTCGTAGTCAAGAATGTCGGCAACATCGTCCCGCCCGCCAACGTCACCGGCAGCACCAACTCCACCGCGGCTGCCATTGAATTCGCCGTCGAGGTGTTGAAGGTTGGAGATATCGTCGTCTGCGGCCATTCGCAGTGCGGTGCCATGGAGGCGCTGATGCATCCGGGGCCACAGTTTCAATCCATGCCGAATCTTGACGAGTGGCTGCGCGTGGCCGCCCCGGTTAAACGGACCATCGAAAAGGAATATCATCATCTGACCAACGATGCGGAACGGGCGATTGCCGCCGCCGAGGAAAACGTCCTGTTCGCATTGGAAAATCTTTACTCTTATCCTGCGGTCCAACAGCGACTGGCCGATGGCTCGTTGCACTTGCACGGTTGGTTTTTCAAGATAGCAACAGCAGAACTTTTCGCGTACGACCCCGAGGCGATGCAGTTCGCACCGCTGGGCAGCGGGTCCTGAATCGCAACGACAACTTCCGCGGCCTGAAAAACGGAAGCCTCGCAGAGTTTTTGACCGGTCTTCCAGGTCTGTAGCCGCCTCAACTTCCCCGGTTTCCGCAGTTTTGCGAATGGCCATCGGGCAGGCAACTCACCGTTCTGTCCCGTATCTGGATTTTCTGTCATCCGTTCGTACAAAGTCCTGTCCCAAACCCGTGCCCAAATCATTAATGCAACGTCCTGAACTTGGCTTGCCTGTTGCTAAAGACCCAATCAAGCGATCGCTGCGAAAGAAGACGCACCGCCAAGACATCGGCCAATCAAATGAAAACTAACTATTCAAACTCTGTGGGCAGCGTACTCTCGCTGCTGTTGATCCTCGGCACGACCAGCAGTCAAGCCGCTTGTGGAGGCAATTCAACCACCATCCTGGCGGCGCCAACTCTGGGCGGCTCCTTTGTGGTGGCCAATGCCCTCAACGCGGCTGGCCAGTTTACGGGCTATTTCTTTACCGCCGGTGATCTTGAAGCTCACGCCTACCTGGCAGCCAACGGCCTCAGCACGGATTTGGGAACACTTGGCACCGGCACGTTCAGCGTCGGCCTCGCGATCAATGCTTCCGGGCAGGTCGCCGGCCAGGTCAGCATCAACGAGTTTTTTGAGCTTCACGCGTTTGTAAGCGAGGACGGGTTGCTGATTGACCTCGGAACGCTAGGTGGTTCATCCAGCAGTGCCACCGCCATCAATGATGCCGGTCAGGTAGTCGGTGATTCGCTACTGGCAGGTGACATGGATTATGAAGCGTTTCTCTATTCCAACGGCGTGCTGACCGGCCTTGGCACTTTGGGCGGCAGTTCAAGTTTCGCCACCGACATCAATCAAGTCGGTGATGTGGCAGGCAGCAGTTACACCCAGTTCGATATGGAAACACATGCGTTCGTTTACGCGGGCGGTGAAATGGTGGATTTAAGCACTTTGGGCGGCAGCTACAGCGTGGCGTTTGCGCTCAATGACGCCGGGGTTGTCGTTGGCGAATCCACAGCGGCGAACGGCGAACTCCATGGCTTTGCCTATGAGTCCGGAGCGATGACCGATCTGGGCACTTTGGGCGGAACTTATTCCAGCGCTTGGGCGATCAACGAAAACGGCCAGCTCATTGGTGAATCCAGCACCGTCGGCGATGCAGAGTTTCACGGCTTTATTTACAGTGGCGGCATCATGACTGACCTCGGCACATTGGGCGGTGACTACAGCTATCCCTCGGCAATCAACAATCTCGGACAAGTCGTTGGCGACTCCGCCCTGGCCAACGGCATGCCGCACGCGTTTCTCTGGCAGGACGGCAGCATAGTGGACTTGAACAGCCTGCTTCCCGCTGGCTCGGGTTGGGAACTCATCACTGCGGAATTAATCAATGATGCAGGGAACATCATCGGTATGGGTTCGTTGAACGGAGTTTCCCAATTGTTCGTGCTCACCGTCGGCGGCAGCGCGAACCAGGCTCCAGTGGTCGCCGCGCCCGCGAATGTCACCACCGATTGCCAGACGCCTGTTACCTTGGATGGCAGCGCTTCGAGCGACCCCGACGGCGATGTGCTTGCTTTCGAGTGGAGTGAAGGCGCCACTGTGCTCGGAACGGAACCCACGTTGACGGCCATGTTCGGCCTGGGCCTTCACATCATCACGCTCAAAGTCACTGATCCGTGCGGCGAATCCTCACAATCCAGTGTGCAAGTCAACGTGGTTGACACGCAGCCGCCGGTCATTACCAGCGCCGCAGCCAGCCCGGATGTTTTGTCACCTCCGAACAACCAACTCGTGCCCGTCACCGTGACGGTGAGCGCGACCGACAATTGCGATCCCGCGCCCGCCAGTCAGATTGAATCCATCACCGCCAACGTGCCCGTCGCTCCGGGTGACATTCAAATAACGGGCAGTCTCACGGCAAACCTCCTAGCAAGAAAGAATCCTACCGGCGAAGAACGGGTTTATACGATTACAATTCGCTGCACCGACGCGACTGGCAACAGTGCAACCAGCACCGTCACGGTCACCGTTCCCAAGAACCCCGGCAATGGCAATGGCAATGCCGGCAACGCGAACGGCAAAAACAAATAATCTCCAACGGTCGGCTCTGGTTCGGCCGGCCCCCACCAAACAGCCTTCTCCGCCATCTCGCGGGGAAGGCTGTTGTGTTTTGACTAATCTGTTAGCCATCCAACCAGTCGCTGGCGAATCGGCGACAAACCTTTGTACCGCGCCACCTCGTCAGGCATGGTTTCCAGCGCGCGACGCAAGCGGATGCGAGCGACTGGATCCGCGTTGACCTCCGCGAAGGCGTGATGCACCACGCGAATACCGAAGAGAATTCCGCCGGCTTGTGGTAAGGCGACGAGCGCCTGATGTTCAATCCGCAGCCACACTTCGTCCACGCGCGTTTCCGTATCCAGTCCTGGCAGATTGCGGTCCGGGTGATGATTCATTTCCGCCAAATGGGCCAGCCCCCAATTGTTTCGGAGTGAAGCCGCGCCCGGTTTGAGGCCGGCCAGAAACTTGTGGATGCCTCGCCCGATGCTCTCGTTCAGCCCCGGCACCGGCCCATGAATGAACTCCATCGGTTTTCCCATCTTGTCCGTGAGCCTCCAGGACGACGGGAAACACAAACACCCGCCATAAAGCCGGATTTCGCCGTGCTCATCGGTTTTGAGCAACAGGAAGTCCGTTTCCCAGAACTCACCCAGCGCGAGACATCGTTCAAAAGGTGAACCCAGTGTTCTGGACGCGGGTGGCATGAAACCGCTCCAGCCGTGCGCGAGCTGAATTGTCTCCTCCAGCAGCGACTCGCCTGGTGGCAACAGCGCTGCATATTTTCCAGGCTCACCGCGCAACCACCATCGCCGCTCGGCAACCAGGGCTGCGTGACCGGTGGTCGGCGCGAAAAAATCTGCCGGCTCGCCGCGTTCAAAACGCAGGTGGAACTTATAGTCACCATCGGGGAAAATATGTGCGAGCGTCGCGCTCATTTCGTGCGGGCATCATCCTCAAATGCTGGCGGGGTGACAATCCCTCGGCCCGGAAATTTCCTGTCCAACGTGTGACTGCGTTGCTAACGTCGGTGCCGGAAAAATGAGCAATTTTGAACCAACTCTCACGCCTGCGGCACCATCTGATTTCATTCGCGACATCGTCGCCAAACACGTCGCCGAAGGGAAGTACCCTCGCATTCACACGCGATTTCCACCCGAGCCGAACGGCTACCTCCATATCGGCCACGCCAAGAGCATCTGCCTGAATTTCGGCATCGCGCGCGAATTCGGCGGCATCTGCAACCTGCGCATGGATGACACAAACCCGACCAAGGAGGAGGTCGAATACGTGGATTCCATCATCGAAGACGTGAACTGGCTCATCGCCGGCTGGGCCGATGACCGGCTCGGCTTGAAGCTCAAGGGCAAAACGCCGGAAACCATCACGCGCAATGGAGGGCCGGATAAGTTCATGGGGCCGGAACTGAATGCAAAGGGCAACGACGTCGCCATTGAAACGGTTGAACTCGAACCCTTCTACGCCTCCGATTACTTCGAGCCGATTTACGAATACGCCATCGCATTGATCAAGAAGGGCAAGGCCTTCGTCTGCGATCTTTCCGCCGCTGACACCGATGCCTATCGCGGTGCGCCG
>Ga0315910_10000570_pt1 | contig 36310 bp, 27 predicted proteins | sample EdamamesoilMG_FD_204470 | JGI IMG/M metagenome (GOLD analysis project Ga0315910, IMG submission 204470) | Garden soil microbial communities collected in Santa Monica, California, United States - Edamame soil | ecosystem: Environmental > Terrestrial > Soil > Garden | place: USA: California...
TTATGCCCGCAGCGTCAACGTCTTGAAAACGGATCGAAAGCTGACGCTGAAAGCTACTCATGGAGGGTTGCTTGAGCTGGTCGCGTTCGAACCGGAACATGCGAAAACTGCCCGAATACAGTACCGGATTTTCCCTGGAGGACCGCGCACCGAATGCTAGTCTCACTTCCCCAGCGCATGAATCGCGACACGAGCACCGGACCGGACCGTCTCCTTCGCTTCAGAAACCGCGTCGCGTACCTGGGCGCGGGCGTACTTCTCGCTCTCACCACGGGAGGGTGCCCGATGGGTGCGGACCTTGAAAACCCCGAGCGTTTCGCCGTCTACGGCGCGGGCGCTACAGGAGCTACCGGAGGTACGCCACCGACCGCGGGGATGGGCGGATCCTCCGGTTCGCCGGCCGGTGGTACGGCGGGTGCGACGGCCGGGGCAGCGGGGGGCGCTGTCGTCGACTGCAGCGGCTTCAGCTGCGACGTGAACGAGGCGCTGCTCAAGAGCTGCGGTCGCACGGGCTGCCACAGCGCGGCCGCCAAGTTCGCGGATCTCCAACTGACAGACTGCACCAGCGCGGCGGCGATGCTCAACAAGCCGGCCACGCACGGCGACATCGACTGCTCAGTTCCCCCGGAGCCGTTCCGGCCCTGTGAGCCGGCGGAGCTTCCGGCCACCTGCCCACCGAGCGGCGCCCTGCTGATCGATGGGACGACTTTCGAGAACAGCTGGGTTCTCAAGAAGCTCGACCCCGCGTTCGTCCCCGACTCCTGCGGCGCTCCGATGCCGGCGCCGCCAGGCAACTCCACGGCGCAGGGCTGGAGCGACGCACGCCTGGCCTGCCTGACGGATTTCTTCCGCTCGTTGACCACATCGCAGTAAAAACCGAGCGAGACCGGCCTTTGCAGACCCCCCTCCTCTCCCGAAGGGCGCTCACGCTCTGTGCCGCCCTCCTGACAGGAGTCGTCTGGCACGGCGCGCCGCGTGACGCGGTGGCCAAGCCCGCGACGGCCGCCAAGGTGCCGATCGCCGTCGGCAGCTTCGCCGGGCCGCAGCAGACCAAGGTGCGCGCCAAGGTGATGGACGTGCTCCGGAAAAGCGGCTCGTACGAGGTCACCGACGCCGAAGACATCAAGCCCGGCGCGAAGACGGCCGCCTACGCCAGCATGGCGCAGGCGATGGGGGTGAACGCGATCGTCGTCGGCGTGATTTCGAAGCGACACAACCTCACCATCACGGTCTACGACGCGAACGGCGCGCGCGTCGACGCGATCGAGATCAAGGGTGGCGGCGGGTCTTTCGGCCTGCTCAAGGCGGTCGACAACGAGCTCGAGATCTCGATCGCCGACCCGATCGCGCGCGCAAAGCCAGCGTCGGGCGGCGGGAAGAAAGCGGCGGCAGCGGCGGCGGTAGCGCCCAAGGCCGCCGCCACGCCGCCGAAGCCCGCCGCCGGCGAGGAAGAGGAACCCGAGATCAGCGAGGACGGCGAGGTCGAGGAGCCCGTCGAGGGCGAGGCCTCAGGCGAAGGCGAAGGCGAGGCGTCCGGTGAAGCGTCCGCCAGTGCGGGCGAGGACGTCGACGCGCCCTCCGCGCCGAGCGAGCCCGGGCTCCGCCCGCTCGAAGTGATCGTCGGCCTGCGCGGCTATCGCCGCACGTTCGACTACACGGACGTTCGAAAGAACACCGACCTCTTGGGCACGCAGCTTCACCCCTACGAGCTGCCGCTCGCCCCGGCGATCATCGCGTCACTCCGCTTCTACCCGGCCGCGCTGTTCTCGAACGGCTTTCTGTCGCACGTCGGCATCACCGGGCGCTACGAGCTCACCGTGGCCACCGGCACGACCTACTCGGAGCAGGGGGTGACCACCGCGCTCGATACCTCCGCCGCCAGCTGGCACCTCGGCCTTCGCGGCCGGATCACGCTCGGACCGCACGAGCTCGGGGTGTTCGCCGAGTACGGAACGCAGACCTTCCTGCTGAGGGGAGACGAAAACCCCGTTCCTCTGAAGCCCTACGCGCTCGTTCCCGACGTGACGTACACCTTCGTGCGCACCGGCATCGACGCGCGCTTCTACTTCGGCAAGGTGATCGTCGGCGGCCAGGTAGCACCCCGCTTCCTCACCTCGCTCCACGAGATCGACCTCGCGGGCATCTGGTTTCCAGGTGCCACCGGGAGCGGCCTCGATTTCGGTGTGATGGGCGGCTACCGGGTCCTGCCGTACCTCTCCGTGGTCGGCGGGGTCGATATCCTGCGCTACGGCTTCGATTTCAACGGCATGCCCGATTGCCCGCCGAACCCGCAGCGCTGTCCGGTCGCCGGCGGCGCGACGGACACGTACCCCTCCGCCTGGCTCGCGGCGATGTTCCACCTCGACGGCAGCGCCGCCGAGAAACCCGCACCCTGACGATCGCGACGGGTCCGGCGACGTCCGCGCTCAGTGCCAGGCGCTCGCGACCTGAGGCGGCTTGCCGGTGCGGTCGTGCTCGGCGACGCGCGCCCTGGCCTCGACCTCGCACGACACGCAGGCCGGGAACTGGGACTTGTGCTGGCACACGATGACCATCGCCGTCGGCGGGGTCGCGCTGAATTCCTCGATGTCGAGGTGACGCCCGCAGGCGAGGCAGTGGATGTGCCGCTCGTCGTGGTGATGCCCGCCGCCGGGCGATTGCGCCTTCTTCTCGCGCTTGGTCAGCCGTTTCTCGCGTTGCGCCATGGGCCGGAGAAGTGCCACGAAACCCGCCCGAAAGCGAGCCCTGGGGCGCTCAGCGTTGGTCGAGCTCGGCGAGCAGCGCCCGGGCGCCCTCGTGCCCCGGGGCTTCGGCGAGCGCCTTCGAGACGAGGACGCGGGCCTTGCGCGCGTCCCCGGCCTTTCGCGCCAGCGCGGCCAGCTGAAAGTTCGCCTCGGCCTTGTCGTCAGCCGTCGCCCCGCCCCCCTCGGCGCTCGGCGCACGCATGATGGTGACCGCGCGGAAGGCGCGCTGCGCCGCCTCGAGCTCTTCGGTCTCGAGGGCGAGACGGCCGAGGTCGAGCGCGAGCCGCGCGTTCTTCGAGTCCGACTCGAAGGCCTTGGAGAGGGCCTCGAGCGCGTCGCTCAAGAAGCCCTCCTCGAGGTGGATGGTGGCGATCTGCTCGTACACCTGGGCGATGGCCTTGGTGCGCCGTCCGCGGTTCGCCTGCGCCACGGCCTTCAACACCTCGAGCCCGCGCTCCGGCGTGCCGGCGGCGGCGTAGGCGCGAGCGAGCAGCGTCGCCGCTTCGATGCTCGAAGGCACCTCGGTCCGGAGCACCTCGAGCACCTTGACCGCGGTCGCGCCGTCGCCGTTCGGTTGGAGCAGCGCCTCCGCCGCGCGGAGCACGATCGCCGTCCGCGCCGCCGGATCCGCGATCAGGGCGGCTTGCTGAAGCAGGAGCTCGCCGAGCTCGCGGAACGCTCCGATCCGTCCGTAGAGTGCCTCGAGGCGCTCCCTGAGCCCCTCGTGCTCCGGCTCGGCCTCGAAGGCGCGCTCGAGCGCCGGTCGCGCGGCGTCGGGCCGCTCCGCTTTCTCGGCTGCGTCCGCCAGCGCGATCGCGACGTCGACCAGGCCGGTGCCCGTTTCGAGAGCGACCAAGCGCTCGAGCGTGAGCAGGGCTTCCTCGGCGTTGCCGAGCGTCTGATCGAGGGCCGCGAGGCGCCGGAATCCGGCCAGATCCTCCGGCTTGTGCATCAAGAAATCGGCGAGCCTCGCGCGCGCGCTCTCGAGATCACCGCGCGCCTCGAACAAATTGACGAGCTCGAGCGCGAGCTCGCTGTCTCGCGGCGGATCGGCGCGCAGCACCGCCTGCTCGAGCGCGGCGACGAGGTCGCTGCCGAACGCCGGATCGAGCCCGGCCGCGCGCCGGAGGTCCTCGAGCGCTTCCTCCTCGCGCGCGAGATCGAGCAGCGCGGTCGCCCGCCGCCGATAGAGCGGCGCCTCGTCCGGCGCGATGGCGATCAGCCGCCCGAGCGCGAGCGCCGCTTGCTCCTGGTTGCCGCGGGCGTGCTCGAGCTCGGCCCAGCGTTCGATCAGCTCTCGGTCGTTGGGCGCGCTCTCGAGCGCCTTCTCGATCAAGCGGGCGACGCGATCGTGGTCGCCGCTCGCCTCGAGCCGCACGATCAGCGCTTTTCTGAGCTCCGCGTCCTCGGGGTTCGCCGCCGAAGCAAGCTCGAGCGCCCTGACCGCGCCCTCCTCGTCACCCTGCGCCTCGCGCAGCGTTGCCAGCCGGCTGCCGATCTCGGCGGCGCGGGCGCCCTCCTCGACGGCGAGCACCTGCTCGAGCGCGTCCGCGATGCGATCGACCTCGCCGGTCGCCTCCGCCAGGCGGAGCTGGGTTTTCGCGAGCTCGGCGTCCTTCGGCAACGCCTTCAACGCCCGCGCGCAGACGTCGGCGGCGTCCGGCCCCCGCCCGGCGTGCTCCAGCGTGGCGATGAGCTTCACGGAAAGGACGCGTGCGCTCTCGACGTCCTTTCGCTCCCAGGCCCCATCGAGCTCTCGCCCGAGCAGGTCCGCGAGCTCGTCCTGCCTGCCGGCGCGCCCGAGCAGATCGGCGAGGAGCTCGAAGGCATCGAGCCGCCCCGGTTCGTCGTGCAAGAGATCGTTCAGCACTTCGATCGCCCGCTCGACCCCCTTCTTCTTCTCGGAAAGCGCCCGGGCCTGCTCGAGCCTGAGGGTCGAGCGTTCGGTGACGCTCTCCACGACGCCGATCGAGTCATCGACGAGCTTCAACCAGGCGTCACGCTTACCGCTCCGCTGGTAGAGGCCGAGCAGCGGACGAAACGCTCGCGCTTCGCTCGGATCGGCCGAAACAACCTTCTCGTAGACGGCGATGGCGCGCGCGTCCTCGCCGAGCGCGTCGAGCGCGTCGCCGATCTCGATCAGGAGCTTCCGGCCCTCGGCCTCCGGCAGCTCCTCGGCGGCCTGCTCGCGAAGCGAGAGCGCGCCGGTGCGATCGCCCTTTTCCTCGAGCACCGTCGCGAGCTCGAGACGGAGCCAGCCCGATTCCTCGCCCGAAAGCGCGAGCGCCTTGTTCTCGAGCGCCGAACGCACGAGCGCTTCGATCAGGTCCTTTTCGCCGAGCTCGCGCGCGAGCTCGATCCCCTCACGCACGTCCGGGAGGCGTGCGTCCGGTTGGCGCACCCGTTCGGCAAGAACGCGGGCCAGGGCGGGCCGATCGCCGCTCGCTCGCGCGATGCGCTCGCGCAGGGCCATCACCCGCGGCTCGCGCGCCGTCTCGCCGAGATCCGTCGCGAGCAGCGCCCCGGCCTGCTCGAGGTCGAGCCGGAGGTCCATCGCGCGCTCGAGAAGGCCAATGCCCTGCAGGCGCGTCGCCGGATCGGCGAGGCGCGCCGTCGCCAGTCGGTAGAAGAGGTCGGCGTCCGCCGGCGGACGGCTCGAGCGTGCTCCCAGGTTCACCCGGTGCTCGAGCACGTTGGCCGACGCCGCCGCATCGTCGAGCAGCTCGAACGCGCGGCCGAGCGAGGCCCACACGTCGTCGTCGAGCGACCCGACGCGAGAGAGCTCCTCGAGGACGGTGCGGGCCTTCTTGTGGAGCGCTTCGGCCGCGGCGATGTTGCCCGACTCGAAATGCAGCGCCACGAGCTCTCCGAGCGAGCGCGCCGCCTGCTCGGGGGCGAGGCCGTGCGCCAGCCGAGCTTCGAGGAGGCGCGCGAGATCGGCCTTCTTGTCCGCCGATCGCAGCGCCGATTCGAGGAGATCCGCCTCGCGCGGGCTCTCGAGCGCCGACTCGAACGCCGACTCCAAGAACTCGCCCGCGCGCTGGGCATCGCCCCGGCGCGACGCGATTTCCCCGAGCGCTACCAGCGCTTCGGTGCGTCCGGGGCCGGTCGCGTCTTTCCCCGCCGTGAGCAGGAGCGCGCGATACATGCGCTCCGCGCGGTCGAGCTCGCCCTGGCGGAAGGCGACGTTGGCGAGCAGCTGCGTGATGCCGGGGTGCGTCGGATCGATACGCGACGCGGCATCGAGCTCGGCGAGGGCCTCGGGCTCGCTCCCCGCCGCGAGCAGCACGCGCGCGAGCTCGTAATGCACCTGCGCGCGGTCTTTGGGCCGCCGGGCGCCGTAGCTCTGGATCTGCTCGCGGAGCACGACCGCGGCGTCCGCGTGGCGACCCGCCGCGTCGAGCGCGAGCGCCAGGCTCACGCGCAGCGGCGCGTCGTCACGATCGAGCGCGACGGCCTGCTCGAGGAGCGGGACAGCGGCCGCCGGATCACGGCGCTCGCGCGAGTGAAGCCCGGCTGCCTCACGCAGGTACCTGAGGCGGTCGGCGGGAGCCTCGGCGAGCCGCGCTTCCTCTTCGAGCAAGGCGGTGAGGCCGCTGAAGTCCCGGGCATCACGGTAGAGCTCGGCCAGGCGCTTGCGGATGCCGGCGGCCGAAGCCGCTTTCGGCTGGGCGCGCTCCAGGCACTCGCGGGCGCGGTCCGGAGCCTCGAGCGCGGTGTACGCCGCGGCCAGGCGAAGCGCCCTGCCCTCGAGCGCTTCGGGGGTCGAGCCGGCGCACAGGCGTTCGAGCATCAGCGCCGCGTTCGCGTGGTCGCCACTCGTCTCGTGCAGGCGCGCCAGCGACTCGAGCGCGATCTCGCTGCCGAGCTCCGCACCGCGGCTGTAGTCTTCGAACGCGCGCTTCGGGTCATTGAGCTTCCGCTCGGCCAGGATCGCCGCCTGGGCGTAGAGATCGGCGGCGCGCCCGGGCTCGCGCTCGGTGCGGGTGGCACCCTGCGTTTCCCACAGCCGGCAAAGCTCGGCGAAGCGGCCGCTCGCCTCGAGCAACGCCGCCAGCCGGAGCACACACTCGTCCGCCACGGCGTCCGCCGGCTCCTCGGCGAGCAGCTCGTCGTACAGGGCGATGGCCCGCTCGCCGTCGCCGAGACGGTCGGACGACAGCGCCGCGGCGTCGCGCCGGAGCTCGCGCTTCAGGCCGACGGGGAACGGCAGTTTCGCCGCCGAAAGCAGGCGAAGCACGGCTTCCTCGTCGCGGCCGGCCTCGAGCAGCCGCCGGCAAAGCTCGCCGAGACCCCAGCGCAGCGTGGACTCGGCGTCCTCGCCCGCCTCGGCACGAAACGCCGTTTCGGCGAGCGCGAGCAGCCGTTCGACCACCTCGATGTCCCGAGCCGCGTCGTCGCCTCGCCGGCTGGCCACCCGCACGGCGGCGTCGAAGCTTCGCGCCGCCGCGTAGGCGTCGAGCGCCTCGAGCGGTCGCCCGGTGTGGTTCTCGTGGATGTCGCCGAGCCGAACCTCGAGCTCGCGGCGCCGCCCGGCGTCCTTCTCGCGCTCGATCTCGGCCGCGTGAAGGGTCGCCAGGTCATCGAAGCGCGCCGTCTTGACGAAGAGCGCGCCGAGGCCCTCGAAGCTTTCGAGATCCGGACCGTGCGCCTCCCGGAGGCGCTCCCAGGCGAGCACGGCGGCGGGCAGATCGCCCTTCACCTCGGCCTGGATCTCCGCGATCCGGCGCCGATCGGCGCGCGCCGGCGCGGCCTCGCTTTGCGACGCCCGCACCTCGAGCGCCTCGACCAGCTCGTCCCAGCGGCCCGCGATCTCGAGCGCGCGACACAGACCGTCGAGTGCGACGCGATCCTTCGGATCGAGCGACAGCCGTACGCCGAAGTTGCGGATCGCGCGCGCCGGATCGGAGAGCGCCACGAGCGAGCGCTCCGCGGCCTCGCCGAGCGTCGCACGGCGCGCATCCGGATTCGGGTCGAGGGTCGAGAGCACCTCGAGCAGCGAAACGAGCTCCGGGTTCTCCTCGAGCTCGCGCAGGATCTCGGCCAGACGCTTGCCGGAGAGCAGCGCCACGTCGGGCTTCTTGTCGCGCAAGCGCACGACGGCGCGGAGGAGCTCCGCCGCCCGCGCCGTGGCCCCGAGCTTCTGGTCGTAGACCGTCGCCGCTTCGTAGAGCAGCTCCGCGCGCAGCGCGCCGTCCGGCTCGGGCTCCGCCACGCCGACCAGCGTTTCGGCCCGGCGCTCCTGGCTACCGAGCAGGCCGGCGAGGGCGGCGAAGCGCGCACGATTCTCGGACGTGGGCTCGAGCGCGACGAGGTCGACCAGCGTCTCGAAGGCGCCGCGCGGATCGTCGAGCTTGTTCTGGCGGAGCTCGGCCGCCTCGCTCAAGAGCACGGCTTTTCGCTTCGGGTCCGACGAGCAGTCGACCTCGATCTCGAGCATCCTCACCACGTCGACCGGAGATTTCAGCTTGCGGTAGCGGCGCTCGAGGAGGAGGGCCGTTTCTTCGAGCACGGACTTCTCGCTCTCGCCGCCGCGTTGCTCGCGCGCCACCGGCAGCGTCAGGATGCGCTCGAGCAGGGCGACGGCGGCGTCGTCTGCCTTCCGCGACGAAAGCAGCGTTTCCGAGAGCTCGAAGGCGGGCGGCGTCTCACCGAGATCGAGCCAGAGCGCCGCGATGCGGGCGGTGAGCTCGGCCTCGTCGCCGGCGCGCGGGGTCCCGAGGCGCGCGCTCAAAAGCTCGATCAGCGGCCGTGTGCGACCGTGGCGCTCGTAGAGACGCTCGAGCGTCGTTTCGACCCGGTTGTCGCCGGGCGACAGCCGGTTCAGCCGTTCGAGGTAGCCAATCGCCCGTTCGGCGTCGCTCGCGAAGTCCTTGGCGGCCATCGCCGCCTCGCGGAGCAGGCTGATCTCTTCCTCTTTGCTGCTCGACCCGGCCGCGAGCCGGCGGTCGTACAGCATGAAGAGCTCGGGCCAGCGTCCCGCCGAGTTGAACGTCAGCTTGAGGCGGTCGAACGCCCACTCCGCCGCCGGCGACAGCAGCAGCACGCGCTCGAGCACGGCGTGCACCCGATCCGGGTCGTCGAACCATTCCTCGAAGAACTCCACCATCCGCAGGCCCATCGCGCCCGCCACCTCGGCCGAGAGCGGCCGCTCGAGGGTGCGCTCGTACGCTTCGGCGACCGCGCTCGGATCGCTGAGCTTTCGAGCCATTTCGTGGGCGGTGTCCCAGAGCTCGGTCTCTTCGGGTGACGTCTCGGCGCCCTGCAGCGCGAGCCTCAGGGCTTCGGCCGGCTGATCCTGCTTGGTGCGAAGCAGCTGAGTGAGCCAGCGTGTGCGCGCGCGGGCGAGCTCGGGGGCCTCGGCCGAAACAGCGAGCAAGGCCTCGATCACTTCGGCGCGCCCCACGCGATCGTCGGTGACCGACGCGATCTTCTCGAGCAAGGCGGAGGCGCGAGCGCGGCACTCGGGGACGTCGAACGTCTGGTGCACGATACGGAGCGCCTCGAGGTCACCGGGGTTTGCCTCGAGCACCGGTGCGACGGCGTCGAGCGCCTCGACGGGTCGGCCGAGCGGCGAGACGAGGAGCGCCGCGAGCTTCACCGCGGCGGCGTGGCGTGTCTCTCCCTCGGTACGCGTCTTCAGCGCCTCGAGCGCTTCGTAGGCTCGCTCCGTACGACCGAGACCGAGCGACAGGCGTGCGATCTCGCCCCAGGCGTCGATCCGATCCGGGTCGATCTCGACCAGGCGCCCGTACAGATCGGCCGCCGCCTGGGCATTGCCGAATCTCTCCTCGGCCGCCGCCCATTCGCCGAGCACCTCGGTCGGGTTCAGCGTGCGGGCGAGCCGCCACTCGAACAGCCAGCGCAGATCGGCCTCGCGCGCCGGGGTATCGGAAGCCGTACGGAGGAACGCGGCGAACGCTTCGGCGTCGGCGGCAGCATCGTCCCCGGCTCGCTCGAGCAGGCTGCGGTAGAGAGCGACGGCTTCGTCCTCGTGACCGGGAACGCCGCCGAGGGCACGCGCCTTGGCGAGCAGGAGGTGCCGCGAGCGTCCGGCCCCGACGCGCGCGATGCCGGCGTCGAGCAGGCGCGCGAAGGCATCGAGCCGCCCTGCTTCCGTCGCACGCTCCTCGAGTCCGAGCAAAAGGAGGATCACGTCGCGCTCGCCCGCCAGGCCCACGAGCACCCCGAACACCTCCTCGAGGCGTTCCCAGTCTCCGGCCTCGGCGAGCAGCTCCACCAGACGCTCGGCCGCCTCGCGCGACGAGGGATCGGCATCGAGAACCCGCTCGTAGAGCTGCCGGGCGCGCTCGCGGTCGCCCTCGGGTTGCAGCGAGAGGCGTGCGCCCTCGAGCCAGATCCGCGCGGCATTCGGTCGATCCTCGAGCATCCAGGCGAGCACGTTGCCGAGGCGCTCGAGCAGCACTGCGCGGGAGGAAGGATCGAAGGTCCGTTCGAGCTGGCGCTCGAGGGCGGCGCGCGCGGTCTCGCCGTCGCCGCATTCGCGAGCCAGGTGCTCCACCATGCCGAGCACGTCATCGGACAGATCGGCGGCCTGCATGAGCTCGCGGTAGTGAGCGAGCGCCGCGGCCGAATCCCCCTTCATCGCGGCCACCTCGCCGAGCCGGAGCAGCGTCACGCTGCGCCGCTCGCCGTCGGCGACGGCGAGGAGCTGGGTGAGCTCGTCGTAGAGCCCGTGCCAGTCGGCTCCCTCGGTGAGCGCCGCCACCACGGCATCGTGGGCCACGAGATCGCGCGGGTCTTCGGCCACAGCGGTGCGCCAGGTGGCCAGCGCCGCGGCCTGGTCGCCGAGCTCCCGCCCTTGCAGCGTGGCCATCGCGTGGAGCAGCTCGCGACGCCGGACCGGATCGGTCTCCTCGATCAGCGCCGACAAATACAGGCCGAGGCGCTGCTCGGGGGCGCACTGCTGGGCGAGCAGCTCGTCGACGCGGTTCAAGAGCTCGCGCGAGCTCGGCGCGTAGACGAGGGCGCGGCGGTACACCTCGATCGCCCGCGGCAAGTCCTCGGCCGCAGCAAGCGCCGACCCCGCGGCACGGGCGAGGTCGAACAGCTCGGGGGTGTCGACGACGCGGTCGGCGAGCGCATCGGCGAGATACACGGCGCGCCATTGGCTCGACCCGGCCCCGAGCCGCTCGACTTCCGCGAGCCAGCGAGCGACGTCCCCTCCGAGCGCGACGGCGCGCTCGAGACCCTCACCGGCAATCTCGAGCGCCTGGTCCGGGCTCCCCAGGGTCTTGTCGGCAATTTCGAGCGCTTCCTCGAGCGCGGCAAACGTCTGGTCGCTCGAGCCCAGCTCCGCTCGTACCTCTAGAACGCGGAGGAGCTCGGCCGACGCCCCCAGCCGGCGATAGATGGGCTCGAGAACGTCGGCGGCCTCCAGGCGCGCGTTTCCGGAGCCGAGCAGCCGCTCGAGCGCTACGCGAGCTGTGGGTTCATCGGGATTGAGCGCCAAGATCTCGGAGAAGATGGCGAGCGCGCTCTGCGCGTCGCCGAGGTGACTCTGCCGGAGCTGACCGATGCGAATGAGCAGCGCCACGCGCTCCTCCGGGCTCGCCACCTCCGCCTGCCGCTCGAGCACGGCCGCGACCTCGGCGAAGCGTCCCTCCGCCTCGAGCAGCGGCAGGAGCTGCTCGTCGATGGCCGCGCTCTGTCCGTACCGCTCGGCGAGCACGCGCCAGGCCTCGATCGCCGCCGCGCGGTCGCGCGGTCGCGCCGAACGCATCGTGGCGGATTGAAACGCGAGCGTGCGCGCCGCTTCCGGATCGGTGGTCGCCTCCGCGCGCAGTCCGAGCACGTCGGCAAGCCCTTCCTCGTCGCCGGTCTCGCGGTAGATCGCCTCCAGTCGATCGAGCGCTTCGGCGTTCCACGACGATCCGATCAGTGCGCGCCAGGCGACGGCGGCACGAGCGGCTTCTCCCGGTTGTTTTTCGACCAGGCCCGCGAGCTTGCGCGCGGCGGTCTGACGCGCCTCGAGCTCGGGCTCGAGCCGCGTGACGAGCTCGAGCGCCGCTGCCAGCGCCGCCGGCTCTTTCGCCTCGTCGTGGAGCTCGGTCAGGCGCCGCGCGGATTGCAGCGAGGCGCGGTCGTCCGCCGCGAGCTCCGTCGCCTGCTGAAACGCGGCCAGGGCGCGCCGCGGATCGCCGGAGCGCAGGAACACCTCGCCCACGTCGGCCGCGACGCGGGCGCGAACGCCGGCATCTCGGCTCGTCTGCAGGGCGCGGGACAAGAGCCGCGCCGCCTGCGCCGACTGACCGAGCTCGAGGCTCAAGCGAACGAAACGCCCGCGCAGATCGTCGTCCCCCGGGTCGCCCGCCACCACCGGTCCGAGCAGCTCGAGCGCCCCCGCCGGATCGCCGAGCACGTCTTGCCGCAGGGTTCCGAGCTTTCTCTGAACCTCGACCCGTCGCGGCCCCCGCACCAGCGACAGCTCGTGGTTCAGCATCTCGACCGCGCGCTCGGTCTCGCCCGTGCGTTCGTAGGCCGTGGAGAGCGCCGCCGCCGCGCGCAACCCGAGCTGGCGGTGCGAAACCAGCTCCTCGGCGAGCTTGCGCGCGTGAGCGTGCGTCGGCTCGAGAGCGAGCAATCCTTCGACGTGCGCGAGGGCGCGCTGGGAGTCGTGGAGGACGCCGAGACAGATGTCCATCGCTTGCTCGCGAAGGAGCTGCGACTCGGCCGCGTCGGGAGGTGGCTCGCGCCGCAGCGACACCTCGAGGATGTCCACCACCTGCTGGTGGCGCCCGCGCGCGATGAGGCGCTGCATCAGGTCCTCACGCACCCGCGCATCGGCGGGATCGAGCGCGAAGAGCTGCTGTTCGACCTCGACCGCGAGGTCCCCCGCCGTTTGATCACCGGCCAGCACCTCGGCGGCACGGCGCAAGAGCCGCAATCGCTCCCCCGGCACCGCTCCGCGCGCGCTCGCGTCGTAGTAGTGGCGTGCGAGCCGCGCCGCGCCTTCGGGCCCGGCAAGAAGCTCCTCGAGCAGCGCGAACGCTTCCGGGTGGCCGGGCACCGCGGCCACCGCTCGCTCCGCGGCGAGCACGGCCCCCTGTCGATCCTCGAGACCCTCGGCGAGGAACCAGGCCGATCTGAGATGCAGGTGGGCCTGGTGGTCCGGCTGCATCAGCTTGACCCGCTTGTCCTGAGCCATGTGCTCGTACGCAAAGGCAAGATCGGTTGCTTGCCCGTGCGACGCGGCTGACGCGTGGAGCTTGTCCCAGAGCTCGGCGGTGTCCTCGCCCTTGCCGAGGGCCATCACCAGCAGATCGAGCACATCCGATGGCTTCCCGGGCCGCTCCTCGAGGGCCTCACCCATCTCCCACAACTTGAGGGCCAGGGCGCTGACGGCGCGCCGTCTGCCTTCCGACTTTGGGGCAATCGAAGTCATCGTGGACGGAACCCGGAGGACCGCGCCGCGGAACGACGGGGGGTCGATGTTACAGGATCTCGTTCAGCAATTTGGTCCTCACTTTTCGAAGAGGGCTCGACCTTGCTTGCGTGAAGACTGTTCAAATGAGCATGTCGGTGGCGCTCCTCCGTATCGAGCGGCCGACCGTTCGCCGAGAGCCCGTCCGCGCTCGTCAGGGCTCCGCAAGGTAGCCAAGTGCCTTGAGCCCGGGCAGGAAGAGGTACGCGCCACCGCGCACCCGCACGAAGCGCTGGATGCCGATGCGGTGCGCGTAGGGCTCGGCCTGGATAGATAAGTGCTCGCTCGGGTCGCCGTGCGCCTGCTCCGGGCGGCCAACCAGTGGATCGCGCTCGGCGTGGAGGCCGTGAAGCTTCGGGTTCTCGAGCAAGCTCTCCTGCACGAACTCGAACTGCCCGGCGAGGTTCGAGCAAAGCGCGAGAAAGAACAGGCCGCGCGGCTCGTTCGTCGGCGCGCTGGGATCGAAACGGGGACCGTAGAGCCGCCCGCGCCTGAGCAGGCGCAGCGACCTCATGCGCTCGAGGCTCGACGCTCCGTCCTCACCGAGACCGTCGCGCGGGTTGGCGCGCCGCACGTGGGCGCCGAGCGGACAACGAAGCCCGCCGGGATCCATCGCCCGGTAACCGAAGGCATTGGACGGTTCGGCAGCGTGCGGCTCGCGGTCGGGAGCGAGAACGAGCGGCGTGCCGTTCGGCCAACGGCCGACGATCGAAGCCGCGAGACGCGCACGCGGCGCTTCGTCGTCGGGGAAAGCACGCGGGCCTTGCTCGTCGAGAAAGCGATGAAACCCCGCCGCGTCTTGCGCGAGCTTGCGAAACGCGAGGTAGCTGCCGTTCCGCCCGAGGTCCATGCCGCGACGGCCCCCGACGAGCGGCGGTAGCTCGCGCGTGCTCTGCTTGAGCGGCACCTCGGGACCGCGAGACCGCTCCCTGCGCGCGTTCCGGTACCCGAGCACGAACTCGCCGGGGGGGACCCTCGGATCGGACGGATTCGAGTCGCGCCGGAGCGCGAAGCGCGAAAATCGAGGGTTCGTGCGGGCGCCGGCGAAACCGAAGTGCTCCCGTCCGTCGGGCGGGAGGAACGCGTCCTCCGAGCTCGCTTCGATGCCGTGGCGGTCGAAGACCTCCTCGAGTCGGTCCGCCTCGTCCTCGAGCTCGTCGGGCGTCGTCGCGTACGAGAGCACCAGGGCATCCAGCCGGGTTCGGTCGCTGCCGCCGAGCTCCCAATGTTCGGGCGCGTCCGGCCCGAGGTCGCCGAGGCGCCGCGCGCGCTCCGGATCGGCCATGCCCTCGACGAACTCGCGCGGGAAGCGCGCGAGGACCTCCGGCGAGAGACCCAGCGCCCCGAGCCCCGTTGCGGAGAAGGCGACGTTCAGCCGGCGTGGCTCGTCGCGCTCCGCACCGCCTGCGCTCGACACGCGATTGAGGATCGCAGCGACGAAGCCACGCGCGTCCCCGGCCGCGAATCGCAGAAAAAAATAGCGGGCGACCGGCTGGCGGGCGTAGCCGGAAAGGACGAGGCCCTGGATGTCGTCGAGCTCCATCGTGGTCAGACGAGCTCGAGGAACCGCTCGCCGCGCGGAGGGCCCGACTCGCCAGAGAGCAGCGCGGAAAGCTCGGCGTTTTCGGCGAGGTCCCCGACGGTGAGCATCGGGTAGGCACTGTAGACGACCGCCGGCACGAGTTCATGCGCTTCGGCCCAAGTGGCCAGCTGCTCGCGGCTCGGCAAGACCGGCCCCGGGCAGGCACGCGTGCTCGACCAGACGAGCCAGGCCAGAACGCGCGTCGATGGCCCGAACTCCGCGAGCCAGGCCCTGATGCTGCCGTCGTGCTGAGCGGTGAAGAGGAGCTCTCCGTCCACGCCGAGCACCCAGCGCACCGAGTGAGCCTGCGCGAGCGGGCGGACCAGAGCACCCGACGCGGCGCGATGCCGTGCCACCCAGGCGAGCGCACGCCGGAGCGCACGCCGGCGAAAGGCTCCCGGCTTGAGCGCCACGCGGTGCGTGAACGCTCGCTGGACGGGACGCGCCGGCGACGACGGCGGCGCCGCGTGCTCACGAGGCGCCGGAGCCGCGGAAAGGCCCGGCGGCTCGTGCCAGAGCCGAGCCAGGAGCTCGCCGAGATCGTGGAGCACCGAGGCGACGAGCAGCGCGACGAGGGAAACGAGCGCGAGCACCCACCCTTCGTCACTCGGAGCGGTCGGCTCCTCGCGGTGTTCCGCCTCCTCGGAGGCCGGGACGACCGGGAGCGTCGCTCCGAGCTCTTTCTGCACGTGCGCCAGGATCTCGTCGGGCGAGCGCGTCACGAGCAGCCCCCGGTCACGCGAAAGCACGCCGCTCACGGCGTCGCGGAGCCGCGCGTGCTCGCGAATGCGCGCCACCGTCAGGCCCGGATGCGGACCGTCGAACCCGGTCGAAAGCGAGCGTTGCTCCTGCACGGCGCGCTCGAGATCCGAAAGCGCCACGGTGTCAGAAAAACCTTCGCAGGCAGCGAGCACCCGCGAGAGCTCGGGCCCGGCGAGAGCCCAGATCTCCTCGAGATGCGCAGTCATCTCGCCGTCGAACGTGGTCTCGACGAGCAGGCTGGTCGCGCCGCCGACGTGCGCGGGCGGCACCAGGACGAGCCGCGCGAAATGGAGTGTCTTCGCCCGCGGGAAGAGCTCTTGGAGGCGCCCCCCCGCAGCGTCGAGGGCGGAGCGGATCGCCGGTTCACGTCCGGGTCGGACCGGGAAGAGCACCGCGCGCGTCGTGCGCCGAAAAGCCGGCATCGGTCGCCACCTTAGACCGACCGGGCAAGGACGAGGAGCTCCGGGCCCTAGGCCGGAAAGTCGTGCTAGGAACACCCTCCATGCGGGCCCCCTTCCCTTTGCTCATCCTCGCACTCGGCTGCAGCGCGCAACCCGACCCCCCCGGCACCGACATCGACTCCGGCTCCGGCTCGGGCGGCGTGGCGAACGCGCCCGGCACCGGCGGCACCGGTGGCTCGGTGCTGTCGTCCGGAGGCAGCATCGGCGTCGGCGCCGCTACCTCGACCGGCGGGAGCAGCCCCGGCTCCGGCGGCTCCGGTGGGATCCAGGGCGGCATCATGTGCAACGAGCTCGGATCGCGCCTGACCGGCAGGCTTCGGGACTTCACCTCGACCTCGAACCCCGATTTCGAGCCCCAGCTCGGCTCGAAGGGCGCGGGCGCGACCAACGTCGACGACAAGAGCATCGTCAAGCGTGAGGTCGATGCCGACATGAAGCCCGTCTACAACGGCGCGGCGACCGGCACCCACAGCACCTACGGCCCGTCGAGCTTCGCGAGCTGGTTCGTCGACACGCAGGGCGTGAACATGGCGATCCCCTACACCCTCGACTTCGTCGGGCCGGACGCGAACGGCGTCTACACCTTCGACCGCACGGGATCCCCTGGCTTTCTCCCGCTCGACGACGGGCCGACCTGCCCGGTCATGCCGCAGACGCCGTGCCTGCTCGGCAACACGATCCTCGGACCGAACAGCTACCCGCACAACTATTCGATGACGTTCGAGCTCCATACGAACTTCGTCTACCGCCCGGGAATGATCTTCAACTTCACCGGTGACGACGACGTGTGGGTGTTCATCGGCAACGTGCTCGTGCTCGATCTCGGCGGGATCCACCACTCCGAACCGGGGGAAGTGGTGCTCGACACCCTCGGCCTGACCGCCGGACAGCAGTATCGGCTCGACTTTTTCTGGGCGGAGCGCCACCTCGTCGAGTCGCATTTCCGCATCGACACGAGCCTCGAGTTCGTGGACTGCGGGATCGAGCCGGTCAAGTGAGCGAGCGGCCGCTCGCCTTCAGCCGTCGCTAGTCGAGCGCGCCGAAGGTCTCGCGCAAGCGCGCCAGATCGGGCTCGCCGACGTACCCGCCGAGACCGATGCGGAGCGAGACGGTGATCTCGTCACCCCACGGCCACCAGAGCCCGAACGCCACGATGCGCCCGAGCTGGTCCATCGTGTAGAGGCGCTGGTCGGGGCGCACGCTGCCGGTCGACTCCGCGATCTCCTTGGCCTGGGGTGGCGCCGTGGCGATGGTCTTCGAGGTCCACTCGTACGGTAGGTACGCCAGCGCGACCGCGCGAGCCTCCCCCTCCATCTCGTGGTTGAAGGACGACGCGACACACGAGTAACGGCTGTCCCAGCTCCAGCCCCCCTTGATCCAGTTCTTCTTGAACTCGGCGAGCTTGAGGAAGAGCGCTGCGGACGAACCCGGACGGGGCTCCATGGCGGGAAGATACCCGAGGGCCGGGGCCGTGGGCTAGAGTCCTTGAAAACCAATGCTCTTTGCGACCGACGACGTCCGCATCGACAACCTCAGGCCGCTGCTTCCCCCGGCCATCCTGATGGAAGAGCTCCCCCTGAGCGACGAACAGGCGCGAAACGTGGCCACCGCCCGCGCCGAGATCGGCGCCGTCCTGGAGGGAAAAGACGACCGCCTCCTCTTGGTGGTCGGCCCCTGCTCCGTCCACGACACCAAGGCGGCCCTCGACTACGCGGCCCGGCTGAAGGCGGCCGCCAACCGCCACCGCGCCGAGCTCGTCATCGCCATGCGGACGTATTTCGAGAAACCGCGCACCACGGTGGGCTGGAAGGGGCTGATCAACGATCCGGACCTCGACGACACCTTTTCGATCAACCGGGGCCTCCGCGTCACCCGCTCGTTCCTCCGCGACGTGGTGGCGCTCGGCCTGCCGACCGCCACCGAGTTCCTCGACCCGATCACACCTCAGTTTTTCGCCGACCTCGTCGCCTGGGGCGCGATCGGCGCCCGCACGACCGAGAGCCAGGTCCACCGCGAGCTCGCCTCCGGCCTCTCGATGCCGGTCGGCTTCAAGAACGGCACCGGCGGCTCCGTCCAGATCGCCGTCGACGCCGTGCGCTCCGCCGCGTCACCCCACCACTTCCTCTCGGTGACCAAGCAGGGGCTCGCCGCGATCGTCGGCACGCGCGGCAATCCACAATGCCACGTGATCCTGCGCGGCGGCTCGGCGGGACCGAACTATTCGGAGGAGCACGTGGCCGAGGTGGTGACCGCCCTCGAGCGCGCCAAGCTCCGGCCTTCGGTGATGATCGACTGCAGCCACGCGAACAGCGGCAAGGATCCGACGCGTCAGCCCGAGGTGCTGAAGGACGTCGCGAGGCGGGTCGCGCGTGGAGATCGCCGCGTGTTCGGCCTGATGCTCGAGAGCTTCCTGGTCGAGGGACGCCAGGACGTGTCGCCCGGAAAAGCCCTCGTCTACGGACAGAGCGTGACCGACGCCTGCCTGGGCTGGCCGGGGACCGAGCCCCTGATCGCCGAGCTGGCCGAGGCGGTTCGGACGCGCCGAGGTTCATCGTGACAACCAGGGCACCCTGAGCTACGGCGGTAGGCCCTTCATGGCCTTTCCCGAATCATTCCTGTGGGGCTCGGCAGCAGCCTCGTATCAGATCGAGGGTGCCGCCTACGCCGACGGCAAGGGCGCGAGCGTGTGGGACATGTTCTGCCGCAAGCCCGGCGCCGTCGTCGACGGCCATACCGGCGACGTGGCCTGCGACCACTACCATCGCTATGCGGAAGACGTGGCGTTGATGAAGGCGATCGGCCTCAAGGCCTATCGCCTGAGCATTTCCTGGCCGCGCGTCTTGCCCGAAGGCATCGGCACGCCGAACGCCGCCGGCCTCGCCTTCTACGATCGTCTGATCGACAGCTTGCTCGCCGCGGGCATCGAGCCGTGGGTGACGCTGTTCCACTGGGATTTCCCGCTCGCGCTCTATTACCGGGGCGGCTGGCTCAACCGGGACAGCGCCGACTGGTTTTCCGAGTACGCCGCGCTCGTCGCCGACAAATTCTCCGATCGCGTGAAGAGCTGGATGACGCTGAACGAGCCGCAGGTGTACATCAACGCCGGCCACCTCGACGGGCGCCACGCTCCCGGCGACAAGCTCGCGCTGCGTGAGGTGCTCCGCGCGTCCCACCACACGCTCCTTGCCCACGGCCGCGGCGTGCAAGCGATCCGCGCCGCCAGCAAGCAGCCCTGCCGCATCGGCTACGCCCCGGCGAGCTACCCGAAAGTCCCGCTCACCACCTCCCGCGCCGACATCGAAGCCGCGCGCCGCGCCTTCTTCGCCCCTTCGCCCTCGAACCTCTGGACGATGTCCTGGTGGCTCGACCCGGTCTTCACGGGCGAGTACCCCGCCGACGCCTGGCGTCTCTACGGCGCCGACGTGCCGACGCTACGCCAAGGCGATCTCGAGCTGATCGCGCAGCCGGTCGATTTCTTCGGCATCAACATCTACGCAGGTGATTGCATCCGCGCGCTCCCCGACGGCTCGCCGGAAAAGGTACCGTGGCCCGTCGGCCATCCGATCACGGCCTTCGAATGGCCGATCGTCCCCGAGGCGATGTACTACACGGCGCGCTTCTGCCACGAGCGCTACCAGAAGCCGATCGTGGTCACGGAGAACGGCATCTCCTGCCGCGACTGGGTCTCCACCGACGGCAAGGTGCACGACCCCGGCCGCATCGATTTCACGCGCCGCTACCTCACCGAGCTCGAGCGCGCGATCACCGACGGCGTTCCGGTCGAGGCCTACTTCCACTGGTCGTTCATCGACAATTTCGAGTGGGCGCGCGGCTACAAGGAGCGCTTCGGGCTGATCCATTGCGACTACGCGACCGGCAAGCGCACCCCCAAAGACTCCGCCGCCTGGTACGCCGACGTGATCCGCACGAACGGCGCCGCGCTCCACGGCTGACCCGGACCGGCCGCCACCCCGGCCCACGGGCTCGAAAACGCGCTTGAGCTAGGAGGCGGCTGTGGTATGAACCCGCCGCCGCTTACGGGGCGGTAGTTAAGTTGGTTATAACGCCGGCCTGTCACGCCGGAGGCCGCGGGTTCGAGTCCCGTCCGCCCCGCAAATCGTAGTCGCGAGACCGTTCAAGACCGGGACTCAGGGTTTCGATCCTCGACCTTACGGGTCACCGGGTCGACCAAGAGCCCGCGACGCAGCTAGCCGTGCGGATCCGTTTCGCCGGTTTCGAGTCCCTTCTGGAGTCAATGGGCGGGCTCGTGGAGGCGCCGGGGTCGAGTCCCGTTCGCCCCGCGGGACCGAGGGCCGTGTGACGACGTCCATCGGAGGAAGGGGTTGCTGGCGCGGGCCGTAGTTGCAACGGTACCTGCCGTGGGTGTTTCGGTGAGGAAAGGGAAGCATATGAACTCTGGGGCCCGATTCGTTCTCGTCTTGATCCCGTTCGTCGCGATTGGCGGTTGCAAGAAGGGTGCGCAACCGGCCCCAGAAGGGACCGCGACGGCGTCCGCAGCCGAGGCTCCTGCAGCATCCGCGGCGGCGACCGAGCCCGGCTCCGCACTGTTGGAAGCGTGCCAGCTCAAGATGACCGCCCCGGAGCCGCACGAATGGAAGACCAAGTGGGATGGGGCGCACGTGCGAACGGTGAGTGCGAACCCGAGCGGTGTCAGCTCGTCGTATTGGGCCAACGACTATGAGCTCGACATCGCGAAAAAACAGGGCACGGTCTCCGCGCTTTCCGTGACCTGCGCGAGCGGCAACAAGGTCGAGCCCGAAATCATCGTCAGGATCGAACAGGCCGGTTCCGGCCTGGCCGAGGTACCGCTCGCGCCTGGCAGCTACCCGATCGTGGCCAACGCCGGCCCGGGCAAGGGCAAGCCAGGCGAGTTCACCGCTCACCCGTTGCTGCTTGCCAAAGCCATGTTTGCCGGCAAGAGCGGGACGCTCAAGCTCGACCGGTTCGACGCCCAAGGGGTGAGTGGGTCCTTCGTCATCGAGGGCGTCGAGATGCTCACCGGAAACAGGCGGGTGCACGTCGAGGGCACGTTCGACATGCCGTGTCGGAAAGGCCTCTTGCAGAGCGCCTGCAAGTCCGACAAGGCCGAAGGACCCAAATAGGAGCGGGTCACCGGGTAGACCGAGCGACCGCAATGCAGCCCCTCGTGCCGGGCCCGTCCTCACAGGACGATCACGATCTTCCCCTTCATTCCGCCGCCCTGGAGCTTCCGGTGCGCGTCGCCGACACGCTCGAGCGGAAACGTGCTGTCGATCACCGGCCGCACCTGCCCGCGCTCGACGAGCGTCGCGAGCGCTTGGATCTTCGCGGCCGTACGCTCCATGAACCCGCAGTAGAGCGTCTGATTGCGGATGCCCATCGCGCTCACATTCCCTTCGATGCCCGCAATGTTCGCGAGTTTTCCGTAGGGGCGCACGCAGCCGATACTGCGCGGAATCGTGTCGCCGCCGACGGTGTCGAACGCCGCATCGACGCCTTTGCCGTTCGTGAGGCGCCCCACTTCTTCCTCGAAGCGCGTCGTGCGGTAGTCGATCACGACGTCCGCCCCAAGCCCCTGAATGAACGCTTCGTTCTCGCGCCGGCCCGTCGCAATCACGCGTGCGCCCGCAGCCTTCGCGAGCTGCACCGCGTAGCACCCAACGCCGCCCGCCCCAGCGTGAACCAGTACCGTGTCGCCTGGCTTCGCCTGGAAGAACGTGACGATCGAGTCGTACGCGGTGATGGCTGCGAGGGGCAGCGCGGCCGCCTGCTCGAAACTCAAGCTGGACGGCTTCTTCGCGACGATGTCCGCATCTTCGACGTGATACTCGGCGTACGTGCCCTGCCGCCCGAAAATCTTCGCGCTGTAGAACACCTCGTCACCCGCAGCGAGGTGCGTGACGCCGTCGCCGACCGCCTCCACGACCCCGGCCGCGTCGTAGCCGAGGATCGAAGGCTTCGGCAGGCCCGCCCAATCTCCGCCCTGCCGAATCTTGAAATCGACGGGATTGACGGATGCCGCGCGCACGCGGACGAGCACTTGATTTTTCGCCGGCGCCGGCTTGGGCATATCCGCCGCTTCGAGCCGCTCCGGACCGCCCCAGGCACGAACCACCATCGCCTTCATGCCTGCGACCGTGCCAGATCAGGCGCTGCGCGCAAGCGGGTTCTCATCGGACTCTCCCCGGTCCCAGCTGCTGAGGTGCCAGTCGCAGCCCCGCCTACTTCACGCCTGACCTCGCGGTCCGCCGTCGCCTTGTCGCAAAGCGTCTCGCTCAGCGCACCTCCACCTTGCTCGTCACTAGGTCGACCACGGGGCTCAACCCAGCCAACCGAGGCGGCGACGTCACGAGCTCCACGCCGACGGCAGGCGACAGGCGGAGGGGGCGCCCGCTGATCGATGAGGATGCGCGGGCGCTCCATCTTGGGCGTTTGACACCCCCGGCGCGCGGTGCACGCTGCCTGTCGTGGTTGCGCTACAGGTCCCTCCCGGCCCCTACATGTTGCCCCCCAACGGCGGGCCCGATTCGTGGTGGGACTTCGTCGACGGGGGGATTGCCCTGGCGATCGCGATCGGAGGCTCGATGCTCTGGGTTCGCTGGCAGGAAGCGCGGAAGCGGCGCCGGTAGAGCGGCGGGACCAACGATGGCGCGGAGGTTGGACCTTGCTGGCCGGGGCATCCAAGGCACGAAATCACTCCGGTGCCCCTTGCAGCCCCGCCCGAATCCGGCGAAGTACCCGACCATGAGGCGTAGATTCGCCGGGGCCGTGGTGATGCTCGCGGGGTGCGCCCCGGCACTCACCCAGATCGGGCGCGACCACTACCGGATTGAGTGCGAGTGGTTCGACGATTGCAAGCGGCAGGCACAGCGCCTCTGTCCGGACGGGTACAACATCGAGGAAGCGAAGGACGCCCACGCGGGCTCGTTCCTAGTCGCGAGGTGCAAAGAGCGCGCCGTAGCAGCCGCAGCACCTCGACCAGACCCGAAACCGGAACCCGCGCCTGAGCCCGTGGAGCCCGCACTCGCCGTCGAGTGCGTGCGTGACTTTCAGTGCACGCAGGCCGGGGCTCGATGCACGGACGGCAAGTGCGTTGCGCCCCCGCCAGAGCTCCACGTCGACGGGTCTGACCCGTGCGTGATCGGAGCCTCGGCCAAGGGCGAACCCACGCCGATCTTCCCAACCGAGAAGGCCGCCGCTGACTTTTCCGCCGCCGGTCCGGTTGCGTCGAAAGCTTCGACACTCGAGCTTGTGGCGCACCTTCGGGGCACCTGGATTGACCCCGGCGTGCGCTGCAAGACGCTTCAGGTGCGCCCCAGCGCTCACTACGTGCAACTTCTCTCGGGCCCTGCCGCGGGCCGCGAGGGCTGGCTCCGGATGCCAGAAAGCGTCCAGGGCGATGCCGGGGTACGATGAGCCCCATGCGCCCGCTCCTCGCCCTGCTCGTCCTCGCCTTCGCCGCCCCAGCGCTCGCTGACGTGATCGTCCCGCCGAAGCCCCCGACCTACAAGGGCGACAAGTGGGCGTGGGATCGCGCGGTGAAGCGGTGCGCGGAGCGGCCGACGGAGTGGAGTCGAGAACGCTGTATCCGCGGGTTGTACGAGTAGCGCTCATCGCATGTGGTCCGCTGCCGTCCAGGGCGCAAGCCGCGGATGCCTCTGTCGAGCTCGTAGACCGTGATGGCGCTCAGGCAGAGCTCGTCGAGGTCTGCGAGAAAAGCAAGGACGCGCTCCGCGGGCTTCGGCTTCGCGGTCTGGGAGATCACATCGGTATCGAGCAGGTATCCGTTCGTCACGGTTTCTGGCGCTTTCGCGCGGCAGGTCGTTCCGAAAATGGACGCATCGGACGAATGACCGCCCGCTCGACTTCGAGCTCCACACCTCCCCCGAACCTCTGCTTCAGCGGGGCGACGGCATCGAGAAACCGCTGCGCGCCTCGGGTTCCTGGTTGGAGCCTCGCGTACTCGTCCATGACCAGGCCAGCCTAACGGTTGGTCCCATAGCGCGCCAGCTCGGGCGGTCTCCTCGACGGCGTTTGATATCAATGATATCACCCGGACATGGCCCAGCTGATCGTCCGCAACCTGGAGGAAGCGCTCGTGCAACGGCTCAAGCGCCGGGCGGGCGAGCACGGTCGCTCCACCGAGGCGGAGCATCGCGAGATCCTGCGCGCGGCGCTCCTGGGTCGGCGTCCGCGTGGAACCCTGAAGGACCTACTGCTCGCGATGCCCCCGCTCGGCGACGATGCACTCTTCGCGCGTGTCTCGGGGAAGTCCAGAGCGGTGAAGCTGTGAGCTTGCTTCTCGATACCAACGTCCTCTCCGAGATCCGCAAGGGTCCCCGTTGCCATCCTCGGGTGTGGGCCTGGTTTCAGGAAGTCGCTGACGAAGACATCCATCTGAGCGTGCTCGTGATCGGTGAGATCCGGCGCGGGATCGAAGCAATTCGGGCTCGAGACGCGCGAGCCGCGCAGGCGTTCGAACGGTGGCTCGCGCGGTTGGTTTCCGACTTCGGTGAGCGCATCCTGCCCATCGATCGCAGCGTCGCCGAGGAGTGGGGCCGAATGAACGCGACGCGGGCGCGCTCAGCCGTCGATTCACTGCTCGCGGCCACGGCCAGGGTCCACGGCCTCACGCTCGTGACGCGGAACGTTCGCGACGTGAGAGGGCTCGGAGCGAGTTTTTTCGATCCCTTCGCGGGGACTTCGGGCAATTGACGAGTCCGTGACTTTGTCAGGCGGGCGATGCGTTGCCGGCGGTCACTCGCGCTGCTAGTCCTTCGGGCGTGGGAGGCTCGATGGCACAGAGCTGGAGGATGCGGGATTTAGGTCGACTCACGCGGCGGGTCCTTGCTGGTTGTGCGCTGATGGCGCTGACGCCAATGTGCGGCACCGGCGTTGAGCTGGACGGCGAGGTGCCTTCGGCGGGCGCTTCGGGAACGATGGGCGGTAGCGCAGGAGTAGGCGGCCAGTCCCCCAGTGCCGGCCGCGGCGGTTCGATGGCGCCCGGCGGCTCGGGGGGATCGGGCGGATCGGGCCGCAGCGGCTCCCCGGGAACGGCGGCCACCGGTGGCTCGGGCGCGTCCGACAGCATGGGGGGATCAGTTAACGCGGGTGGTCGGGGCGGTGGCGAGGCGGGCACCGCTAGCGCGGGAGCGTCGCCAAGCGTCGGTGGGATGACCGCCGACACAGATGGCGGTGAAGGCGGGAGCGGGGGGACCGATCCCCCAACGGATCAAAGCGACATCGAGGAGGAAACGATCGCGCGCTGGAACATGGTGGCCGACAATCGCCCCGGCGACACGTGCAGCTTCCATTGGGTCGCGGATCAATTCCCTCACCCCACTTTCAAGGCAATGGGTACTGCCGAGGGCTACGGAGAGTTCGCCGTCGTGCTCGACGATTTCTTGGACGAAAACTTCGCGTTCCTCGCCAGGTACAAGCAGTTCAAGACCCCGTACTACAGCCGGACCCTTGCCACCTCGGACGTCGATCTCATGGTCACCTTCGACCAGCTGGCGAACGACTTCTCCACGTCGGACTACGGCACCACCCCGGCGGACGTGAAGCTCAGCTTGGCCGAGCACGCCGCCAACATGAAAAAGTACTGGTAACCCCGATCCGGGAGGCGGTGGGTAGTCCGCCGGTTGCCGCTGACCGCGGCCTAGGGCGGGAGGGCCGTGATCCAATCCGAAACGGCTTGGATCCCGGCTGGGTGGGGCAGCTCTCGGCCGACCGGGGGCATCTGCATGGTCTCGCCCACGCTCGGGTTGCGCTGCATGCGCACGACGACGGCGCTCGTGCTCGGGGACGTAGGCTCGATGCGATCCATCATGAAAGCTGCGTTGAAGGTCGCCACGTTGGCGGCCGTTGCCACCGCGTGCGTCGCGGTGACCGTCGTGTGGCCGACGAGGAGCCGGAGCCACATCGACGTGGGTCCGGTCGCCTGGCCCGTCTGGTTGTGACAGTTGCCGCAGTTCGCGTGCAGGTAGCCGAGTGCCTTCTGTGCGGTCTCGTCCCCGGGCGGGTCGTAGCCGGTGCGAACGGGCGCGTTCGAGAGGACGCCGCGGTCGGCGAGCTCGCTGAAGGTGATTCCCGACAGGGAGTGGCTCAGCTGGATCGCGCTGAAGCCGAGGACGCGCTCGCTGAGCTTTCCGTGGCAATTGTCGCAGCCGGTGAGCACCGCAGGGATGTCGTGCGCGGTGCCGTTCACGTTCTGGACGCCCTGGTCCGACGCCAGCGTCGCGAGCTCCGGATTGAGCGGCTCGCTGCCGACGGGAAGCGGCCATTGATACGCCGCCATCAGCCAATCGCTCACGCCGGTTCCGTAGCGCCAGAGTAACCGCGTCTCCACGCGCACGTTGTCGCGCGTGAACTGCTTCCAGATCCTGGTGCCGACCGGGAAGCTCCAGTGATCCATGTCGGTCGAGTCGATCGCCTGGCAGCGCGGCAGGTAGATGTACCGCTCCTTCACCGCACCGTCGGACCAAAGCTCGTATTCGGGCTGGAATGCCTGGACGTAGGGCGCCAGCGTCCAGGGGTCCGTCGTGGTGGCGCGAGCGTAGAGACCCGTGTCGGTGAGCAGCGGGGGCGCCGCGTTCGTCGATGAAACCGGGGGACCGGCTCCCTCCACGCAGGTGCGGTCGCACACGTCGAGCACGCCGCATGAATCGCTACAGTTGCTCGCGCAAAGGCACTGGTAGACCGCGGTCGTGAGCAACACGAGGTCCGAGTGGCTGGCGTCGCACGCCGCGGTGCAGGTCGAGTCCTCGCACGCGTTCACGCAGGCGAGCCAGGTGCTGCACGACGGGCTCGCCTCGCAGCGCGAGAGCTCGTCGTCGCACGCCGACGCCGCGCAGGTCGTACAGAGCTCCCCCAGTACCGGCGGAGCGCCGCCTTCACCGCCTTCTCCGGAGCCGCCCGTCATGGTGCCGGCGCCGCCGCCGGTCCCCGCTCCCCCGCCCTTGCCGCCGCTCCCCGACGTTTCGCCACCTTCCCCGCCCTCCCCGCCAACGTTCATCATGCCTCCCCGGCCAGCCGTCACCGATCGACCGGCGCCGCCGCCCTTGCCCGCGCTCTCGCCCGCCTCACCGCCCTCACCGCTCGACCCCGCGGGGTGCGGTGCCGGCTCATCATCCGAGCCGCAGGCAACGAAGAGCCCGATGCTCGCACTCACCCCGATGACCCTCAGTTTCGATCTAAGCATGATGCCCGGGAGAGTAGAGCCTTAGGCGAGGCACGGTCAACTCGGAAGGATCAGTCGTCGAGAGAGAACCCCGCGTTCTGGCGCAGCTGCTCTTTGACCACGCTCTTCGGGGTCAGTCGCAGCATCAGATTGCGAAACCAGATCGCGGCGGGGTTTTCGAGCTGGGCGATCTTTCCGAAGCGGAGTGAGCCTTCGACGATTTTCGTCGTCGGCGGAATGCGCTTCTTCTCGTAGGCTTCGAGCGCGGCGGGCAGCGTTTCGCGCGTCTTCAGGTAGTGCGCGAGGAGCACGGCGTCTTCGATCGCCATGCAACCACCTTGGCCGAGGTTGGGGGTGGTGGGGTGGGCTGCATCGCCCAAAAGCACCACACGGCCTTCGGACCAGCGCCCGATCGGCGCGCGATCGAAAATGTCCGTGCGAAACACGCGTTCGGGAGGCGACGTTCGGAGGAGCTCCGACACCGGATCGGCAAAGTGCGCGAAGTGCCGGCGAACGACGTCGAGCGGCTCCGCATCGTGGCCGCCGCTCGGCGCGTTCAGGACGGCGAACCAGTAGACCTCGGAGGCCGAAATCGCCGCGTAGCCGAAGCGCGCGCCCGGGCCCCACATCTCCGTCACCTCGCCGTCGGAAACGGCGCGTTCGGTCTCCGCGATGCCGCGCCAGCTCGTGTAGCCGGCGTAGCGAAGCTCCGTTTCCCCGACGAGCGCGTTCCTCACCGCGGAATGCAAGCCGTCCGCGCCGACGAGCAACGCGCCACGCTCGCGCCGCCCGGAAGCGAAGATCGCCGTGACGGCGCCGTCCTCCTGCTCGAAACGGGCGAGTTTTTCTCCGAGATGGAGCGGCGCGCCTTCGGCGCCCTCGAGCAGCACCTCTTGCAAGCGACCGCGATGGATCGCCACCGTCGGCGCGCCGAACTCCTCCGCCACCTCGCGCATCGAGGTGCTCTGGAGAGCCGCGCCCTTTTCGCTCCTACCGTAACCGACGTCGACGCCGCGCCCGTTTTGTTGCACCAGCCGGTCGAGCTCGAGGGTGCGTAGCGCGAGCATCGCGGACGTCTGCACGAGGATGCCGGCGCCGATCGGCCGTAAGTCCGGTTCGCGCTCGAACAGCTCGCAGTCGAAGCCTGCCCGGCGAAGGGCTCGAGCCAGGGTGAGCCCGCCGATGCCTGCCCCCGCGATGAGCACTTTGCCGTCGAGTCGCATGAGGATCCTGCCGCGAGGTTAGTACGAGAAGCATCGGCGCGTGACGCGGATTCGCACCCTCGTTCTCGTATCGAAAGGATGACTTCTGTATCCGGGACTCGGACTCGGAAGATGCGTTCTGAACCCTCATGGAAGTCCAGCCATCGACTTGCTTCAATGAGTGTAACACCGGCGGTTGTTGTCGCCCTGCAAGGCAACTGGCTTTGACGCTCGTGATCACGATCTGAATAGATGCGCGAGTGGCGGCTCTCAATCACCGCCAAGGAGCTGTTCAGATGTCGGAGGAGGAGGCAGTGCGTCCGTTCGAATCAGATGACGCGCGACTAGGGGCCTATGCCCTTGGTCAAATCGACGAGCTGATGGCGCTGTTTTACGGCGTGATTTCCTTCGAGGAAGGCGGAAGCCCGGACTGGCAGGCGATGGAGCGCTTGTTTTCGAAGCACGCCCGCATCACACGCGTCACCCCCGAAGCCACCGATCACCTGGACCTGAAAGGTTTCAGAAACATGGCGGAGGAGCTGATCGAGGTGGGCGCTTTCACGAGTTTCTTCGAGTACGAGATCGCGCGGCGCATCGATCGATTCGGGGGCGTCCTGCACATCGCGAGCGCGTACGAAACGAAGATCTCGCCCGACGCCGACGACTACATCGAGCGAGGGGTGAACTCGCTCCAGCTCATTCGGGAGGAAGGCGCCTGGAAAATCTGCAGCCTCTGCTGGGACGACCAGGCAGCCGAGAGCGCCGAACGATTGAAGCGCGAAACCACGCGCCCCCCTCCCCCTCCACGGTGATTCATGTCCAGAACCGCACGATACAAGATCTCCCACACCCGCAAGATCGACGGCGCCTTCCGTTTCGTCTCGGAGGCGGCAGAGGCCGGCGTCATCTTGCACACCGGCCGCGGCCCGAACAGTCGCCACATCGACATCGACGGCGTGCGGCTCGCGAACTTCGGCTCGTGTAGCTACCTCGGGCTCGAGGCGCTGCCGCAGATCCGCGACGCCGCCCACCGCGCCATCGACGACTACGGAACCCAGTTCCATTTCTCTCGCGCGTACCTCCAGTGCGAGCTCTATGCCGAGCTCGAAACCCTGCTCGAGCAGATCGCGGGCCGTCCGATCCTCGTCGCGGCGTCCACCAGCCTCGCGCACATGTCGGCGCTGCCCTCGCTGATCAACGACGGCGACCACATCATCATCGATCAGTTCGCCCACGCGAGCCTGCACACCGCGATCCAGCTCGTGCCCGACGTGCCGATGGAGATCCTCCGTCACAACCGGATGGACCTCCTCGACGCGAGGCTCTCGGAGCTTCGCGGCCAAGCGGGCAACGTCTGGTACATCGCCGACGGCCTCTACTCCATGCTCGGAGATTTTGCGGCGTTCGAGGACCTGAAGAAGCTCCTCGATCTCCACCCGCACCTCCGGCTCTACATCGACGATGCCCACTCCACGAGCTGGGCCGGCTCCCGCGGCCGCGGCGTCGCGCTCGAACACTTCGCCGACGACGAGCGAGTGGTGGTCGCCCTTTCGCTGAACAAGGCGTTCTCCGCCGCGGGTGGGCTGCTGGCGCTCCCGAACCAGAAGCTCGTCACGCGGATCCGCCGGTGCGGCGGCCCGATGCTGTTCTCCGGTCCGATCCAGCCGCCCATGCTCGGCGCCGCGGTCGGCTCGGCACGCCTGCACGTGAGCGACCAGCTCCCGGTGCTCCAGGCCGAGCTCCGCAAGCGCCTCGTGCTCTGCGCGGAGGTAGCGGCAAGCACGAGCCTCGGGCTCGACACGACGGATCTCTCCCCCATTTTCCAGGTGGCGTGCGACTCGCCGCGCGTGGCGTTCCGCCTGGTGGAGCTCATGCGACAGCGCGGGTTCTACGCCTGCGTGTGCGTCTTCCCCGCGGTGCCGATGAACCGCCCGGGCCTTCGGTTCACGGTCACGCGACACAACGACCTCTCGGACATTCCCGCTTTCGTGACGGCGCTCGACGAATGCCGCGATCAGGCCAAGCGCGATATCGCTCGAGAGCGGGGCGAGGGCCTCGCCCAGGCGGGCTAGTTCAGGCTGGAGCAGTCATCGGCCCCGGGGGACGCCAGCTTTCACCTCCAGGTTCGCACCTGTTTGACGGCCGTGCGTCCCCGCGAGACTTCCCATCGATGGCCGACGGACAGACGGAGGCGGCGATCACCCTCGCCGTCATGCTCGGAGCGCTCGCGCGCTGCTCGACCTGCGGAATGACCTGGAGCAAGGGCGAGATCGACCCGGACGACGAGGCCTCCCTCGACGTGCTCGCGGAGCGAGCGCGCGCCGTGACCGATCCCGAGCTCCTGGTCTTCGACGACGACGCGTCGTTGAGGGACGCCCTCGCTCGCGTGCTCGGCGACGCCGCGCCGAAGCAGCCCTGCCCTCATTAGGGCACGCGCATCCCCGGGCCACTCGCGCGGCAATTTTTCACCCTCTCTGCCGCGCGGAATTTTGGACTCCTGCGGGGCTGGTTCGGGCACTAGGCATCGTGCTCGCTCCCCTTTCCCCTCAGGCACGCGCCGCCGCGTTTCTGATCGCACCGCTTTCTCTCGCTCTCGCTCCCGCCTGCATGGAGCCCCCCGGCCCGACGCTGCCTCCGACCGCAGGCGCCGGTGCCGAAGCCGTCGGCGGTGCGACCGGTGGCCTTGGCGGCGCGACCGGCGCTGGCGTGGGCGGCATCGCGGGCTCGTCCGGCGGTGTCAGCGGTACAAGCGGCGCCGGCGGCGTGGGGCCCGCGGCGGGTGGAGCCGCCGGTGCCTTCAGCGGCGCAGGTGGTGCGCTCGCCGGCTCGGCCGGCATCGGCGGTGCGCTCGCGGGCTCGGCGGGTACCGGTGGTGTGCTCGCCGGCGGGGGTGGCACCTTCGGCGGCTCGGCCGGGGCCGGTGGCGCCGCGGCAGGGGCGGCCGGCAACGGTTCGGGTGGTTCGGCGGGCTTCACGCCGGCCATCGACCGCACGACCGCGTGGAACGACCCAGACTACGGCTGCGTCAATTGCCACGGCGATGAAGGCGAGGGCCTGATGGACCGCGGCCCCGAGATCAAGCATCCCAATCGCGAACTGTTCGACTTCATGGTTCGCCAAGGCGATGCGATGCCGCTTCCCGCATACCGGGACGCGATGCCACCCGTCACCACGGCGATGATCTCCGACCCGATTCTGGACGAGATCTACACGTGGCTGAACAGCTTCCCGAAGCCGACGACCGGTGCGGAGCTCTACGCCGACTACTGCAGCTACTGTCACGGCGCCGATGGGCGTGGCGGCCTCACGCAAGGATACGTGAACGCGTCGCACTCCGCGCCTTACGACGAGACGGGCGCCGGGTTCCTTCAGCACGTCCGCGACGGACATCTCCGCGAAGGGGCATCCCCGGTCGACGCCTCCGACCGCAACACGTGGATGCCTCCGTTCCCGGCGAGCGTCCTCACCGATCAAGAGGTCGCCCTCATCGAGGCCTGGCTACCCAAGAACTGACGCCGCCGGCACCATCGCGGCGAGCATCCAACGAGCGACGACCGCTCGCGAACCCCGCGTGACGCTATTTTGCGTCATTTCCGGCATATGTGATCGTTCACACGTCTTGCGGGAATCACGCCCTGATGACGTTCCTACGGCCACCGTTTCCTCGCGTGCGGGCGCTCCCGCTGCTGCTCCTCGGAGCCGCCGCCTGCAGCGGGACGGAGGATCCCGGGACGTCCGGATCGACGGCGGGTAGCTCGGGCCTCGCTCAGTCGGGTGCCGGCGGATCGCTCAGCGCGGGAGCCGGCGGCGTTTCTGGTGCGGGCGCAAGCGGTGCCGGAACGGGGGGCGCGGCAACGGGCGGTGCGGCAGGAACGGCGGCGGGAAGCGGCGAAACGGGAGGCGGCGCGGGCGCCGGGGTGGGCGGTGTCGCCGGCACCGGGGCGACCGCCGGCGCGATGACATCCGGCGGCAGCGCGGGAGCGCTCGCCGGTACAGGAGGGAACGCGGCGGGGAACGGTGGGAGCGGCGCCGGTGCCGCGGGGATCGGCGGCGCAGGAAGCGGTGGCGGCGGCGCTGGCGGTGCCGGAGCCAGCGGCGCATCCGGCACCGCCGGGAGCGCGGCGGGCAACGCCGGAAGTGCCGGGGCCGGCGGCTACCAACCGTGTCCTACGGACGGGAGCGACTGCAAGGTGCTGCCACTCGGCGACTCGATCACGTTCGGTGTCGGTGACGAAGGCAACGGCGGCTATCGCGGCCCGCTCTTCGCCAGGGCCGTGAGCGCGGGGAAAACCCTTACGTTTACCGGCTCGCTGATGAACGGCCCGAACACCGTGATGAACCAGACGTTCCCGAAGCGGAACGAGGGCCACAGCGGCTGGGGCATCGTCGAAGAGACGCCGTACAGCGGCGGCAACGAGGGCATCATCATCACCGTTCCGAGCCCCGCGATGAGCAGCGGGAGCGGCGGCATCCCGCACATCGTCCTTTTGCACATCGGCACGAACGACTCGGGGTTCTTCACCGCCGGCGAGATGACGGACGATCTCTCGGAGCTCCTCGACAAGATCATCACGAGCGCGCCCGACGCGCTCGTCGTCGTCGCTCAGATCATCCCGCTCGGCTACGGCACGAACGACGTGATCAGGACGTACAACCAATCGATCCCGGGGCTCGTGCAAGCGCGTGCCTCCGCCGGGAAGCACGTCGTTCTCGTCGACATGTTCACCGGATTCAACGCCGGTTCGATGCTCGTCTCCGACGACGTCCACCCGAACACGTCCGGCTACGAGTACATGGCCGATCAGTGGTACTCGGTCATCGGCAGTCTCCTGCCAGGATAGAGGCTCGAGGCACCTCCGGGGTTCCCCGACTGATTCGCGCTTGAACGCCGCGGTTCACGAGGGTACGAGGGGGCGCGCGGTCGCTGGATTGGTGGAGGCCGCACTCGAGGAAAAGGGAGATCCGACATGTATCGATCAACATTGAGCTCGGTTTTGGTTTCACTCGCCCTGATGTCCCCCGTCGTTGCCGGTTGCTCCGGCGAGGCGCCGACGGAAGAAACGCAGGCGACCGGCACGTTCTCGGCGGCACTTCAGACGACGGGGTCCGACGGCGCCAACTACCGGTTCCCCTCCGGCAGCTATCTCAACGTGGTCCTGCAATCCACGTCGTTTTTCAACGACTTCATCGCGCTGAACGGCACCGAAACCCAGATCACGAGGACGCTCGCGACCGGCACCTACATTGCCGACCTCTATTACAACGGCAACACCGGCGGGCCGTTCGAGCTCGAGAAGACCGTGAACGGGGTCACCACGCTGGTCGGGGCGACCTTGCTCAACGCGGCACCCATCACCTTCGACATCACCAGCGGCCAGACGACCGCTCTCAACCTGAACTTCCAGGTCGAGGGGCTCGGGGACATCACGTTCACGGTCGGCAACGTGGACATCACGCTGAGTGTCGCCGAGCAGACGAACGCGAGCGGCAGCGAAGCCCGCTGGCACGGCTCGAGCCAGATCGGTCTGGTCCAATACGATCCGTCGGCGAGCGCCGAAGCGCAGGCGCTGCTGGCGGTGAACGTCGGCGACATCCATAGCGTCAGCATCGTCTTCGACATGGTCGAAGACTGGCACCTGGCGCGACCCGGCGCCGTGTGCGCGAACGGCATCCTCTCGATGATCACCTTCCCCGGCGGAACGGGCTTCGGCGCGCGGATGGCGCAGATGGTCGGCGCCGGCGGGATGGCGTGTGTGTTCGACGCCGGAGGCAACGATCAGGTGTACATCACCGCCACCGCCTTCACGACGCCGCCCGAGCAGGTGTCGGCGCTTCCCGGCGCCTACAGCTTCAACTTCTTCATCGACGGCTACGGCGGCGACGTGTTCGACGGAACGACGTTCCAGCAGTCGCTCTTCGAGGTGCCGCGGGGCTTGGGCTTCGGCTCCTTGTTCCACACCATCGTCGACCAGAGCTCGGGCGCTCCCACCTCGTACATGCAGGGAAGCCTGAACTCCTCGCTCCAGATCCTGCCCTGAGTGCTCGCCGGCTCGCGCTCCCGTGGTTCGGCCGCGGGAGCGCGAGGCCGAATCCTCGCTCGTCATTCCGCGAGGTTGTCATTCCCCGACGACATGGGTAGAGGGCTAGTCGTGAAGCCGAATCCCGTTTCCGAAAACGACCACTTCGTCGGCGCACTCGAAGCGCCCCTCACCTTGATCGAGTACGGGGACTACGAGTGCCCGTTTTGCACCAAGGCTTTCCCCGTGATCGAGAAGGTGCGCGAGAGCCTCGGCGACAAACTCTGCTTCGTCTATCGCCACGTCCCGAAATCGGGCGCCAAGAACTTCGCCAAGCAGGCGGCGGAAGCGGCGGAGTTCGCCGCATCGCAGGGTCGATTCTGGGCCATGCACGCGGCGCTGTTCACGCACCCTGAATGGCGCGAGCTCGACCAGCTGGTCGCGGCGGCGGAGTCGATCGGGCTCGATCCCGAAGCGTGCAAGAAGGCGCTCGTCGAGCGCACCTTCGCGGAGCGGGTGCGCGAGATCACGGTGGCATCCGTGCAATGCGGGATCATCGGCACGCCCACCCTGTTCATCAACGGGGTCCGCTACGAGAACCGGATCGAGGAACAGCTGCTCCGGAGCGCACTCGAAGCCGCGCTCCCGTCCGGCTGACGCCGGAGCCGATCAGGGCCGATCCCCAGCCGGCGCGGACGACCTTTCCTCGAAGGTGTCGACCGCGAAGGTGACGATCGGCTCGGCCTTGCCCTTCACGGTCGCCGCCGGCATCGGCCGCACGACGAAACGCTGGTCGAGCACCTCGCGCACCGGCTCGGTCACCAGGATGTCGACGCCGTGGTGGCGCGTCAGACCCTCGACACGCGCCGCGAGGTTCACCGCATCACCGATCACCGTGAACTCCGTCAAGTGGTCGCTTCCCATCACGCCGGCCACGGCCCGGCCGACATTGATGCCGACGCCGAAGGCGAGCTGGGGTAGGCCGCGCCCGGCAAGCTCCTGGTTGTATTCCGCGAGGGCAGCCCGCATCGCGAGGGCGGCGCGCACCGCGTCGGCCGCTTGCCAGGGGTTGTGATCGAACGCGCCGAACAGCGCCATCAGGCCGTCCCCCATCAGCCGCGAGAGGTGCCCGTGGTGCTCGGTGAGCGCGCGGTTCATCGCGCGGAAATAGCCGTTCAGCATGTCGACCATGATCTGAGGCTCGATCTGCTCCGACATCGGCGTGAAGCCCTTGAGGTCCGCGAACATGATCGTGACCTGCCGGTACGCCGGCTCATGCGCCGCCCCGCCCTGGGCGAACTGCTCGACCACCTCGAGCGGCGCAAAGCGCTGAAAGGCGCGTTCGATGTGCTCGACGCGGTCGAGCGTGCTTTCGAGCGCGCGCTGGTGACGTTCGACGTCCCGGCGCGCGCGCGCGAGCCGAGCCGCGAGGACGACCACACCGATCGCGCCCGCGATCGCGAGCACGAGAAGCGCCGCGGTCATTCGAGCAGCATCGCCAGGCGGACGCAGCTGTTGGCGAGCGCGGCCACCCCTACCCCCTCGAGCAGCACTCGATCGCCGAACGCCTGCAACGGGCGCGTCCGCTCCTGAATGCGTTTGGGCTGCTCGGGCAGCCACACCGTGTCGCGCGCCCAGGGCAGGAGCCGCGACTCCACGTCGTCGAGCGCGCGCGAGCCGAGCGTCGCCAGCACCTCGTCGAGCGTCGAGCGCGAAAAGCCTTCCGCCTCCAGCCTTTCGGCCGCCGCTTTGGCGCAGAAAGAAGAGCCGAGCGTGTGGGCGACGACGGCGAACATCAAGCAGACGGTCCGGCGAGGCAGCGTCGAAGTCGTGAAGGCCGCCTGGATCGTTGCTTCGAGTACCGCGGCCGCGGGAGAGCTCCCGAGCACTCCGACGAGCTCACCCAGCATGCCCGT